>Ga0256833_1003346_pt1 | contig 10982 bp, 10 predicted proteins | sample 356284metaG_FD_190535 | JGI IMG/M metagenome (GOLD analysis project Ga0256833, IMG submission 190535) | Hydrothermal vent microbial communities from Mid Atlantic Ridge, Atlantic Ocean - 356-284 | ecosystem: Environmental > Aquatic > Marine > Hydrothermal vents | place: Atlantic Ocean: Mid...
AGCGCTACCGAATATGACCATGCCGCTGGTCGGGTCTAGTTGCCATTTCTTCTTAAACTCTCCATCAGCGTAGATGCTTATTAGGTAGTTTATCTCCTTGATTATCTCTATGAAGCGTTGCTGTATTTGCTGTGGGGTATACTTTAGCTCCTTTATTAGGCGATCAACCTTGTTGATGAAGAGTATCGGTTTTACCCTCTCCTCTAGGCTCTGCCTTAGAACAGTCTCCGTCTGGGGCATAACGCCCTCAACAGCATCTACAACTAGTATGGCGCCGTCCATTAGCCTAAGGCTCCTAGTTACATGGCTAGAGAAGTCTACGTGACCCGGGGTATCTACCAGGTTTATCACATAGGGCTTACCCTGGTACTCGTGGTAAAGGCTAATGTTCGCAGCCTTTACTGTTATCCCACGCTGCTGCTCAACTTTTAGGTAGTCTAGCGCGAGCGCCTCACCAGCAATGCGCTGAGAGATTATACCAGCTGCCGCAAGCAGGCTATCGCTCGTAGTCGTCTTTCCATGATCTACGTGGGCTACTATACCGATGTTTCTGACCTGATCAATGTTCCTCATTATTTTTAGGATTTCCTCAACATGCTTGACTCGCATAGCTTAACCCCTACACCCAGTGTGGGCAAAACCGAGTCCGGGTTATAAGCACTGGTATTACATGGTGTTCCAATGGAGGGAACACAGCGAAAACAAGGAAGAATATTCAAATACACGATACATCTTAATACACCATCCACACCCACTATAGTAGATGGAGAAGCCTCGCACCCTTAGCGCACAAATCCTATCATGTAGGTGAAAGCCTTGAGCAAGCTACAGAACCTTGTATCCTATTTTAGAGAGGAGGCCAAACGCGAAAGAGAGTACTCGAAAAGACTCGAAGAAACAGCCGCAAAATCCCATAACATAATGTTGAAAACCCTTATGAAGGCAGTATCCCTTGACTCGCTCAAGCACGCATTAATATACGAGACTCTGGCCGATCTCCTCGAGAACCCGAGGCTCGTAACGGAGAAAGAGTCTGAGGACATAATAAGAGAGATCGAAAAACACATAGAAGAAGAAAGAGAGTCCATAGAAGAGCTCCATAAACTCTTAGAGGATGAGAGAGTGAAAGATAATCCTGCGGCAAAGTTCCTAATAGAGCTAATGCTTAGGGATGAAAACTTCCACCACGCTCTGCTTAAAAGACTACACGATGCCGTCATCAAACCGCTCGTCTTCAGCGAATCCGACTACTGGGACGCCGTGTGGAAGGACGCTATCTGGCATGGCGCGCCTGGCGGCTAACCTAGTTTCCAGGCCCGAGTTACAGCACGGAGAAAGAGAGACGCTATATCAAAGAGCCGCATCCTTGTTTTCCAGTAGCCACTTTTTTACGCAGGAACCACCAGGGCCGGGGAAGAACCCCGGAGAAGACGACACGAGGACCCCTATGGGTAAAAACCATTAGTAGGGCCTTGTTATAGGAACCTGCGCCTTCTCCCCCTGGGTCTCTGGAGCATAGTTGTGAGCTCTATCTGGGCGTCAAGGGCCGCTACTTTTGGTTTATACTCTTCTATCGCGGCTGCTAGTTTCTCGTAGTACTCCTTATCCAATACTTTTTCGAGGAACTCTTTACCCTCGCTTGTTAAGCGTAGCTTCTTTGTACGTGGATCGGTCTCGGCGAGCCCTACGTAGAGGAGCGCTACCACGTCCTCGTGGAGATCCTTCGAGGTCGGTACATCGCCTATAACGTAGAAGTTGTAGCCTAGGTCAATACCTTTCTCGTTTTGCAGCCAATATATTAGGTGAGCTAGGCTTCTCTCGTATATGCCGCCTTGGTCCTCCATAGCCTTGAGAACCATTAGTAGTTTTCTCTTCCTTTCATCCTTCTCAACCCTGTCCCTAGTGACTACTGGTCGTGTAACTATTACGAGTTCTTTTTTGGTTCCACTTACTGGTTCTTTCTTTCTCTTATCAGATTTGGCCATAGTAAGCTCCTCCTCCACACTGGTTACCAGAGAGCCCCGAGTAGGCTCTTAGCATTGTTTTTCTATCAAAAAGCTAACGTTGCTATCGGGGCGCCGAGCTTTCATCATAACGGGTTCTCAGCCTCTAGTGTAATCCTCATGGAAGAGAATGGTGCTCGATCCCCTGGGCGAGGGGATGACGGGCTTGGGGAGGAAGTGATTGACGGCAATTCGTCTCCCTGCTCATTCACCGCCCTCTGCGGCGGTGTTGCAGGGGCCCCTGACCCCCGGGTGTTGGAGGGTATTTGTCTGAGCTGATTAGCTGGGTTTAAGCTTTGCTATAAAGAAGCCCTGGGTATCATGTATGTGGGGGAATAATCGCTTAACGTTGTCAGCGGCCCGGTATGCTTTGTACCCTTTGCTACCCGGTATACCGGGGTCGTCTAGACGGTCTATGAAAGGCTCGATGATTTCTTCTCCCTCGAATGGGAGGAGGCTACAGGTAGCGTAGACTATCAATGATTTTTGCTCAAGGGCTGATCTGAGGAGCCGGGCCTGTATCTGGGGGAACTGGGCTACCCAGTTTATGTTCTCCAAGTGTATCTTTATGGCTGGGTCTTTTCCTATTGCTCCGCTGCTTGTACAAGGGGCATCGAGTATTATTTTGTCTGGTTTTTTCGATAAGCTGAACATGCTTGAATCAGCGTTTACTATGTGTATTCTCGAGGTATCGACGCCTAGTAGTTTGAGAACTTTTATTGTCCTCCTCGTTCGTTCCCTCGAGATATCAACAGCTATTATGTGGGCCTTGTTATTGGTTAGTTGCATTATTAGGCTATCTTTTATACCAGGTGCCGCCGCCATATCTAGTATTAGCTCGTCCTCGTCGGGCTCTAGTGCCTCGACTACTAGTGCTGATGCTTTATCCTGGAACACTATTTCGCCTCTCCACATCTCCTCTAGGTGGTGGAGCGGCTCATTATAGTCTATTACCTTGAGCATGTATGGTAGATCGTTGTCCTTCTTCACAACCACTCCTTTCTCGAGGAGCCTCTCAGCAACAGTGTCTACATCGGTCTTTAGTGTATTGACTCTTATCCACCACTTCTCCTCGTTTAGCTCGGCAAGAAGTCTCTCTACCTGCTCGCGCGGCATAAGCCTGAGGAAAACATCGACAAACCATTCTGGAAAGGAGTATTTTAGCGAGTAAAGCTTGGATAGGTTATCACCTACTCTCTCTAATAGCTCGTCTACGCTCTCTATTCTACGAGGCAGTGTTTTTACAAGTCTTCGCCTAAGTCTCTCCAACCCGTCTAGGTACTTGGCTAGGTAGTCTTTCTCGTATCCTCGAAGGATTAGCCATAGCCGGACCATTCTCTTAGAGCTTCCACGCGTCCCGTAGACGTATTGCTCCGCGTAGCGCAGGGTGTAGTACTCGCTTATAACGTCGTGAGAGACCTTGTAGAGAACTTTTAATGGGATATATGTGGCTGCCTTCCTGTATTCGCGTAAAACTTGTTGAAAAGCCCTATCATGGCTCACTCTCTTAGTGATCACGGTGTGCAAAGTCTTTGCCGCGAAATCGACGAGATACCGTATTGTCTTCTCCACGGATCTTCAGCCCTTCTTACCCATTATGCCCGTAACAGGATCAGAAAAGACCAAACCCTCTTATCTAGCTTAGTTTGCTGTAAGAGTAACCCGAGAAGTTGTGATGATAGGTGGGCTTACCAGAGCACTGGAGGAGCAGGGCTGCGATGAAGAGTGTGGCCGTATCTGATGAACCTGTTCCTCCGAGGCGGCGGGGCAGTTACCCCGATTCCTTGCCCTTTTTAATGTAGTCGAGGAGTGTTGTTTGCTTTACACGGCTGTGTTGCAGCGAAGCGTTTTTCTCCATATACCAGGATGGTGCTATGTGCTTTAGAGTAGACCATGTTCTTCTAATGAACCAAGGCGGGTTCTTAGGGTCTCTCCTGTATGCTTCAATAATCCATTCCAGGGTGGCGGTATCCGTTGGATACCCTGAGCCCTTTACGCCGTAGAGTTTGCGAAGCTTCTCTATCTCTGCGTCACGAATCACTTTAGCTACTATGCTAGCAGCACTTACTGCTACGTGTTTAGCATCAGCCTTGGGCTCTATTATTAGCGGTACTCTCTTAATCCACTGGAGTCTCCTGTATAGATAATTCCTCATGTTATTTATTGGGCCTATCGCATCTATGATTATCTTGCTGGGTAGAATGCCTAACAATGTGTATGCTCTTGAGAGCATGTATTCTATGGTCTCGTACTCTAAGGTGTTTAGGTTGAACCTGTCTATTATACTTGGGGGTATTATAACGTATATTACTAGATTGCTCTTATCAAGTATTATGTCTTTTAAAGCTCGTCTCTTACGAGGAGATAGTTCTTTACTATCCCTTACACCGAGCTCAAATAGCTCAGCAAGAACTTGCTCCCCTATGGCTACAAGGGCTATAACCATGGGGCCTATTATGGGCCCTCGACCTGCCTCGTCTATCCCTATCACTATCCCTCCGTTACTAGTCCTCATCTCCACAAACCCCGCTAGCATAGTTACCGTAAGCTATACAGGCCGCTTCCTCGGGGCGAACCATACCTATATCACCGAGCACTAAGCCAAGCTCATTAAGCAACCTAACTAGAACGTCTCGGGCATTATTAATCTCTGGCCAGCACTCCTCATCGCTTAGGAAGAGCTTACAGCCTACAAGAATGCTAACCCTATTATCTTCCCCGACTAGTGCTAAGCTCTTGACTGCGCCGTTGTTTAGGTAGTCTAGTAGCTCGGACGCCTCGTGGACGAGGCGACATGTCTTACTAGCTCTATGGCTCTTCCCATGAACAACCGTGTCGTATAAATGGCTTATGCAATTAGATAGGGCATCCGATACTTTACCAAGTTGTGTGATAATATCTATTCCTAGCTCTAGAACTGTTGATTTATGCGCGTCACCGCCGGTAAAAGCGTCTCTTACAAAGTTTTTAGCCTCATTGGCTATATCGATGCCCCCTATTCGTAGACCATAGAGGTGAATTAATGAGCGCACATGGAGAGGAGAGACGAGATCCTGTAGCATTATCTCATCTACTTCCATGCCGAGGAAGACTACTTGATAAGCCTTCTCCAGTAAGCGTTGCTGGCCATAACCCTCGACAACTACTGAGCCTTGCAGGCTATTTTCATGCAACCAGGCACATACTCCAAGCAGTGATAATAGGTTCGGCGAGTCTAGTATATTAAGCGGATAGACAGCTGGCTTAATCCCCTCCTCTCTATAGCGTTGTACTCTATCAACTATCCTGTAATCATCTGATACTATGAGCACGACAGAGGCGTCTTTATATAGTGGGTCACTAATGTCGCTTATCTCTCTGAAAACTATGTTAGCTATTCTCATACAAGGCACCACAGGTATCAGCTAAGTATGCGCTCTTCATCGGCTATTTTAGCCTAGGCTCCCGGATTCCACATCACTAGCCCTATGCTCCGTGTCTTTAGGATGCTAGGCTCCTCTATAACCTCTGTTCCCTTACGAGGCTTGATCAGCCTCGCTGACTTGTGGTTTCTGATTTTGCTCTGGTATGCTGGCGGCTATATAAGGCATTAATGCTTGTACAATGTCCTCGAATACTATTACCCCCCTATACCTATATGATTTATCGACGACGATGACGTAATCTACGCCATGGGCCACCATTTCCTCGAGTACGCGTATCAGCGGGTCACTATCCCTAACTATGGGGGCATTGATGAGAGATACCTCTATCACTGACTGTGAGGACCGAAGCATGTAGCCAAGGTCGAGCCCGACATAGGCTGGGTCGAGGACACCCACTACCCTATTATTGTCGTCCACTATAGGGATTATTTTCTGACCCGTTTGCACCATTATCCTTGCCGCATCACTGAGGCTTGAATGCCAGTTCACTGGGGTGAATCTCTTAGCGAGGCTGGGTATTGTTATGTTAACTTGTCTTACGCCTCCGCTTCGTAGCATCTGGAGAAGGGACTCGGCTGTAAACACTGTTGGGGGTAGCGGCTTCTTTAGGGCTGCTGTAACGAACGTAACCCCACGCGTCGCTATAGCTGATGTCAGTGAGGCGATGAGAGCTGGCACTATGAGGGCTGGTGTCCCACCGATCTCCGCGACGAAAAATGCTAACCCTATGGGCGCCTTAAAAGCCGCGCCTGCTAATGAGGCCATTCCTATGTACGCGTATATAACTGGCTTAACGCCGACATAATGTCCCAGTATTAAGCCAACGAGTTGACCAACCATTGCTCCTATGAATAGACTTGGGGTTAGTAGACCGCCGCTAAGCCCGCTACCAACGGTTAAGCTGGTCGCAATCATCTTCATAAGCGCTAAGACTAGAAGTATGAGGAAGATACTGTAGTGCATAGCTACTATAGGTCTCACCTCCGCGGCGTGAGAGAACGCGCTAAGTAGGCTGCTAAGGAGCTCCTCGCCAGTGCCTAGTATGGCTGGCACGAATACTCCTACTAAACCAACCATAATAGCTCCTAGAACTGGCTTTACGTAGATGTTGAGGCCCTTTTCTTTGACGAGGGAGTCAAACCAGTCCTTGGTATAAAAGAATAACTTCACAAAGGCGAAAGCGAATACGGCTTCTATTAATCCTAGTACTATGTATGAGCCGAGAGCACCCAAGCTGTAAAGGGAAATGATATTACTAATTCTTAGTGATGGGAGCTTGTACTCTGGGCCAAGTATGTGCAACGAGAGCGCATAGGCTATAGTTGATGCTAGTAGTGCTGGGGGCAGCGCTGCCGCCTCTAAAACGTCTTCGTATAGCAGCTCAGCCGCGAATATCGCTGCGCCTACTGGGCTCTGGAATATGAAGGATAGAGCGGCAGCTGCGCCAGCGATGAGCGCTACCCTACGCTCCTCTATGCCGAGGTGAAGAGAGCTCGCGGTAAACGCGCCCACGGAGCCCCCGATCTGTATAGCTGGCCCCTCGGGCCCCGCGCTTCCACCAGTACCTAGAACGAGGGCTGAGGCTATTGTCTTAATGGCAGCGATGCGGCCTCTTAGATTACCTGCACGGAAATGGTATGCCTCGACAACGCTTTCCGCGCCTGCGCCCTCTGCCTCAGGCTCAAAGGTGTAGACTATGAGGGAGGACAATGCCGCGCCCATTAGTAGGATCAATGGTATGAGGATCTTCTCTCTCGAGTGTATTGCTATAAGGGAGTAATCGGTTAGGGTCTCGTGCAAGACGATGCCGTGAACATGCGCACTTAGCGCTATAAGGCCCTGGAGCATCCAATAGAATACACCGATCACTACCGAGGCTGTTATAGCTGTAACCGTGCTAATGAACAACCATCGCTCAACGTAGCCGAGGCGTAGTACAATGTTATTTGCTAGTGCAGAGACTTGGCGCCACAAAGCGTAGAGACTGCTATCATGGCGGTGTTCTCCGCGCATCGCTCCCCGGTACCCAGGAATAACCGCTAACTAGAAGAAGGAGATAGAATAAGTACACCCTTGTCACGAAGAGATTGAGGGGTGGCAGCTGGGATGGCGAGCACAATCGAAGTTGATATAGCTAAGCTCGTGTCGGGGCAGGGACTGGAGGATGCGCGGAAAATAATAGAGAGCGGGGAAGCCAGGTTCCGGGTGTATGCTCTACCTCGTACCAGTCTTAGGATAAGAACAGCCCGTAAAAGACTTGTAAGACTTGATGAGGGGAAGGTGGCGAGACTAGAGTACTCTCTCACAAGGTCTGTTATCGAGGCTAAAGCTAGGGGTAATAAACCAGTATTTGAGGATTTTGCGCGACTGGTAGGAGACTATAAGGCTGCTGCTGCATACCTAGCGTTTCTCTGGATGAACGGTATAGTGGTCTTCGATGACGCGAGCATTGGTAGCCATTTGTATGTAGCGTCTAATGCGCTTAGCCAAAAGACGTACGAGCACAGAATAGCTAAGGTTCTTAGGGCAAGTTTTGATATAAACGCTGAGAAAGTTGCCAGCCTCCCAAGCGATGTAATAGAGTGCGTGTACCGTGATGGCGCGCTAGCCTGCAAGTACATTGTATCTAATTGTGCAAAGAGCCAAGCAAAAGCAGAGATCCGAGGAGTCGTGGACGCCTTAATGGGCAAGACCTCGCAGTAGCCGTGCTGGTTTTGTTTCAAAATAGTTTTTGAATACTATATTCGCGGAGCCACGATTAATGAAGAAGATGGGGCAGTCTACACTTATCTAGTGGATCGTTGCAAAGCACAAAAACAATTATGGGACGCTATTAGGGTTTCCAAGGGAGGCTGGCCTTGATAGAGCTGATCTGGTGGGGGCATGCCTGCTTTGAGCTGAAATGCTGTGGGCGCAGCTTATTAATCGATCCTCATGATGGGGGGAGTCTTGGCCCAGGGTTCAGCCCTCCTCGCGCCAAGCCAGATTATGTACTAGTAACGCACGAGCACTATGACCATAACGCCGTGGAGGTAGTCTCTAGTAATGATACTATAGTTGTTAGGGAGAAGGAGGGGGAGTTCGAGCTTGGCCCTTATAGGATCAGGGGGGTACGATTACCCCACGACGAGTTCGGTGGCAGGGTCAGAGGGTTTGTCGTAGCTTATCGTGTCGAGGCGGAGGGGCTCAGCGTAACTCATTTGAGTGACGTTGGCAGGCCTTTATCAGAGGAGGAGGCGGAGCTGCTAAAGTCTCACATTGTCTTGGCGCCCGCTGGAAATGTTTATACGTTGCATCCGCGTAAAGTGCTTGAGGCCGCGACTATGCTTGAGGCAAAGGTTCTAATCCCTATGCATTATTGGATACCTGGTATGCAGCTCCCGCTTGACCCTCTTGATAACCTGCTTAGATATGCTAAAAAGTGGAGAGTTGTGCGTCATGAGAGTAATCGGGTGACTCTTTCTCCTCAAGAGGTGCCGGAGGCCCCTACAATACTGGTTCTTAGGCCTCCGCGGTGAGAAAGGGCTGATGATGGCGTGAGATGCGGGGATGTTGTACTAGAGGTTGAAAATATCGTAAAAATTTTTAAGAATGGGCCTAGGATAGGTCCCCTATCGTTTCAGGTCTCACGCGGGGAAATATTTGCGCTAATCGGGCCCAATGGCGCGGGTAAGACAACTACAATACGCATGATAACTGGCATATATAAGCCGGATAGTGGAGTAGTAAGGCTTTGTAGCTCACCACCCAGGGGCGGGTTTATAGCCTATGTGCCAGAGGAATCAGCTGTCTACCCAAGGCTTACTGGTTATGAGCATCTGCGCTTCTATGCACAACTATACTATGATGACCCCGGAACCGTGCGCTCCATAGTCGAGAACGCGGCTAAGATCTCGGGGCTCGGCGCGAACCTCTATAGAAAAGTGGGCGAGTATAGCAAGGGTATGAAGAGAAGACTACTAGTAGCTCTTGCACTTTCTCTCAATACGCCGCTACTAGTACTTGACGAGCCCACCTCGGGGCTCGATGTCTATAGCTCTGTCGAGGTAAGGAAGCTTATACTCCGAGCAGCAGAGGCTGGGCGTGCTGTTCTGATCACAAGCCATAACATGTTAGAGGTTGAGAGGCTTGCAACACGTGTCGGCTTCTTAGCAAAGGGGCGGCTAATAGATATTGGTGAACCAGGTATGCTTATTGAAAAGTACGGTGGACAGGACCTTGAGGAAGCCTTTGTAAATGCTGTTAAAAAGGCGTTGTAGACTCTCTACGAGCAGGTTACGCGATCGGTGACCGCTTTGAAGGCTTCAATAATAGCTTGGAAAGAGATCATAGAGTTTGTAAGGGATAGGAAAAGCATTGCACTAATGACTATCTCGGCGTTCTTGTTCCCCTTGCTCGGTCTTGTCGTAACCGGGCTTCAGACCAAGCAGGCTGCGCACGTCGCCATACTATTATGCGATGAGGGGGAATTAGCGAAACTGTTTGCAGAGAAGCTTGCCAAAGCTATAGCAGGCACACCGGGGCTCATACCAATCATGGTGAAGAATAGTTGCCGCTTCCCATCTAACAGTGTTGCCGTAATAGTTATCCCTAAAGGGTTTACAGCCAACGCATCAACAATTGATAAGCCCGTCTTCATAAAGTTTTACGAGGTTGTTGGCAAGGCCTCTGCGACACGGGCCGCGGACGTACTCAACAATGTAGCAGCGTCTCTCGCGCAAAACATCTCCCTGACTAGGATAAGAGTGCTTGCCGAGAAAGCGGGGATAAGCCTTAACCCCAACTATGTGCGTAACCCCGTGTACATCGTGACGGAGAGCGTTAGCTCGGGCGGAGCCCCTGCGCCACCATCCCTTGTTGCAAGAGCTAACGTGGCTAGATTCCTAGCGTTCTCGGTGTTCTTCGTCCTCAACCCTGCTGCAATAGCTGTAGCTGATGCCATAACAAGGGAGCGAGAAAGCGGGACAGGGGAGTTGCTTGCCATAGCCCCTATTACTGGCGTGGATCTGCTCATCGGCAAGACCGCTGGGGCACTAGTGGCTGCGCTAATAGCAGGCGGTCTTGACGCCGCGGCTGTCTTAGCATACGTGTACATAGCTTTGGGAGGGATTGACATAGGACTTGTACTGGTCCACGTAGTTGGCGTTCTATTAGCAATCCTTGTTACCGCGTCGCTCACAATGTTTGTGACACTGCTCGTGCCCGGGCAGCGGGCCGCAACACTAACCGCGAGCCTCATAACAGGGCTCGCGACGATAGTATTCTTATCGGCGCTCTTCGTAGACTACACGACGCTACCATTCACGATTAAAACAATATTTTATCTTATCCCGTACACCTATGTAGTGCTCGCTGTCAAGGCATATGCCCTTGGACAAGGGGTAGCGGCGATGACTTATCTGGTAGCGCTCCTAGTCTTAAGCATTATAGCGTTACTGGGTGCAGCTAAGGCCTATAAACCAGAGCGTCTCGTAAAAAGAGTATAGGCAGTGATTCCTACAACGCATAGATGATGTGCCTAGAGAACACGTGTAATGGAACAAGTTGAACCCCC
>Ga0256833_1003347_pt1 | contig 10982 bp, 8 predicted proteins | sample 356284metaG_FD_190535 | JGI IMG/M metagenome (GOLD analysis project Ga0256833, IMG submission 190535) | Hydrothermal vent microbial communities from Mid Atlantic Ridge, Atlantic Ocean - 356-284 | ecosystem: Environmental > Aquatic > Marine > Hydrothermal vents | place: Atlantic Ocean: Mid...
GGATATTAAGCGCGCCCAGAATGGACGAAAAGCCGATGACGAACACGCCCAGATAGAAGGGAATGGCCCCCGGCAGGGTTTGCACGCCCAGGGGCGGGTAACCGGTCCAGCCCGTCTCCCAGCGCAGGAAGAGGGCCAACACCACCAGCATGACGCCGGGCACATTAATCCAGTAGGCAAACGCGTTGAGCCGGGGGAAAGCCATATCGCGCGCGCCCAGCATGAGGGGCACCAGATAGTTGGCCATGGCTGCCACGCCGGTGAGGATGCCGGCAATCATGACGATGCCGTGCCAGCCGATGAGGGTGTTGAACACTGCGGGGGAGAGAAACTCCACCCCGGGGCGGGAGAGCTCGGCGCGGAAAACCAGCGCCACGCTGCCGGCCAGCCCCACCAGCACCAGTGCGGTAACGCCATACTGCAAGCCGATGACCTTGTGGTCGTAATCCACGCTGAAGAAGCGCCACCAGCGCGGTTTGCCGGGGGGCGCGCCATGCCGCGGGGGCTCGAAGCGCCCCGCCAGCCAGCCCAACCAGTCGCTCACCATGCCGGAGGCCAGCATGAAGCCCAGCACGCTGAGCACCGAGGCCCAGGCCAAAGGGCCGTCGTCCAGCCACGAGGTCGCGCCCCAGGCCCGGGCGGTTTGCACGCCCAGCCAAAAGCCCAGGGCCTGCCCCACCAGGCCGCGCACCAAACCGGTCGTCAGCACATGTCGCATACGGTGACCTCCTCGAGATGGGTCCGCAGGCCGGGCACCCGGCCCGACGGTCACGGTTCCACCTGCAGCAAAAATTGCACCAGCGCGTCAATCTCTTCGGGGCTCAACGCCTGGCCAAAAGTGGCCGGCATCACCGGCGGGAAACCCTCGACGAGTTTGGCTTGCGGGTCCAGAATAGACTCCCGAATATAGGCTTCGTCGGCGGTCAGGGTGGTGCCGTCCTGCAAAGTTACCGTGCGCCCGGCAATGCCGTTCAGCGGCGGCCCCACCTTGACCGAGCCATCTAAGGCATGGCAGGCCGCGCAATATTGCTGGAAGAGCTGCGCGCCCTGCTCCGCGGGCGAAGCGACCTGCTGCTGGGCGGCTTGCTGCTCGGCTACCCAGGCGTCGAATTCCTCGGCCGGCAGCACCCGCACATCGGCATACATGTTGGCGTGGCCCGAGCCGCACAATTCGGCGCAGCGCACCCGGTACTGCCCCGGCTCCTTGGGCGTGACATAGGCGTAAGTGGTCATGCCCGGCACCGTGTCTTCCTTGATGCGGAATTCCACCACCCAAAAGCTGTGAATCACATCCAGGGAGGTCATCTCGAACTTCACCCGTCGGCCCACTGGCAGCACCAGCTCCGCGCTGCGAATGCCGTATTCGGGATAGGCGAAAGACCACGAAAACTGCTGGGCCTGCACCTGCACCACCAGGTCCGCGTCGCTGCGGCGCAGGAACAAAAAGTCCTTCACGCCGATGGCGCTCAGGCCCAACACAATGCCCAGGGGAATGACGGTCCACAAAAACTCCAACCCGCTGTGGCCGTGGATGGCCAAGCCGGGCGCATCGTCGTCGCCGCGACGGCGAAAAGCCCACATGCTATACAGGGCAAAACCCACCACCAAGGCGAAAATGACGGCAATAAGGAAGAAATGCACCCGCAGCAGGCGGTCGACCACCACCCCTTCTTCGCTGGCCAAACGCGGCACGAAAAAGTCGAAGCGGGTGTAGGCCAGCCAGCCCAACACCGCGGCCAACACCGCGACCAACGATAGCGCACGCAAGAAATGTCGCTTCATGGGCTTCGTCTCCTACCCTTGGGGCGATGCACGGTCAACGGGGGTGGGCGTATTATACCAATTGTCACGGAAAACGCAAACCGGAAAGCAGGATGTTACGCACGGTTCGCGGGTATAATAACCGCTACCCCCGCCCACGCGGGGGCAACGCCGCACCGGGTGCACTGTGTCCTGAGGGGCCGCACCCTGCTGTGAGAAGGTGAGCCATGAGTTGGAGCCAAGCTTTACGCTTGTGGGAATGGCGCGCGGATGTGCTGCTGGTGCTGGGCGCGTTGGCCGCGCTCTACCTGCGGGGCTGGCTGCGGCTGCGGGCCCGCGGGGCGCGGCGGCAAGCTTCCTGGGCCCGGCTGCTTTCTTATTGGGGCGGCCTGTTCCTCTTGCTGCTGGCCCTGGTTTCGCCCCTGGCGCCCTTATCGCAATGGCTGCTCTCGGTCCACATGGTACAGCACATGCTGCTCATCATGTTCGGCCCGCCCTTGCTGTGGCTGGCCAACCCCATGCCCGTCATGCTCTGGGCCCTGCCCCAGGCCTGGCGCAAAAAACTGGCCCTGACCCTCTTCGGCCCCCACGCGGTTGTACGCGCCTGGCTCACCCGCCTCACCACCCGGCCCATCGCCTGGGCCCTGTTCACCGCCATCTACATCGGCTGGCACGACACCGGCCTCTACAACACCGCGCTGCGCTACGCCCGGTTCCACGATGTGCAACACATCACCTTCACCGCCGCGTCCATGCTCTACTGGTGGCATGTCACCAACGCCGGGCCCCGGTTGCACGGTCGCTTTAGCTTCGGCTCCCGCTGGGTGTACCTGCTGAGCATCGTGCCCGTGAACATGGTCACCGGGCTGGCCATCGCCTTTGGCCGCCACGCCTATTACGATTACTACCTCTCGGTGCCGCGCTACTTCGGCATCTCGGTGCTGGACGACCAGCGGCTGGCCGGCATGATTATGTGGATTTTCGGCAGCATGATGCTCATTTACGCGGCTATCGTGTTCCTGTTCCGCTACTTAGCGTGGGAACAGCGCAAGGCCCGCGGCGCATCCCGGGCGCGCACCCCCGCGACGGGCTCACCGACCTGAAGCCTCGTCGGCGCGCAAGGCCGCCAGCCCCGCTTCGGGGAAAACCAGCGGCAGCGCGGCTGCCGCGTAACGCCGTACCGCGTCGGTGGTCAGGCCGTTGGCCGCGGCAATGGCAGCATACAAGTGCGCGCTGGACCGCGGTTTGCGGACCTGGGTTTGCGGGTCGCAGGCCCACAACCCAAAATGCCGGTCCCACCCCCATTCCCACTCAAAATTATCCATCAGGCTCCAGTGGAAGTACCCCCGAATGGGCCAGTTGTTGATAAGCGCGCGCCACATCTGGTGCACATGGGTGGCCAGGTACAAGGGTCGCACCGCGTCGGCCGCGTCGTCGATGCCGTTTTCGGTGACATAAATGGGCACGCCAAACCCCCGAGCCCAGGCCAGGGCCCGATAAAAGCCCTGGGGCACCACGGCAATCTCTCCATGGGCACTCTGGGGAACCCCCGCGGGCAGCGCGTGCCGGCCGAACAATTCCCCCGGGTACCAGACGAAGCGCACCCGGTCTTCGGTGTAGTAGTTGAGGCCCACATAGTCTAAGGTGCCCCGCAGGCCGGCCGCGGGGCGGGTAAAGCCCGTGGGCCCCATGAGGCGACCCCGCACCAGCGCGTGCCAGAAGAAATCGTTGAACAGGCGGTGGTGCCAGGCCGTCACCAGGCGTTCCAGGGGGAACCAGGCCCGGGCCGGGCGCATGCCGCGATAGTGCAGCACGATGCCCACGCGCAGGTCGGGCTGCAGGCGGTGCAGGGCTTCATAGGCGGCCGCGTGAGCCTGGGCCATGTGGGCCAGCACCCGAAACGCAGCCCGCACATCGCCCACCCGCCCCGGCGGAAACACGCCTTCCACGAAGCCCCGGTAGGCGTACACATTGGGCTCGTTGAAGGTGGCCCAAAAGCGCACCACATCGCCCAACGCCTGGCCCACCCGCCGGGCAAAGGCGGCAAAGGCCTGCACCGCGGCGGGGTTCTCCCAGCCGCCCTGTTCGGTGAACCACAAAGGGTCGGTGAAATGGTGCAGGGTGACGAAGGGCTCCAGGCCCAAGGCCCGGGCCGTACGGGCCCACTCGCGGTACTGAGCCAGCGCGTCGGGGTCCCAGCGGTCGGGCGCGGGCTGAATGCGGGCCCAGGAGACGGAAAAGCGCAGCGCGTTGTGCCCAGCCTGGGCCGCGCGCTGGAAGTCGTCGCGCCACAGGCCCCGCCACCAGCCGCAGCCCGGGCCCACGGTTTGGCCCCGGTGCACCCGACCGGCCTGCTCCCAGGCGCGCCATTGGTTGGCCGGCGGGTCGCCCTCCACCTGATGCGCGGCCGTAGCCGTACCCCACAAAAAGCCCGGAGGAAAAGTGTAGTGCGCGTTCACGGGCATGGCGCGGTCTCCAAAAGGGGGAGAAGTTGGTGGTGGGTGGTGGTTAGAGGTTGGAAGTTGGAAGTTGGGGGTTGGGGGTTGGCGGGGGCCACGCGTGGCTCCCTGCGGACTGCTGACCACTGTTGTTCTTCCGCGCCCATCCGTGTTGATCCGTGTTCATCCGCGGTTTTTTCATTTCCTCCGCGTTCCTCCGCGTGCATCCGCGGCTTCATCCCACCGCGCCGGGCGACCTGCCGGGTCGCCCCTACCGGGCTCCCTGCCGTCTTTTTTCCGTGTCCATCCGTGCGCATCCGTGGTTTCTTCTTTATCCGCGATTATCCGCGTGCATCCGCGGTTGCATTCCCGGGCGCAGCACGCGGCGCCCTTACCGCGCCGGGCGACCAAGCCGGGTCGCCCCTATCGCGCTCACCGCTCCCTGCTATCATTCATTCGAGCCCAACCAGCGGGCCTGGGGCAGGGCCTGGCCCAAAGGGCCGTCGTCGGTCTCGGAGGCGCCATCGGCCCGCCGCCAGGTTTCTGCGGGCACCGCGGCGATGAACTCGGCCACGCTCACGGGGCGGCCCAAACGCGCCGCACCGGCCCGTCGAAACAGGCCGTGTTGGGTGCGGTGGCATTCCGCAGCCTGCACCTTGGCCGTCAGGCCCGGTTCCCCCAACGGCACCAGCCAATGCGCGGGCTCGGGGTTGAACAGGCCCTCCAGGGGTAGGTCCGGCATCCGGGCCAGCGCGGTGTACCACGCGGGCCGCAGGGCCGGGGCCAGAGCCGCCAGGGCCTGCCGCGCGGCCCGATAGACCTGCACATGCGCGGGATGACCGTATTCGCCGGCCGAGCCGTGGGTGAGCAGCAGGTGCGGCCGCACGGTGCGCAGCCAGGCGGCCAGGCGGCGGGCCACCGGGCCGTCATCCGCGGCAAAGGGGAACAGCTCGCCCTGGGGGCCCACCAGGGGGTCCCGGTAGCCCAGGAAGAAGGGCCCGCGCGCGCCTAAGGCCTGCACCGCGCAGGCCAGTTCGCGGCTGCGCACCGCGCCCAGTTCGGCCTGGGCGCACAGGGGCGGGTCGCCCCGCTCACCGCCTTCGCCCCGGGTGGCGCTGAGCACGAAAACTTCGTGGCCGCCGCGGGCCAGCAAGGCCAGGGTTCCCCCGGCCATGAGGGTTTCGTCGTCGGGATGGGCGAAAAAGGCCAACACGCGCATCAGCGGCCTCCTGTTGGGGCAGCGGCCGCGTCGTGGGCGATGGTGTGTTGCAAATAGGCCTCGATGAAGCCGTCTAAATCGCCGTCGAGCACGGCCTGGGCGTTGCCCACTTCGTAACCAGTGCGATGGTCCTTGACCATTTGGTAGGGGTGCAGCACATACGAGCGAATCTGGCTGCCCCACTCGGCTTTTTGATATTCGCCCTTGAGCTGCGCCATCTGCTGGGCCTGCTCCTGGCGCTTGCGCTCCAGCAAACGGGCCTTGAGCACCCGCAGCGCGGTATTCTTGTTTTGGGTCAACGAACGCTCGTTTTGGCACGACACCACAATGCCCGTGGGCAGGTGGGTAATGCGCACCGCGGTGGCGTTTTTCTGCACATTTTGCCCCCCGGCGCTGGACGCGCGGAAGGTTTCGATTTTCAGGTCCTTGGGGTTGATTTCCACCTCGGTGTCGTCTTCCACCTGGGGCAGCACTTCCACCAGCGCGAAGGAAGTGTGCCGACGATGCGCGGCGTCGAAGGGGGAAAGGCGCACCAGTCGATGCACGCCTTTTTCGGCCTTGAGGTAGCCGTAGGCCCAGGGGCCGTTGACGGCCACGGTCACGCTTTTGATGCCCGCCTCTTCACCCGGGAGCTGGTCGAGGATTTCGGTCTCATAGCCCCGGCGCTCGGCCCAGCGCAGGTACATGCGCAGCAGCATTTCCACCCAATCGTGGGCCTCTGTGCCGCCCGCGCCGGCGTGAATGCTCAGCAGCGCGTTGTGGCGGTCGTAGGGCCCCGAAAGCATGGCCTGCAGCTCGCGACGGCGCAGCTCCCGGGCCAGGGCCTCGACTTCGGCTTCCAGCTCGGCGCGCAGGTCCGGGTCGTCGAGTTCCGCGAGCTCATACGCGTCGCGCCAACGCTGCAGCCACTGGTTCCAGGCCTGCACTTCCTCTTGCAGGCGAGCCCGCTCGCGCATCACTTCCCGGGCCCGTTGCGGGTCGTCCCAAAAGTCGGGGGCTTGCAATTGGCGTTCCAGTTCGGCCAGGCGCTGTTCCTTGCCGGCCAAGTCAAAGACGCCTCCGTAAAGCTTGGGCTTTGGCATCTAAGCTTTGCAGGCGTTCGAGAAGCGGGTTGCTCATGGGAGGCCTCCTGGGGTTGGTGGTTAGAAGTTAGAAGTTAGAAGTTAGAAGTTAGAGGTTAGAGGTTGGCGGTGGTTAAGGTCGGGGTCGAAGCACGGGTGTGGGCGTGGGCGACGGGGTGGGACTGCCCTGGGGTGTAGGCGTGGGCCCCGTGGGCGTGGCCGTGGGCGTTGGGGTGATGGTGGGCGTGGGCGAAGCCAGGGGTGTGGGGGTGAGCATTTGTTCGGGGGTGAAAAGCAGCACCAAAGGCTCGCCCAAGCGCCCCAGCACGCCCAGGTCTTGTTGATTGTACACCAATTCCAGCGCGGCCGCGTCGCCGGTTTGCACTTCCAGGCGTTCTTCGGCCCGAAAAGTGAACCGCTCGCCGGGGGCCACCCGGGCGCGGAAGACTTCTTGCCCATCGCTCAGCACCCGCAGCCAGGCCCGATGGCGCACCTGCACCACCACATGCACCGGTGCGGTAACCGGTTCCGGCGGCGGGGTTTCGGCAGCCGGGGTAACCGCCGGGGAAGCCACAACCGCGGCCTCGGCCTCGGGTGGGGCCACGGTCGCGGCCTCCGCGGTGCCCGGCGGCGGTGAGGGCGCCGAGATGGTGACCAGGGCCGTGGCCTCAACCGCCGAGGTGGGCGTGCGCAACATCACCCCTAAAGCCGCCACCGTGGGGGTTTGGGCCTGGGTGGCATACACTTGCAGCACTTGCAGCGTGCTCCACAGCAAAAACAGCACCACCGCGGCCACAGCCAGCCCGGCCAAAAGCAGGTTCCCCCAATGCTGCACCTGCAAGCGCCACCACCAACGCGCGGCCTGGGGCCGCTCCCGGGCCTGCAAGCGGGCCTGCAGCCCCTCGGCAAAGGCCAGCAGCAGGGGTTCGGGGTCCAAATGCAGGGCCCGGGCGTAATGCAGCAACATGCCCCGCCCCTGCACCGGCGAAGGCAGCGCGTCCACCCGGCCCTCTTCCAGCGCCAGCAGGTAGTGGGCCTTGACCCGGGTCAGGGCTTCGGCATCGTCCAACGAAAGGCCCAGGCTCTCCCGTTGCCGACGCAAGGTTTGGCCCAGCTCCCGAAAGATGGCCTGGGCCTCGGGGGGCAGGTCGTCGTTGGGTCGGCGCTGGGCCGCGGGTTGGGTGGGGGGAACCGACGCGGGGCCGGGGGCCGCGACGGGCGAGGTGGCCAACAGGGCGTCGGGGTTCAGGCCCAAAAAGGCGGCGTAAGTGCGCAAAAAGCCCCGGGCGTGGGCCGGCGAAGGCAGCGCGTCCCAATCGTCCCGCTCTAAGGCTTCCAGGTAGTGGGGTTTGATGTGCAGCGCGTGCGCGGCCTGCAACAGGGAAAGGCCCCGCGCCTCACGGGCCTGGCGCAGGCGGGTTCCCACGGGGGTGGGCGGGGCGGCGGAGCTCATGGCGCGGCCTCAAGGGAAAGAACGACAAGGCCCGAGCGCGAGGCCGCGCGTGCGCGGCGCCCCGCAGCCTCGGGCCCGGTTGCGACGCCAACTTGCTGGGCCTACGCCTCGGGCGCGGCCTCAGGCTCGGCGTCGGGCGTGGTCTCGACCAGGTCCGCGACGCCCAACGCGGCTTCTTCGGCCACGGCTGCGGCCTCGGCCGTCGCGGCTTCGCCTTCCAGCGCGGGGGGCTGCTCGCCCTGGCGATAGACCACCACCCGCACCTCGGGCAGCAAGTCCATGGTGAGGCGCACCCGAACCGCATACACGCCCAGCTGGCGAATGGGCTCGCTGTCGATTTGGCGGTGGGAGATGGGCTCGTCCAGCTGCAGTTTTTCTTGCAGCGCGTCGGCAATCATGCGGGTGGTCACCGAGCCGTAGAGCTTGCCCGTTTCACTGGCCCGCACGGGGAAGTAGAGCACCACGCCTTGCAGGCGCTCGGCCAGGGATTGCAGGCGCTGGGCCGCCTCCTGGCGCTCCTTTTCCGCGCGCTGACGGATGCGCTCGGCCATGCGCAGGGCCTGCGGCGTGGCTGGCACGGCCAGCCCCTGAGGGATGAGATAGTTACGGCCGTAGCCGTTGGCCACTTCTTTGACCTCACCGGCGCGGCCCAACTTGTAGACATCTTTAATCAACAGCACTTTCATGGCTCAGCCCCTTTGTTCGCGGCAGCAACCCCGGCTAAGAGCAACCCGCCGGGGCCCGCAGAGATGACCTGTGACATAAGCGGCGCTGATTGTATCAGAAAGGGCCCGGCGCGTCAAACGCGCACCCCCTCCTCCGGCCCCAACAGCGCGCTCAGGCGCAAATAGAGGGCGTTGCGCACCACCCGAAACGCGGCCAGCTGCAGCCGAGGGGAACCCCGCACCGCGGCCGGGTCGGGCAGGCCCCAGTGCAGCCGCCGCCCGGGGCCCAGCCAAAGGGGGCAGGCCCGGGCCGCAGCGTCGCACACGGTAATCACCCAGTCGAAGGTTTGCCCCTCAAAGCGCGCCACCGGCTTGGGATACAAACCTGCGGGGTCAAGCCCCCACTCGGTCAGCACCTGCACGGCCAAAGGATGCACCCGCGACCCGGGCGCGGTGCCCGCGGAAAACGCCCGCCAGCCGGGCCACAACCCCCGCACCAGGCCTTCGGCTATCTGGCTGCGGGCCGAGTTCGCGGTGCACAAAAACAACAGGCGTTCGGGCATCGGGGAACCTCCCGATGAGCGGCCCAGGACGCGGCCCGGCAGCAGAGCGCGCCCTGACAGACGAGCAGAAACCGGCCGCGGCGCCGCTTGCCGAAAGCGCAGCCGCTGCATTCTATCATGCCTTCCCGCATCGAGTGAAGGCGCGACGGCGCATGCGCAAGCCCGCCCGGCGCTCCGAGCAGCAACCCGCAGGGCGCTGCCAGGCGTGTGCCCCAAACCCACCGAGATAGGGCTTGTTCTTTTTCTAACACCAACGGCGTCAACCACACTGAATTTAAATTTCACCCGGAGACACAGAGAACCCAGAGAGAATAACTTCGCCCGTTCTCCGTGTTCCCCGTGCCTCTGTGTGATTTTATGCGTACTTGGAAAAGCCCTGCCATGGGTGCGCGCGACCTTGACCCGGCGGTCAATACAGGGTACAATAAAAACCCAAGATGACCGACCCGTCAGTTATTCCCGGGAGGACAGGGCCCATGACGACCACCCGACTTCCCACCCCTCTGTGGCCGGTGCTCTTCGGCGGGTTGCTGCTCGCACTGGCCGCGTGCACCGCCAGCGCCCCCACGCCGGCCCCCACGATTGCACCCCAAACGCCCACGGCAGCTCCACCGCGCGCCCAGGCCAGCCCTTCCCCAGGGCCCACCGCGCAGCCGCCCCACGCCACCCCCACCGCCGCCCCCACGGCCACCCCGCGGCCCGCGCCGCCCCTTTCCCAGCCCCTGCGCCCTGCGGCCTGGCTGCAAAACCCCGACCTGGGCGGCATCCCCGACGACCCCCTGGCCGTAGGCCCCCAGGCCGCCACTTTTGCCACGGTGCTGCGCATTGGCCGGGGTTATACCACCGCGGCCGCGTTCGAGCCACAACAGGAACGCCTGGCCCTGGCCCGCCTCACCGGCGTGTATGTGTGCACCCCGCCCCAGGGCGACGCCGACAATCTGCCCTGCGACATGTATCTGGAGCACAACGCATTCGTCATCGCCCTGGCCTTTCACCCCCAAAAGCCTCACCAGCTGGCCACGCTGGACATGGACGGCCGCCTGCGCTTGTGGGATTTGCGCGCCCAACCGCCCACGGCCACCCTGCTCTCGTCCGCAGTCGAGGGCATCAACGCCAATGCAGCCCTGCTTTTCGACCCCCAGGGCCGCTATTTGGTCGTGCTGCGCAACGACTTCTTCGCGCTGTGGGACTGGGAAGCCCGCCAGATGCGGCCCTTGCCCACCCACTTTCCCGGCGAGGCCGAACCCGTGGGCCCTGTCTTTATGCACGCCGCGGCGTTGTCCCCCGATGGCGAAACTTTGGCCCTGCTCACCGAAGAGCAGCTGTTCACCCTGGCGCTGAACGATGACAAGCCCACCTGGCAGCCGGGCTTCCCTTTGCCTTTCGCGCCCCAGGAAGGCGTGGTACCCAACGGTGTCGCCATCGCCAGCGTTCCCCTGCGCGAGGGCTGGGGGTGGGTGGTGGTCGACGATGCCCTGCGAATACACCTGGTGGCCGCCGATGGCGTCACCCTGCTGCGCACCTGGGAGAACCTCCCCGAGCCCGACTGGGGCACCCCCCTGGCCCACGGCCCACTGGACGCGAGTCAGCCCCACATTGTGGCCCCGGCCGGCGACGGCACCTTTTGGGTTTCGCTGGCCCAAAACAATCTTTACCGCCTCGACCCCGCCCAAAGCAAGGTGCTACAAACCCTGCCCTATCTGCCGGAGGGCGCAGGGGGATTCGTGGCCAACCGCCGCAATGTGCTGCTGACCCCCGCGGCCCAAGGTCGTCAGCTGTTGGCCGTATGGCGCGACGGCACCGTGCAGGTGTGGAACCTGGA
>Ga0256833_1003348_pt1 | contig 10980 bp, 9 predicted proteins | sample 356284metaG_FD_190535 | JGI IMG/M metagenome (GOLD analysis project Ga0256833, IMG submission 190535) | Hydrothermal vent microbial communities from Mid Atlantic Ridge, Atlantic Ocean - 356-284 | ecosystem: Environmental > Aquatic > Marine > Hydrothermal vents | place: Atlantic Ocean: Mid...
AAGAGCTGGTATGAAACTCCTCATCGCCGCCAAGGTGGACAAAGCCGATCGCGAATATTTTGAGACCGTTATAAAACCTCTTCTCAAAAGTCCCTGGGTGGAATTTATTGGGGAAATAAACGACAAAGAGAAAAATGAATTTTTGGGGCGGGCTTATGCGCTTCTTTTCCCGATTGATTGGCCTGAACCTTTTGGTTTGGTAATGATTGAAGCCATGGCCTGTGGCACCCCGGTCATTGCCTGGCGTTGTGGTTCGGTGCCAGAAATAATAGAAGAAGGGGTATCCGGTTTCATGGTGGAAAGCCTGCAAGAGGCGGTAGAGGCCGTAGAAAAAGTAGCCAATCTCAAAAGGATTCTTTGTCGAAAGGCCTTTGAACGCCGGTTTACTTCTGAGATAATGGCTTTCAATTACCTCAAAGTCTATGAACGGCTCCTTACCACTTACGAGCCGCTTCTCAAAGTGGCATGAAAGAGTGTGTGGTTGAGATAAAACCTCAAAAATTCTACATCCTGGCCACTTCTCCGGGCCTCTCCAAAGAGGCCCTTATTTTGAAACACGGTGACACCTTTGCCCTCTTTGACCCTTACGGAGACATTCGTCAAGAGGGCTTAGGAGAACAGGGGCTTTACCATTGTGGAACGCGCTATTTATCCCGGCTGGAATTACGCTTCTGTCATGTCAGACCGTTTCTCCTCAATTCTTCTGCTACCAGAGACAATCTCATGGTAGCAAGTGATCTCACTAATCCCGATATTATGCTTGAGGGAAACGAATTTTTGCCCAGGGGAAGTGTCCACATCCTTCGCCAGAAATTCCTCTTCCAGGGAGTCTGTTACGAGGCCATAAGGGTGGAGAATTTCTCACCCTGTCGGATCCACCTCCCTCTTACTTTCCATTTTGGAGTAGATTTTGTGGACATCTTTGAAGTCCGCGGGGTAAAACGAAAGAGAAAGGGCCGCTTCTTTTCTCCCCAAAAACACGACCAGGAGGTATGCTTTACTTATCTCGGGCTTGATGGGAGACGTCGCCAAACAAGGCTCCTTTTCGAACCCCAGCCAGAAATTCTTGATAACGAACACGCCCTCTTTTACCTCGACCTTCGCCCCAAAGAAAAAACAAATCTTTTCCTGGTAGTGGTTTGTTCTCTGGATGAAGAAGAAGAGTTCGTTCCCTTCACCAGGGCTTATCTTTCCGCCAGAAGTGAACTTAAAGAGCTCCGCCGGCTAAGCTGCCAGGTTGCCACTCCACAGGAACATTTCCACGCCTGGCTTAAACGCTCTGAAAGCGACATTTTTATGATGCTCACCCGCACTCCTTACGGACTTTACCCCTATGCCGGTATCCCCTGGTTTAATACCCCTTTTGGACGGGATGGCATTATAACCGCCCTGGAATGTTTGTGGTTCAACCCGGAGATTGCCCGCGGAGTCTTACGTTTTCTGGCAGCTACGCAGGCCACCGAAAAAGACCCGTCTCGTGACGCTGAACCTGGAAAAATCCTTCATGAAATGCGCCTTGGGGAAATGGCAGCCACCGGAGAAATCCCGTTTGCCCGGTATTACGGAACCATTGACGCTACTCCCCTTTTTTTGATCCTGGCAGGGGCTTACTTTGAACGCACCCATGACCTGGAATTTATTAAAGACCTCTGGCCTCATCTGGAAGCAGCCTGGCGCTGGATGGAAGAATACGGAGATCTTGATGGCGATGGTTTCCTGGAATACCAGGCCTCTCAAGAAGGCCTCATCAATAAAGGATGGAAAGATTCTCACGACAGCGTCTTTCATGCGGATGGGTCCATGGCCGAACATCCCATCGCCCTGGTGGAAGTGCAGGCGTATGCTTACCAGGCCTATCTCAAAACGGCATTTTTAGCCAGGGCCCTGGGGAAGGCCGATCTTTCGGATCGTCTGACGCAAAAGGCCCTGGAGCTCAAGGAAAAGTTTCAAAAGGCCTTCTGGGATGCGGAACTCGGAACCTTTGTCCTGGCTCTGGATGGGAGGAAACGTCCCTGTCGGGTATGCACCTCTAACGCGGGGCACGCCCTTTTTTGTGAAATCGCCGACGAAGGACAGGCTGCTTCCGTAGCTCAAAAACTCTTCTCTCCTGATTCTTTTTCCGGCTGGGGGATAAGGACTCTTTCCTCCAGGGAGGTGCTTTACAATCCGGTCTCCTATCATAACGGTTCGGTATGGCCACACGACAACGCCTTCATCGCCTGGGGCCTCTCTCAATACAACTTCAAGTTTTATCTCAACCGGCTGGTCAGGGCCCTCTGTGAAGCAAGCCTTTATTTTCCTTACCATCGCATGCCAGAACTCTTCTGCGGGTTCAGCAGGCGTCCGGATCAAGGCCCCACGCCTTATCCGGTGGCGTGCAATCCTCAGGCCTGGGCTGCGGGTTCTGTCTTTTTGTTCCTGGCCGCCTGCCTGGGCCTCAAATTCACCAGGAAGGGAATCTGTTTCTGTCGGCCCATCCTGCCCCGTTTTTTGAAGAAGGTTCAGCTCCGCAACCTGAGAGTGCGGGATCTGGCCCTGGATCTTGATATCGTAAATCACGAAACTGATGTTACCATCAACGTCCTGAGGAAGCCCAGAGAGGTGGAAATCCTGATCCTTAAGTAACCGGGATAACCTGCCCCTTTCTCTTCAAGAACCGGGCTGCAAGTTCTGCTGCGCGCCAGGCTGCCCCTGGAGGCCCCAGTTTTTCTCTAACTATGGCCAGTTTTTTCTTTGTCTCCCGAAGAAGTTTGGGGTTTTCCAGATAACGCAGAAGCTCTCGGGCAAGATTAAGGGCCGTTGCCTCCTGCTGGAGTAGCTCTGGCACGAGAGGCTCACCAGCCACCAGATTGACAAGGCTTACGTAAGGCACCTTTACCAGCCTTTTGGCCAGCCAGAAACTCAATCCACCCATTTTGTAGGTCACCACCATGGGGACTCCTACAATGGCAGCTTCCAGAGTAACGGTTCCTGAGGCCAGGAGCACGACTTCTGCTTGCGCCATTACTTCATATTGATAACCCCTTACAACTTTGGCCTCCTGATGTTTGAGAGAGAATTTGGGTATCCCTTCGGCCTGCACAAAAACCCCCTGAAGAGAGGGCCTGCGGGCCTTAAGAATGGAGAAGGTCTCTTCGAAAAGGGGAAGCAGGGTGGCTACTTCCCGTGGTCTGCTCCCGGGGAAAAAACCCACCATGGGCCTTTCAGGGTCAAGCCCTGCTACCTGGCAAAAAGTTTTCCGGGCAAGTGCCGGTTTCACCACGTCAAGAAGGGGGTGCCCCACGTAATGGACCCGGAATCCATGGCGAGCGTAAAAATCCACCTCGAAGGGCAGAACAACTGCCATGGTATCCACCACTTTTTTGATAGTCTTGATTCTTCCCCTTCTCCAGGCCCATACCTGAGGGCTGATATAGTAAAAAACCGGGACACCATAGCGTTTGGCAAGCCTTGCCAGCAGGAGGTTGAAGTCCGGAAAATCTATAAGAACGAGCAGAGAAGGGGGATCTTCTCGCAGGACTTTCCAGAGCTTTTGAAAGGCATGCCAGACCTTTTGTATGTCTTGAAGGGAGGGGAGCCCCATGATGCTCAGGGATTCGGCGGGGAAAAGGCATTCCAGGCCTGCCGCCCGCAATCTGGCCCCACCGATCCCCAGAACGTGAACTCCGGGGACCAGCTCTCGCAAGGCGCGCAGGAAAGAGGCCCCGTGGAGATCCCCTGAAGCCTCCCCCGCTACTAGGAGGACACGCACTGACGTCTGAGATCTGACAGACAAGATCCCTCTCTGGCCAGAAAATGGGCTTTTTGGCGTTCTATTTCCTTCTTGATGAGAAAGGCAAGCTCAAGGGCCTCAAACCCTTCTTCACCACTTACCGGGGGAGACGCCCCTTCTTCTACCGCCTTTATAAAGATTTCAAGTTCTTCTCTTAAAGGGTCTGCCCCCGGGAAGCGTTCTGGAAGGTGAGGGGGGCTGTTTACGAATTGCCCTTCCTGGAGCTTAACCTTGACGAAGGTGCTCTCAAGGGTGTCAGCCGCAAGATAGGCCCCGGATTGATACACCCTGAAACTTCGGGCGGGTTTAAGAGCAATTCGGCTGGCGGTGAGATTGGCCACCATGCCGTTTTCAAAGTGCAGGCGCACACTTGCCAGATCTATCTTGTCCGTTACTACCGGGGCCCCGGCTGCCTGAAGATCTTTTACGGGACTCTGGGTGATCGCCAGGACGAGATCTATATCGTGAATCATAAGATCGAGGATCACATCGACATCCAGACAGCGCGGAGAGAAACGAGAAACCCGCTGGGCCTCTATAAAAAGAGGGGTGTCAACTTCTGAGAGCAATCTCTTGATGGCGGGATTAAACCTTTCGATATGGCCCACCTGCAAGACAAGCCCCAGCTCCCCGGCAAGCTTTACCAGATGGTAGGCTTCCTGAGGGGTGCTGGCCAGGGGCTTTTCCACAAAGACGTGACAGCCGGCCTCAAGAGCCGCTTTAGTTACCGCAAAGTGATGGACGGTGGGAACCACTACGGAGACGGCATCCACCAGGGGCAGGACCTCACGATAATCGTAAAAGGCCCTGGTATGACATCTTCTGGCTACTTCCCGGGCCCGCTCCCTTAAAACATCCACCACCCCTACCAGTTCCACTCCGGGAAGGCTGGCAAATTTTTCGGCATGAAAACGCCCGAGATGACCAACACCAATGACCGCCACCTTAATCATAGGGAACCCCCACCACCACTATACCGGCCTCTTCTGCCAAAGACAAAGCCTTTTCCCGATCGAAAAAGAGGGACTTGCCGGCTTCGAGAGCCAGCACCCTGGCCCCGGCCTCTTTCATGGTAACGATGGTCTCAAGCCCGGCTGAGGGAAGATCAAAACGCGGATCCTGACGGGGCTTAAAGACTTTTACCACCACGGCCCCCTTTACCAGCTCTCCAGCCCGTTTGATGGTGGCATCTGTGCCTTCCAGGGCCTCCACCGCTACTACCATTTTGTCTTTCACCACCACACATTGCCCGATATCAAGCTCTCCAAGGGCCTTGGCCACGGAAAAGCCGTAAATTATATCCTCCCACTGGGAAGGGGAGGGGCTTTGACGGGTAAGGACTCCCTGCGGAGTCAGGAGTTCGGGTAAATATTGGGTGGGAGAGATTACCCGTGCTCCGGCTTTTTCGATCTCTTTCGCCACTGCCCGCAAGATCTCATCGTCATTTCTGGTTTGCAGGGAGCTCCACAGGAGGAGGGTCTTTAAGTCCGGCCGGGCCTTTAAAAGGGCTTTGCTTTTGCGAACATGCCCTGCAAAGGCGACTTCGGTAATTTTTTCTCTTTTTATGATTTTCAAGAGTTTACCCAGACGGGTAACAGGCACCTCGTAATACCGATCAGCAAAGGACTTAAGGGCAGCCCCCCCCTCTCCCTTAATGGCCAGGATTGTCAGGGGAAGCCCCCGGGCCTTTACCGCCTGGGCAAAAAGCAGCGGGTATTTCCCACCACCAGCTATCAGACCAATCATGTTAGTTTTTTCCTTACACACCCTCGCCGGGAAGGGGCCTCTAAAAAAGACAATAAAGCAGCCAGAGGGCCTTCTTCTCCCAGCCGGGTTCGAATTTCCCGGATGACCTCATCCAGGGTGGCTTCTTGAAGATAAATTTTGAGGGCCTTTGAAAGTTGCCGGAGATCTTCAGAAGAAAACCCCCTTCTTTTAAGACCTACGAGATTAAGGCCGGCAATTCTTGCCGGGATCCCGAAAACCCGGAAAAACGGGGGGACATCCTTGTCCACCCCTGTCATCCCGCTTATAAAAGCCAGCTCTCCAATGCGACAAAACTGATGCACAAAGGCTCCACCCCCAAAAACGGCTCCAGATCCCACCCTTACGTGCCCTCCCAGGTGGGTGGCATTGGTAAGGATCACTTCATCTTCAAGGATACAATCGTGCCCTACGTGGGTGTAAGCCATAAGATAGCAGCGGTTCCCGATTTTCGTCTCCCCCTGATCAAGCATTGTCCCCCGATGGACGGAGACGTATTCTCGGATAACATTTTCATCCCCGATCACAAGGCGCGTGGGCTCGTTCCGGTAAGCCAGATGCTGGGGAGCTTCCCCGAGGGTTACAAAAGGGCCAATCTCATTCCTTTCGCCTATAATAGTAGGGCCTGCAATTACACAATGTGACTTTAAAATAGTATTTTTACCGATTCGGACTTCTGGCCCGATCACACAGTAAGGGCCAATTACCACCCCTTCTTCGATTTCAGCCCGGGGATCTACCTGGGCCGTGGGATGAATCCTTGGCATTATTTTATGGCAGCTATAATCTGCGCCTCGGCAGCCAGCTCTTCATCTACCAGGACTTTGCCACTGGTTTGAACGATGTTTTTTCTGAGCTTGTAGCCCTGGAGTTTGAGCCGGGCCACCTCTCCGGGAAATACCGGCCTCCGGAAACGGGCCTTTTCCACCCCGGCCAGGAAAAAGAGCCGTTCCTGAAATTCCGGATGCAGTTTTTTCAGAAAAATCATCCCCAGTTGCGCTAGGGCCTCAACAAGAATGACCCCCGGCACCACCGGCTCCCCCGGGAAATGCCCCTGAAAAAAGGCCTCATTCATGGTGAAACACTTGATGGCTTCTATCACAGGGGGATCTTTGCTCCAGTAAATCACCCGATCAAGAAACAGGAAAGGATACCGATGGGGTAGAAGAGAAAGAATTTCTTTATGATCCAGACTCTTTTCTTCCATTAAGGACCTCCTCAAGCCTTGCCACCTTTTGACGTAATTCTTTGAGCTCCCGTAGCATCTCGGGCAGCCTCTCATAAGCGGCCACACAGCGGCGCCATTTCTTGATCTCTATAGCCGGTGCACCGGCTACCGCCTGCCCTGCGGGAACCTCCCGGGCTACCCCGGCTCTTGCTGCCACCAGAGCCCCCCGACGAACGGGTTTATTAATACCTGCCTGGCCTCCTACCATAACAAAATCTTCAATTTCTACACTTCCGGTGATCCCCACCTGGGCCGCAAGCACACAGGATCTCCCCAGCCGAACATTGTGGGCCACCTGAATGAGATTATCAAGCTTGGTGCCCTCCCCGAGGGAGGTAATTCCAAAGGTGGCCCTATCAATGGTGGTGTTGGCACCTATTTCTACTTCCTCTCCGATTTCCACCCGTCCAAAGTGCGGAATTTTTATGTGTTTTTCCCCATCCTGAGCGTATCCAAAGCCATCTGAGCCGATTACAGCCCCGGCATGAACCAGGACCCGACCTGAAATCCTGGTTTCCGGATAAATCACCGCGTTGGGAAAAATTATGGTTTCTGGCCCGATCTCGGCCCTCTCTCCCACATAAACACCGGGATAAAGAACCACCCCGGAAGAGATTTTTACCCCCCGTCCTACATAAACAAAGGGGTAGATACTTGCTGTGGGATCGACTCTTGCCGATTCTTCTACAAAGGCAAGGGGGCTTATCCCTTTGGGATGTTCAGGGCGTTCATAAAACAGCCAGGCGATACGGGCCACCGCAAGCCTTACATCCGGGACGAGGAGCAGGTTTTTTCCGGATAGTTTCGGCGCCAGAGAAGAAGGGGCAAGGAGCGCCCCGGCCCTTGAAAGAAGGGCCTTCTCCAGAAGGCGGCCGGAATTTATGAAAGAGAGCTCCTTTTCGGTGGCCAGCTCCAGGGCGTTTATACCGGAGATTTCAACATCTTCACCGAGAATCTTTCCGCCTACTAAAGGGGCCAATTCCGACAATTTGTAAGACGGCAAAGGAGACCTCCTCTCAGAACCATTTGACGATGGCCTCAAGGGGCTGTCTCGTCTTTTCACGCGGCTCTTTTACCCGGTAACCAAAGCAGAGCATGTAAGCGATGCCGAATTTTTCGGTGTCCACCTGGAAGTGCTCTGCCAGGAGAGCATTTGTCTTTTCCTGGTGAAAACCCTCAATGGGGCAGGAGTCTATCCCCAGCATGGCAGCCACCGTCATCATGTTGGCCATGGCGATGTAGGTTTGCTTACAGGCCCAATCAAACATGGCGCGTTCGCTTTCCAGGAGACGGAAGTCTTCTTCCTGAAACTGCCGGTAACGCTGCCTCTTAAGTTCCTGAATGTCTGGAGGAAGTTTCTGGATATCCCGCATCATGTAGGTGATATAGTCACTATCCCAGCGCATAAAATAGCTTTTTCTTGCCAGACAGACCAAAAGGTGGCTGCAGGTAGGGATCTGGCGCTTTGCTCCCCAGGCGTAAGGCAGGAGTTTTTCTCGCAAGGATCTCTCCTGAACCACCAGAAAAAACCAGGGTTCAAAGCCAAAAGAGCTGGGAGAAAGACGGGCTGCCTCTAAAATCAGCTGAAAATCCTCTTCAGGGATCTTTTGTTCGGGATCAAACTCCTTACAGGCGTGCCGGAAATAAAAGGTATCCAGAATAAAATCCCGGAGCTTTTCCTTTTCCATCATGATCCCCCCATCAGATCTCTAACGTTTCTTTCTGCTCTTCTCCCTTTCGGAAGAGCAAAACTTTGACCTTTTCAAGCCCCCGGGCCTTGGGAGCGTATTTTTTGAGGAGTCTGGCGGCTTCAGGGAGGTCCTTTTGGTCTTTCTCAAGCATGAGATAGCCCAATGGGCCCGGAATATCTTTTATCTTGAGAAGAAGAGAGCCTGGCGCTACTAACTCTAGAAGACGGCGATTTTCTCTTTCTTGCCGCCCCATAACAAGCCAGCTTCCGCCAGACAACTCGAAATGCCTGCCAAAAGTAAGAATTTCGGCTTCAAGGGGGGTTACCTTACCGTCTTTTATTTCGAAATAACGTCTCAAGCGAGGGGCCAGAGAAGGGTCCGTAAGGAGGCATCCTCCGGCGGGGGAAGGGATATGCCGCAAACCCAGTTCGCGGGCCAGGGCCAGCTGTCTTTTCCGCCCCCGGCCAGAAATATCAAGCAACCTGTCACGCAAGACGAGGCCTTCCCTCTCAGGTCTGGTCTCCGGAAGTTTACGGGCCGAAAGGGGCCTCAGGAGCAGCTCTTCCACCCCGGCTTCCTTTTCCAGGTGGCGAAGCATGTTGCGCATCTGGCTCATGGGGCGTTGGCCAACTACTTCGCCCGTAACCAGAAATGATGCCCCTGTTTCTGAAAGTTTTTCTTTAGCCAGCCGCAACATGAGGACTTTGCAATCAATACAGGGATTAAACTGGCTTCCGTAACCATGAGGCGGAGCAGCAAGCATCTTGAGATAATCAGGGGTTATGTCTTCCAGAACTCCCGCCTCAAAACCGAATTCTTCTCGCACATAAAAGTCAAAGTCTTTTTCTTTTCCCTTCCACTTCCAGCCAAAAAAGGGGGTAATAAAACGCAGCGCCACGATCTCGATATCCTGCGCTTTCAAAAGTTTGCCGGCCAGGATACTATCAAGCCCTTCTGAGAAGAGCAAAAGGGCCCGTTTTTTCATGCGGAGAGTAGCCTCCGTGCTAGATCCTCGGCTTCCTTTCCCCCTAGCATCCGGGCGATCTCTTTAACACGCCCTTCAAAAGCAAGCTTTCTTATGGAGGTGGTTGCCCCCTCCTGAGAAAGGGTCTTTTCTACCAGAAAATGTTGATCTGCCAAAGCTGCTATCTGAGGCTGGTGTGTAATACAGAAAACCTGGTGTTTTCGGGCCAGCTGAGAAAGGAGCTTTCCTATCTGGGTAGCCACCGGGCCTCCTACCCCCACGTCAACTTCGTCAAAAATAAGCACCTGTCCCCGGGCAGTATCATTTGCCGCCGTGGTGGTCTTGAGGGCAAGAAAAATTCTTGAAAGTTCACCCCCTGAAGCCACCTGGGTGAGAGGCCTGAGCGGGGCCTCCGGGTGGGTAGAAATTTTAAATTCTACTTTTTCGGTGCCCCAGGGAGAAAAATCTGTCTCTTCCAAGACGACCTCAAAACGAAGCCCCTCAAGGGCCAGATTGCGGAGATACTTTTTTACCTCTCGGGCCAGCCCCTGGCCTGCTTTTACCCTTTTTTCGCGCAGTTCACCGGCCAGGGCCTTAAGCTCTTTTTTGGTCTCCTGAAGTTGCCTTTCAAGCTCGATGAGATGCTCTTCTCCCCGGGAGAAGGTCTCAAGCTCCTTTTTGATCTTCTCCAGATGCTTGAAGACCTCTTCCAGGGTGGGGCCGTATTTCCTTTTGAGGCGCTGTAGCTGGTAAAAACGCTCCTCAAGCCTTTCAAGCTCTCCTTCAGAAGGAGTAAGCCCTCTGGCAAATTCCCCAAGCTCAAGAAGGAGGTCTTCGGCTTCGTAAAAAAGGCTTTCCACCCGGGGAAGGAGCTTTTGAAGATTTTGGGAGAAAGATGAAGCCCTTTCAAGGGCCTTTCGCCCCCGGCTCAGCAAGGAAAAGGCCTTCTCAAAATCCTGAAGGGCAGAACGAAGATCTGCTTCCAGACGGGCGAGATTTTTGAGCTCCTGGAGGCGTTGCTCTATCTCTTCGTCCTCTCCGGGGCGGGGGGATATTTCTTCGATCTCGGTAATCTGGAAGCGTAGATAATCCTCTTCTCTCAAAAGATCCTGAAGCCTTTTCTGAAGATTGGAATATTCTTTCTGAAGCCGGCGATATTTCTGGTAAATCTCGTGATAACGTCTTCTAAGAGAAGACAAATTCCCGTAAGAGTCCACCATCTCAAGCCGCACTTCCGGGCGAACCAGAGACTGATAATCGTGCTGGCTGGCAATAGTAAGAAGATTGGCAGAAAGCTCGGTAAGAAAAGCAAGAGTAACCGGGGAGTCGTTTACATAAGCCCGAGAGCGCTCTTGTCCCAGGACACGTCGGAGGTAGATCTCGTCTCCGGCAGGAATACCAGCCTCCTTAAGCTTCTGGGAGACCTTTTCGGAAGAGAAAAAAACGGCCTCCAGGATGGCTTCCTGGGCCCCTGGTCTTATGAAGCCCCCTCCAGCCCGGGCCCCAAAAAGAAGATGGAGGCCCTTTACGAGGAGGGTCTTGCCTGCCCCGGTCTCTCCGG
>Ga0256833_1003349_pt1 | contig 10978 bp, 11 predicted proteins | sample 356284metaG_FD_190535 | JGI IMG/M metagenome (GOLD analysis project Ga0256833, IMG submission 190535) | Hydrothermal vent microbial communities from Mid Atlantic Ridge, Atlantic Ocean - 356-284 | ecosystem: Environmental > Aquatic > Marine > Hydrothermal vents | place: Atlantic Ocean: Mid...
GAATAATATTTAAAAAAATCAAATACAGAGCAAGAATACTAATGATTTCTATTATTATCGGTCTGATAGTTGCAACATTAAGTCAACAAATACCTAAAGGTAGCCAAGAATCATTCTGGGCATTGCTCTTAGGACTTGGTGTTGCAGTTCTATTAACGGGATGTTTTCTAATTCTTTGTCAGAAAAATTTTATATCAAAAATTTTATGAAATTTAACAAACGAAAAAGAGAACCTAAACCACTTTCCACAAACCATCGAAAAAATAATATGCCGCTATATCTACGTCTTCGGCATACCCACCTTCGAGAACAATAAACCATTTTTCTACATTTTTTAATACACCGCTTATTATCTTTCCAATTTCTTCAAAATCTTTTGGTGAAAGCATGAACTGGGAGAGCGGATCATTGACATATGTATCAAAACCTAGAGAAATAGCTATGATTTGTGGCGAGATTTTCTCTATGTACTCAACAGCTTTTGCAAGTGTTTTTAGATAAAGCGCTCCTGTTGTGTAAGGTAGTAAAGGAAAGTTTATGCAGTTTTTTCTGCTCTCCCTTCCAGTTCCTGAATAAAGTGGGTGCTGATGTAATGAAATGTAAAGTACGTTTTCTCTACCGAAAAATATGTTTTCCGTTCCGTTTCCATGATGAGCATCTATATCAAGAATTACCGCTTTTTCGTCTTCCTTTCGAATGCTTTCCAAAGCTATTGCAACATTGTTCAAATAGCAAAAACCACCGAGAAAATTCTTCCCTGCATGGTGTCCAGGTGGTCTTGCGAGAGAAAATCCACATACTTTTGCTGCTTTAACTGCACATGCTGCAGAAAGGAGAGGATAACAAAACTCTATGCACGGTGTATCTGGATCGAAGTACTCCTTTAATTTCAGTCTTTCAACAAATTTTTTCTCATGGACTTTTAACAATTCTCGCTCTGTTATGTCTTCTGGTTTAACAAACTCTGCTCCAAGCATTTCAAGCACGTTTTTTATTTTTTTCACTCTTTCCGGGGATTCTGGATGTGAGAAAAACTCGTATTCTAAACATTTTTTATCGAAAACAACTTTCATAAAAATTAAAAGCATTGAGAACAAAAATACTTTACCGCGACCGGAAATTGATGAAGCTAAAAGCTGAAAAATGCTCCGGTCTGCCTCTACCTTTCAGAAGAATACTTTATTAGACATTTTAGTTAAACAAAAAATATGAAAATTCTAACAACAGAAGCTAAACAACCGTTTTCTCTTACCAAAATTCCAGGAGCAAAATACGTGATTAATCAATACATCGGTTGTGAGCATGCTTGTAAATATTGTTATGCTAAATTCATGTGTAAATTTTATTCTTTCGGTAAATGGGGTTCTTGGGTGGTGGTAAGAGAAAATCTACCAGAGCTCGTTAAAAACAAACATGTGGCTGGTAAGGTTTTAATGAGCACAGTAAGCGATCCTTATCAGCCAATCGAAAGAAAACTTGAACTTACTAGAAAAATTCTCGAAAATATGAACAAGCAAATTAGACTTTCGCTTCTAACAAAATCCTGCTTAATAACCCGAGACATAGATGTTCTCAAGAAGTTTAAGCACGCCGAAGTAGGGCTAACAATTAATTCATGGGACGAAGATCTAAGAAAAATTTTAGAACCGAGGGCTCAAGAAATCGAAAAAAGAATTTTGGCTTTGAAGGAGCTTAATGAAAATAAGTTAGAAACTTATGCGTTCATTTCCCCGGTTATACCGAAATTAACAGATATTGAAAAAATTATTAGAGAAATTAAACCCTTTGCTTCTTTCTTTTGGATAGAGATGCTGAATTTAAAGGCAAGTGGCTATGAATTCAGAAATTGGTTAAAGGAAAATTTTCCAGAAAGTATAAGTGTTCTAACTAATAAAGAAAAACTTTTCAGATATGTCAAAGAAATTAAAGAACTTATTAGAAAGTATAGAATAGAAGTTAAAGGGGTTATTTATTTTCCTAACATTCTATAATATTTTATGTTGTATTCTGTATTGTCTCTTGTTGTAAAAAGGTTCATAATAAAATAAAGAAAATATATAAAGAAAGCTTAGCCAATAATCTCTATTCCCAAGTCATCCTCTATGCTTTTTTCTCCTCTTCTTGAAGGCCCAAGGATGTATGGAGATTTAACTCCTGTAATTATTGCTATTACCTGAACCTTACCTGTAAACTCTGGGAGCACTCTCGCACCCCATATAACCTGTGCATCTGGTGAAAGCCTGTTGGAAATAAGCTCGCCAGCCTCGTAAATTTCTGAGAGTGTGCAGTCTGGACCACATGTTATGTGTATTAATGCCCCCAATGCGCCTGAGTAATCAACTTCTAATAGTGGGTGATTAAGTGCTTTTAATACGGCGTCCTTAACTCTGTCCTGTGAGTCGCTTTCACCAACACATATTGCACTTACTCCGCCTGTGCTCATTATTGCTTTTACATCCGCAAAGTCAAGGTTAACTAGTGAAGGTACCATTATGGTTTCTGTTATACCTTTTATCATCATTGCAATAAGTTCATCTGCTAATGCAAATGCTTGCTGCAATGGGAGCTGTCCCGCATACTCCAGAAGCTTCTGATTCTCTATAACCACAGCAGTATCCGTAACTTGCCTTAACTTTGAAAGACCATCTTCGGCTTTCTGAATTCTTGTACCTTCCATTTTGAAAGGCATTGTAACGGCTCCTATCACTATTGCCCCTGCTTCTTTTGCGATCTGCGCCACTACGGGAGCACCGCCTGTTCCCGTTCCACCACCTAACCCACAGGTTATGAACACCAAGTCAGCGTTACCAATAGCCTGTTTTATCTCTTGTTTTGACTCCTGTGCAGCTTTTTCACCAACTTGAGGGTAACCACCGGCTCCCAAACCGCGGGTGATTTCCTTACCAAGAAGTATTTTTTTATGAGCTTTTGTTATTGCGAGGTGCTTTGCATCTGTATTCATAGCTATTATCTCAGCGCCTTCTACACCCATTTCATAAAGCCTTGTAACTGTGTTACATCCAGCACCTCCTATACCGACTACAACTATTCTGGCTTTGTGCATATCTATTGCAAACTCTTCTGCTATTTTCTTTTCAATATCTTCTCTTTGAAATGCATTCTCTTGCTTGGTTTCTTGTGGCGTTACTCCACCGAAACTCTGCGGTAAAGGCTGTACACCACCAAACGCTCTATTGAATGCGGATTTTATCAATGACTCCATCCAATCGCCCCCGTTCTATATTTTTTCCCACCGAAATTTTTTTATGGTGGGAGTACCTACTCTATTCTAAGCAGAGAAATAGCTTACATCGGGGGCTTCGAACAAGTGCATGATTAACTTGGGGCTTACTTATAGGGGGCTTAATTTTATTTTTCTTACTTTTCTCTTTTAAATTTATATGTTCTTCAAACTATTTTTGAGATAAAACAATAGGGAGGTGATTTTGTGAAGACGATTGAGAATTTAGTTAAAGCGTTTATTGGAGAAAGTGTGGCAAGGAACAGATACACTTTCTATGCGAAGGCTGCGAAAGAAGAAGGTTATGTTTTCGTTGCGAAGGTGTTTTTGGAAACAGCTGAGAACGAGAAGGAGCACGCTGAAACTTTGCTTGAACTAATTCAGAAGATTAAAGCTGATACAGCGAATGTTAAGACTGAAGTCGAAACTCCGATAGTTTTAGGTGACACCGTTCAAAACCTCAAAACTGCGATAGAGAGCGAGACTTACGAATGGGAGAAGATGTATCCAGAGTTTGCCAAGATAGCTGAAGAGGAAGGTATGAATGAAGTAGCTGGAAGGCTCAGGGCTATTGCTAAAGCTGAGGAACATCACAAGAAGAGATTCGAGAAATTGCTCGAAGCAATTGAGAGCGGAAGTATGTTTAAGAGGAATGAGCTAGTTGCTTGGGTCTGCTTAGAATGTGGATACATCCACCATGGGGAAGAACCACCTGAAAAATGCCCAAGTTGTGGTCATTCAAAGGCATATTACATCGCTTTGGATATACTCGGCTTTTGAATCAAATTTTGAAATTTTAAATATTCTCAAACGGTTTTTTATTCCAAGCCGGGGTGGCGGAGCCAGGTCCAACGCGCCAGACTCTCAAGCACCGAGCCGCACTTTCGCGGCTGTGAGAGGGCGAAGCTTGAGGGTGTGAGGCCAAACTCCTATGAGCGATTGGCTTGACACTGATGAAAAAATGAAGAACCTCCACCCAGGTAACCTGGTGCCCGCAAGGGCGCGCCGGTTCAAAACACTCGCCGAAATTCCGGCCCCCGGCGCCACTTAAAAACAAAAGCTGAATAGTTCTTCGATCGAAAGAATTTAAGTAAAATTTTTAAATTCCTTAAGAGTAAATTTTAAATAGTTATGATGCTAAAGCCGCTTCGCGGGTTAGTGGTAGTAAATATTCTTCCAGATACAAGACGTTATGTGGAATATCACGAAAAATCTGTACTAAGAGTTTCACAAGATTTTCCCGATTCAAGATATGCTATATTAACAGCTATTTATGATGAAGAACAAAAGGAATTTGTTCCTGTGGATTTTACACGGTTCACAATTAAAAGAGCATCCGAAAGAGGAAATTATGCGTATATGTCAAGCAAAACTTTTGAATTTTTATGTGAAACATATCTTGGAGTAGAAAGAAAAGAGGACGTGCCTTTGTATTTTTCTGGTATTTTTCAGCTTCCTGAAGAAATATGGTACTACGAGAAAGAGAACAGAAATCTTCCTTTTAAAACACTAGATCTCGACAAAATAATTCTCTTGTCCATACCTACACTAGAAAACGTTTAGCTCATAAAATTTCTTTTGTTAGTTTTTCAATCTCATCGAATTTGTACTCTTTTCTTTCTCTTGTTTCGAGATTTTGAAATGTTAAAGTCTTTGAAGAAGCTTCTTTTTCACCAATAAGCACAGCATAGCTTATCTTTTTCTTTTCCAAGCGCTTAATGCCTTTTACAGGCGTTGTGGGTTCATAAAGAATTAGTGTATTTATTCCACTTTTCCTTAGCTCTGATGCAACTTCCCAAGCATATTTCATCACAGATTCAGAAAGCGGAATTACGCCAGCATCAACAATAGTATATTTTTCAATTTTGAAAATTCCTGTCTCGAGTCCAGCGTCAATCAATCGCTCAACACCTATACTTCCGCCAACAGCTGGAACCTCTTCTCTTGCGAACATTCCTATCAGATTATCGTATCTACCACCTCCGGACAAGCTACCAATTCTCGGTTTTTCTACAACAATTTCATATATCATTCCCGTGTAGTAATCCAAACCTCTTACAAGCGAGAGATCTATTTTTATGTGGTGTTTAGCTTTCGAATAATCGAGACATGCTTCAAGAAGTTCAACACCCTTTTTCACTTCTTCGTTTTCAAACTTTCTCAAAAACTCGAGAATTTCTTCATTTTTAAACTCCGCAATTTCGAGAATTTCTGAAATATAGCTTATCTTTTCTTCAGCAAGACCTGTTTCTTTAAGTTCGTTTATCACACCTTCCTTCCCGATTTTATCGAGCTTATCAACTATTCTGAAAATCTTTAGCATGGTTTCGGGCTCTACATTAAGCTTGTCTTCAAACAAGCCTTTGAGAATTCTTCTGTCATTTAGCTTTATGGTGAATTCAGAAAAATTAAATGCTTTGAAAACCTCGCACATCATGTCTATTATTTCTATGTCTGCAAAAGGTTCCTTCGCACCTACAATATCTGCATCACATTGATAAAACTCTCTGTATCTTCCCTTTTGCGGATCTTCATATCGATAAACTCTGCCTATTTGATAGCGCTTAAATGGCAACGCCGGTTTAAACCTTGCATAAAACCTTGCAAGCGGGACGGTTAGATCATAGCGTAACGCAAACCATTTCTCTGAGTAAGGTAGTTGAAATCTCCATATAAGCCTGTTTTCTGCCTCATCTCCGTATTTTCCTTTAAGCGTTTCCCATTTTTCAACTATCGGCGTTTCCAGCGGATCAAAACCAAAGCGCTCGAAAACAGTTTTTATTTTTTCAAAAACTTTTTCTCTAAGAATCTTTATTTTTGGGGGGGAATCTCTCATTCCCTTTGGAGGAAGAAAGCTCATGTAGGAGTTTATTGAAAATAATGTTATAAAAGATTTTTATTTCGCGCGAATAAAAAAACGTAGTGTTGTGGATGAAAATAATTGTAAAAAAATTAGATCAACAAAAACCTTAAAACCTTTTACTTTACAATTATTTTCATGAAAACAAGGATAATTGGTGTAGTTTCTGGAAAAGGCGGTGTAGGAAAAACAACAACTACTTCTAATTTGGGTGCTGCACTGAGTACGCTTAGAAAAAACACTTTACTTGTCGACGGAAATTTGACAACACCCAATCTTTCTCTTCACCTTGGCATTCCTTTTTATCCCTACACAATTCATGAAATACTAAAGGGAGAGGCAGAGTTAGAGGATGCTATTTTCTACCACCGCAGCGGTCTGAAAGTTCTTCCGGCATCTCTCTCGCTATCTGCACTGAGAAAAATAAACTTACGAAAGTTTGGTGAACTTTTGCGCTCATTAGAAGGAAAAACAGAATACGTAGTGGTGGATAGTTCACCTGGCTTAGGAAAGGAAACACAGGCAATAATAGAGCACAGTGATGAACTTATAGTTGTAACAAATCCCGAGTTCCCAGCTATAACAGATGCTTTAAAAGTGATAAAGCTCGCTGAAAGCGTTGGGACGAGCGTTATAGGTGTTGTTGTGAATCGTGTGAGAAGACATCCTAAAGAAATCCCTAAAGAAGAAATAGAAGGGCTTTTGGAATATCCTGTGATAGCAAATATTCCTGAAGACCCAAAAGTGCATGTATCAATAATCAAGAAAACGCCTATAGTTTTTTCGTATCCAAACTCTTCTGCTGCGCGTGCATTCAAGCAACTTGCAGGTTTTTTGGCAGGGGAGGAAGTAAAGGAAAAGAGAAGTATACTCGATGTCATTTTCTCGTTTTTCAGGAGATGAACTCTTCTAAGCTTATTTCAAATGCAACGACAGGCTTCGTTATCTTCCAGTTGGCAAGTACTTGTGGATGAATTTCTCCAAAAAAACCAGAGGCCTTTCCATTTAGATAAATTTCTCCGCGCCTCGATTCTATAAACGACTTGTGACTAATGGGCTTTATAACAAGACTTGCATTTAGTTCGCGTGCTACTGCTTCTACAACGGATTTTATTTCGGTTAAATTGGTCTTATCATGAGCTATCGCTCCGCAGAGCTTTCTTATTGTTCGAGTTTTTGTTTCTTCCTTTTCATCTATAATAACACAATCCCCTATTTCGAAAACTTTTTGAGGATAGCTTCTGTGTGTATTTTCTCCTAGAAATTCTAACACACCAGGAAGAAGCCATTTTCTACAAACAGTAAATTCTAAGCTCATTGGCTTTGCTATCTCAACACATTCCTCTTCTTCGACGCACATTTTTATAAACTGCTTTTCTTTATTTGATAACATGAAATTAAGAATTTCGTGGAATCCCATACCAACCATTATTTCTCTTATTTTTTCGCTCATCTTTTCTTTTCTGTGCTTTTTACCGACCGTTGGTATTTTCGGAAGCTCTGGAATTATGTTGTTTATACCATATCCTATTACAACATCTTCTATAATATCTATTTCGTGAAGTATATCCACTCTATACGGCGGAATAAGAACCTTTAATACACCACCCTTCATCTCAACTACCGAATATCGCATCCTTCTAAGTATTTCCGCTGTTTCATACTCGCTTATACCAAGCCCGAGAACGCGGTTGACTTCTGCTACATTTACATCTATTTCTTCTGGCTCTAATTTCGGATAAATCTCGTTACCAACTTTAACTTTCCCTATTTTTCCGCAAACCTCAGCTATGTTACAAACGAGTATGTTGAGAACTTTTTCAACGGCTCGTTTATCTGTACCTGTAACATCGATAAAGAGGTTTCGTGTTTTTTCAGTAACCATTGTTAATCTACCGTTGATTATTGGGGGGAAACTCAGAACTTCTCCGTACTTATCGATAATTACAGGATACTTTTCAAATCCTTCAAGACAAAACGCATACTTTCTTCCCTTTTCGTGTCTTTCAAGAATCAAATCAAGCGTAAGCTCTTCATCCATACCCAAAGGCGCAAACGCTATTTCCTTTGGGTGAAACTCAGCATAGGTAAATGGCGCTGTAACCTTATCGAGATCGTGTAAACCAATAGCTACTTTTTTTCTTTTCCTTCCTATTGTTTCGTGCAGCTTTTCCTGTAAATGCATTATGCTTTTTATCCTTTCTTCAGTTAGCTCAACATCAAGCACGCATGCACATGCTATGTAAGGTCTTGCACTTACTTTTTCTACTTTCACTTCTATTTCGGTATCCATTACAGGATACTGGATAATTTCTGTCTCCATACCCAAAAAGCCTTTTACAGCCCTTGCTATACCTTCTGGTGAAAACATATCCGGTCTATCTGGAGTTAGCTCTATTTTCCAGATGTTTTCTTCTTCCTCGTCTATTGGGGCCTTTACAAGAGTAAGTACTTCTCTTAGCTCGCTTTCCGGAATTCCACAGAGTTTTATGAGGTAGTTTTTCTCTACTTCTATAACAGGCATTTCATCACCGGGAATTTTCTTATCCACTCTATGTCACGGGCAAAGAGATAGCGTATATCCTCTATTTCGAGCTTCAACATCGCGAGTCTACTGAACCCAAACCCCCATGCAAGCACGTTATACTCTATTCCAAGCGGTTTAAGGACTTCTGGTCTGAACATTCCAGCACCTACAACTTCGACCCATTTGTTTAGTTTTTCGTGAAAGATGTACATCTCTATTGAAGGTTCTGTGTAAGGGAAGTAGTGTGGAACAAATTTTACTTTTTCTGTTCCGAGCACTTCTTTTGCAAACTCCTTTAGCATACCCAGCAAATGCCTGAAAGTAACGTGCTTTCCAACTATTATTCCCTCGCACTGATCGAATTCCATCAAATGCGTTTTGTCTATAACATCTGGTCTAAACACGCGGTCTATACAGAAAACTTTTGCTTCCTTTCCGCTTTCAAGATTTGCGAGATAGCGTATAGAAGATGGTGTGGTATGGCTTCTTAGTACAAGATTCAGAGCCTTTTCTTGATCCCAAGTTCCCCAGCCTTTACTTCCTGTTATCCATCCGTTTTCGTGTGTTTTCTGCACTCTCTCAAAGAGATGTTTATCTTTAATTTCTGCTTTTCTTGGGTGTTTTACATGGAAAATATCATGCAAACTTCTTGCAGGATGATCCTGAGGCATGAATAAGGCATCACAATTCCAGAATTCTGCCTCTACAACAGGTGATTTTACTTCTTCAAATCCCATTTCTACAAGCTTTTCTCTAACCTCTTCTATGAAAGCAACATAAGGATGTTTTTTACCCGGATAAAGCTCTGGAGCAGGTGCATTAACATCGTATTTCTTAAAGGGTTTTACGCGCCATATTTCTGAAAGAAGTATCTCTGGTGTGAGTTGAGAAATTTCCTCTACTTCAGGAAATTCTCTTGTTTTCTTTACGAGGTTTCGCTTAATGAGCATTTCTAAAAGTTTTTCATCCGAGCACTTTCCAGAAACATCTACTTCGCGAAGAGCTTTGAGTAATGGACTTTCTTCTTCAACAGCCTTTGCACCTTTTTCTGTTAGCTTTATTACACCACCTTCAATAACTATCCACCCATTCTTTTTTGCCCAAGAAATCGCTATTTGTTTATTCTCCATTTCAAGCTGAGAAACATGTAAAGGCCCACGCTGGGAAATAAGTTTGACGAGATTTATTTCCGGAAGACCTTCACTCAAATACTTTTTACCCTCTTCTGTTAATCTGTACACATCACCACCGAAAACCTTTTTGGAATAGATACTTAAATAGATTTTATGCAGAAGGAAAAGCTCTACACGGCTTTGTGTGTTACCTTTGCAGGTCTTTGCTTCTTTCCAGCAGTACTTTTCGATATTGTTGTACTTTTTGTGATAGGCGCTGTTTTCGACTGGCTACCGCTTTTTTTAGGGTGGATGAAAACAGGAAAGGAATTTTCCAAACAAGAAGCTTTGCATGCGTTTTTTACGCTTCTCGCCTATGAATTTGCTGTATTCTGGATTCTTGAAAAATATGCCGAGGTAAGATTGATTTTTAAGTCTATTTTTCTCGAGTTATGGTGGGTTGCTGTTATGCTCGGTGTTTATTGCAGTAAGAGAAAGAAATAAATCTTCAAAAAGAAAACTTAAACTCATGCTTCGTGGAGTTTTGATTGAATATAAAGTAATTGCACAGGGCGCAGAGGCCAGAGAGTTTTATGAAAAGGGCTGGTATGGTGAACTTAAAGATGGTAAGCTTGTTCTGCATCTAATAGAAGCAGCGCTTCTTGTTGAAAGGGAAAGACTAAAGGTTTTTAAATCGGGTAAAGAACTTAGTCTGAAAGATATTTTTGACATAGGCGTAGCAATGGATAGAAACTTTCCTGTAAAGTTTCTTGTGTATAAGGATTTGCGCACTCGCGGTTTACCTGTTAGAATAGCCGGTGAGGATGCAGACTTTTTTGTTTACGAGCGAGGTTCGAAACCCGCTAAGCACAGCCCGATAAAATGGATTGTCTTTGCATATTCAGAAAATGACTTATGCAGTCTCGATGAGCTTGAGAGAACCGCAAAAATAGGAAAAAACATAAGAGCAAAGAGCGTTTGGGCAATAGTAGACGGAGATAACGACATTACATATTACATAGTCAGTATGAAAACAGAGCTTTGATGGTGCAGAAAATGAAAAAACCAAAGGCCCATGTGCATGGAGACAGAGTTGTGATATGGGATAGGGGGCTTGCTAAGAGTTTGTTTGAAGAGGGGTATTTCGGAAAGCTTCGCGAAGATAGGCTTGAACTTTCCTTGATAGAAGCTTTTTACCTTCTCGAAAAAGGAAAAATAGAAGTATACTTAGAAAACGA
>Ga0256833_1003350_pt1 | contig 10977 bp, 7 predicted proteins | sample 356284metaG_FD_190535 | JGI IMG/M metagenome (GOLD analysis project Ga0256833, IMG submission 190535) | Hydrothermal vent microbial communities from Mid Atlantic Ridge, Atlantic Ocean - 356-284 | ecosystem: Environmental > Aquatic > Marine > Hydrothermal vents | place: Atlantic Ocean: Mid...
ATATCTCTTGTTGTAGCTATACCATTTACTTTTATACCGGGCATTATTACCACATTTGATTTACCATTTGCTATAACAGGAAACAATGTTGGAACCTCAAAAGTGCCAATCCGATCTCCGTTTACAGTAACCCACACATCACAAATATTATGTAGCTGAGGATACGAACTATCTTGTTCTGCCAACACCTTATCTATCTTAAAATAAACAGGTTGCTTTTCTTCAGGATTTAATATATTGCAACCATATGCAAACAAACTTAAAACTATTGTTATGTAAAAAAATATTTTTTTCAATATCTATCAAAATTAAAAAGTTATAATAATATCTTATGTAAAACGACTTTATCTATAATTTATTGTTCTAACGAATTCCTTATTTTTTCATCAATTTCTTCTGCTACTTGTAAAGCCATGAACCCTTCTTCTATTGTTACAGGAGGTGTTGTTTCATTTATTATTGACTTACAAAACTCAGACAGTTCATCTTTTATCGCATTATTTTCTGTAATATCAGGATGCATATAATATATTTGTTTTTTACCTTTCGGAGTATCTATATAGATACCAAAAGGATTATCTTCTTTTTCTACGGGCTTCATTTTTACTATCTCCACTTTTTTTTCTAAAAAGTCTGCCGATATATAGGCATTATTTTGGAAAACTCTCATTTTTCTCATTTTCTTCAAAGAAATCCTACTTGCAGTAAGATTGGCTACCGCACCGTTATGAAACTCTATACGGGCATTTGCAATATCAATACTATCACTCAACACATTTACTCCTACGGGAGAAATTTTTTTTATTTTACTGCTTATTACCTTTAATACAATATCAATATCGTGTATCATTAAATCATAAACCACAGACACATCAGTTCCACGGGGATTATATTGTGCCAAACGGTGTATCTCTATAAACATAGGAGTATCCAAATAAGACTTTATTGCCAAAAATGCAGGATTGAACCTTTCTACATGTCCAACTTGCACTTTTACTCCAGCTTCATACGACAAATTCAACAATTCTCTTGCTTCTTTTACCGATGCAGTTATTGGTTTTTCTATAAAAATATGTTTCAAATGCTTTAATGCTAACTTTGCTATGTCAAAATGCGTAGTAGTTGGAGTTACTATATCCAAAGCATCAGAATCCAAAATCAACTCTTCTAAAGAAGAATAACTTTTTATACCGAACTTATGCACAACTTCCTGTGCATTTTCTTTATCTATATCATAAAAACCTATCAAATTTGCTTCCTCTATTTCTTTGAGTAGCTTAATATGAATTTTTCCAAGGTGTCCTGCCCCTATTACTCCTATGTTTATCATTTATAAACTTATTATATGTAGTGCAAAGTTAATTATTATTTTGTGTGATAATATTAGCTACCTATGTTTTTATAACAAGCAATAGTTTGCATGTGTATTTTGAATTTGTTTTTCACTTATCTTTGTTTCTTAAATTATAAACTATGTTTCGTAGTATAAAGGAAAAAATAGGTTATTGGTTACTTGATAATCAGGCTGAAAAAGTCAAAAGGAATCCGGCTTTTATTAACTTGGAAGAAGCAAAAAATATTGCAATTATATCAAATATAGACAGTATTGAAAAATATAAAATAATTTCCAATTTCATAAAATGGCTAAGAAGCAAAAATAAAGATGTATTTGTAATAGCTTTTGTTGAAAATGAAGAATTTAAAAGCTTTTTTGAAAAAGAAAAATCAATTTTGTTTTTTAATAAAAAAAACATCACCTGGTATGGTAAACCCCGAAACATTAAATACCAAGACTTCATAGAAAAAGAATTCGATTTGCTCATAGACACAAGTTTACATCAATTTATCACTTTCCATTATTTGGTAGCAATGAGTAAAGCCAGACTTAAAGTCGGAAAATATTGTGAAAAATATGCTTATTACGATTTTATGATAGATGTTGGCAATAATAATGATTTTAAATTTTTTATTGACCAAATAAAACATTATCTTTGTGACTTGAATAAGAAAAGTTAAATACTTATGATAAATTTAAAAGGTCTGGGAGTTGCTTTAATTACTCCTTTTGACAAAAACAATGATGTGGATTTTATAGCTTTGGAAAAAGTTATAAATCATATAAAAAAAGACATAGATTATTTAATAGTATTTGGAACAACAAGCGAAGCCCCTACATTAACAGAAAAAGAAAAAGCGGAAATATTAAAAAAAATAAAAAGCTTATATGCAGATCATATAATACTTGGAATAGGAGGCTATAATACTAAAGAAGTAATTGAAAAAATAAAATCTCAAGACTTTAAACAAATAGATGCAATATTATCTGTTGCACCCTACTACAACAAACCTAATCAGAAAGGCTTAATTGCTCATTTTGAGGCTATTGCAAACAATTCTCCTGTACCTATTGTGTTATACAATGTTCCTTCCCGTACATCTTCAAATTTAGAAGCGGCTACAACATTAAAATTAGCCCAACACCCAAACATTATTGCAATAAAAGAAGCTTCAGGAAATTTTGCTCAAATAATGAAAATAATGCAAAATAAACCTGACGACTTTGTAGTAGTATCCGGAGATGATGCTCTTACTTTACCTCTCATGAGTATCGGAGTAGAAGGACTTATTTCGGTAATAGGCAATGCTTATCCTAAAATCACAAGAAACATAGTAAAATCAATACTTAAAGGAGATTTACACAATGCCCAAAAATTTCACTATAAATTATTACCACTAATAGAAGCCATATTCAAAGAAGGTAATCCTGCCGGCATAAAAGCATTATTATCAATAAAAGGACTTATACAAAATAATTTAAGACTACCATTAGTCCCCGTATCAAATAATTTGGTAGAAGAAATAAAAAACATAATTAAACACATATAGCGTTAATTATCAGATGAAAAAAATTTTTTATTTATTATTTTTCACATTAATCTTAACATACTCTTTTTCTCAATCAAAAGAAGAAGTTTCTACTAAATTAGACAGTATATTGTCCATAAAAAATGACACTCAAAAAATTTCCTTATTAATAGCTTTTTACGAAAAATATGGCATAGATACAATCTCAAAAGGAGAAAACTTATTTGAATATCTTAAAAATTTATCAAAACAAAACAATCATTATAATCTATGCCATATATATTTATACTGGGGCAACGATTTTAGAAATAAAAAGGATATACAAAAAGCCAAATCAAAATTTCTACAAGCTGCATTGTGTGCAAAAAAAACAAATGAATTATCTGTTCTTGCCTCTGCAATGAGTAATATTGGAATTATACAATATTTTTACGCAGATTATACAGGCTCTATACGATATTTCAAAAAAACATTAAAAACATGGATAAAATTGGCAGATACCAATAAAATAGCCTCATCTTATAACAGTATTGCCATAGTCAATTTTGAATTAGGACAATATGACTCTTCGGTTACATATTATAAAAAAGCTTTGAACTTAGCTAAAATAATAAACGATAAAGATTTAATAGCTAAAATATATAACAACATCGCATTAGTTTACAAGGCAAAGGGCGAATACAATAAAGCCTTAGAATATAACCTGAAATCTTTGAAAATAAAAAAAGCATTAAAAGACACATCTCAAATTGCAAATACATATAACAATATAGGAGTAGTTTACAAAAAAATTGGAAAATATGACAAAGCTTTAACCTATTATAAAAAAGCATTAACCCTTTACAAATTATTAAAAGACAGTTTAAGCATTGCTGATCAATACAATAATATCGGATTACTATACTTAGATAAAGGTAAGTATGTAACGGTAACCGAATATCTTTTCAAAGCAATAAATATTTATCAGAAAATAGGAAGAATAAAAAGTTTAATGAGAGGATATAATAGTTTGGCAGAAGTATATATAAAAGAAAAAGAATATGACAAAGCTATACATTCCATAAATCAGGCAATAAAGATAGGATTAAGTACAGGATTAAAAAAAGAGTTGTCAAGGGCATACAATAATCTGGGAGAAACATATTTGGATAAAGGAGATATTGATAAAGCTTATGATTACTTTATTAAATCTTTGGTTTTAAAACAACAATTGGGAAACAAAGAAGGAGTGGGAACAACCCTTATAAGTTTAGGAGAATTATTTTATAAAAAAGGACATTTATTAAAGTCATTATCGTATTTAAGAAAATCAGCCAAAATCCTAAAACAAATAAATAACGAAAACGGATATGCCAACACATTAGGAGAAATGTCAAAAGTACTTTTAGCTACATATAAAAAAAACAGTGATAAAAAATATTTAGATGATGCTTTGAAAAAAGGATTAGAAGCTTACCAAATTGCAAAAAAGGAAGAATTATGGGCTCTGATGCTTACAGCATCCAACGTATTAAAAGAAGCATATACTTATAAAGGAAATCCTGATAAAGCTTTGGAGTTTGCCAACATATACATAATGGCAAGAGATACTATGTTTGCTCAAGAAAAAATGAAAGCTATATTGGAAACGCAAGCAAAATACGACTTCAAACAAAAAGAACAACAAATAAAAATACAAAAAGAACAGCTTGCCAGAATGAGAGCGGAAAATGAAAGAAAACAAGTTATAATAAGGCAGGAACGACTTATAAGAATGGGAATGATAACCTTTTCAGTAGGATTATTATTCTTTCTCGGGTGGACATATAAGAACTATAAAGACAAATCCAAAATGAATATATTGTTGGAAAAACAACAAGAAGACTTAGAAACAATGAACATTGAACTATCAGAATTAGTAGAAGAAACAAAACTGCAACGAGACAAAATAGAAAATCAAAAAAAGACACTGGAACAACTTTACGGAGAATTAAAGCAAAGCATATCCTATGCAAAAAATTTACAAATATCCGTATTACCACAAATATCTTCTCTTAACAAATATGTAAAAGACTCCTTTGTATTATTTTACCCCAAAGATGTAGTAAGTGGAGATTTTTACTGGTGGAGCGAGGTAGAAGGGAAAATAATAATGACTGTTGCAGATTGTACCGGACATGGTGTACCCGGAGCATTTATGACCATGCTTGGAATAAGTCTGCTACGCGAAATAGTAGAACAAGAAAACATTACATATCCTGCCGCAATACTAAACAGATTGAGACGGGAGATAATAAGAACACTAAAACAAAAAGGAGAATTTGGAGAACATAAGGACGGAATGGATATGGCAGTATTCATGTATGACACAAAAGATAGAACAATATCATTTTCAGGAGCAAACAACTCAGGATACATAGTCTGCAACAAAGATATTACCCTTGTAAAAGGAGATTCTAAAAAAGTAAAAACTATTCACACAGATGATTCTCGCAAAATGATAGAAATAAAACCGGACAAAATGCCTGTTGGATATTATCCTGTAATGACAACCTTCAATGAGCAAGTCTTTAAAATAGACGGGGACATAAAGTTATATATGTTTTCAGATGGCTTCCCCGACCAATTTGGGGGACCAAAAAACAAAAAATATAAGTCCATAAACTTAAAATCATTTTTATTTAGCATATCTCATCTTTCTATGCAAGAAGAGAAAAAACTCTTAGAACAAGAATTAGTTAATTGGAAGGGGAATCTACAACAAATAGACGACATTACAATAATGGGTGTAGAATTATAATTTTTCAGATATTATTCCTTGAATAAAATCAATAGTATTTTTCACTATTTTTTCATTATTATAATCTTGTCCCACCTTTTTATATCCTTTTTCGGCAATTTTATTTATTTCCTCAATATTATTAAAAGCAAAAATGATAGCATTTATCCATTCATCTTTTGTTTGTGCCAATAAAAAATGTTCTTTATCTATTATATTTATACCTTCTACTCCAACGGGAGATGATATTACCAATCTCTTGTGCCACATTGCTTCTACCACCTTTACACGCATTCCGCTACCCGACAGCAAAGGAACAATATGGATTTTATGTTTGTATATAAACTCCAAAGCATCATCCACCTCTCCAAGATAAACCACTCCTTTTATGTTAGTTATTTTCTTCTCAAAAGATAAAGGGGCATTCCGTCCTGCTATATATAACTTTATATGGGTTTCTTTATATATTTCTGGAAATACATTTGACAAAAACCACCAAAGTCCTTCAATATTAGGCAACCAATCAAGTGAACCAATAAAAGCTAAATTGTTATCACTTTCAATATTTATTTTATTGTTTTCTTCTTCATTTATGTTTATACCAAATGGAGCAACTTGGGCAGGCTGTTTAATGTTATATTTCCTTAATAATTGTAAATCATTGGTAGTTATAGGTAATATTGCATCAAATTGTTTTATTAAATTCAATTCATATTTTTTTAATCTTTTTGCCAAATGTTTTATATATAATTTTTTCCATAAATTTTTTTCGTTTTTGCCTTTACGTTCCCAGATTATATGTTCCACATTGTGAGCCCTATAAATTACAGGAAGTCCCTCTTTTTTAACAATATCTACATAGTCAGCAACATACAAACCCTCAAACAGTACAAAATCGTATTTATTCCGCTTCAACAAATTTTTTAATTTCTCTGCAAAATCTTTGCTATAAAAACGTTCTGCCACATAAGGCTTGTTAGAAAAAATAATATTTCGTATTGCTTTTATCGGTGATATAGTAGTATCTACAAAGGTTGTATAAAAACGGATATTTGATTTTTCAGGAAACACCTTTGCAGGATGCTTAGGTGTGCTAATTGCAAGAAAATCAACTTTATGTCCCAACAATGCAAAATTTTCCAATAATGCTTTTATAGCTAATGCTCCCCCATCTTTTGCAGGATAAGGATATTTTGAAGAAATAGTAAGTATTCTCATTTTTTCTTCTTAAATATTTTTTTGAAAAGATTTAAGTTTAAATTTAATATAATAGCATCATTGGTTGCCTTGTATGTCAAAAATATTCCTATCGGTAAAAGTATTGCAGAAGGCATCCACATTCCCAAAGCAGGGGAAATTACAAGTTCTTTTGCCATTCGTTCACCCGTAATGGTTAATACATAATAAAACACAAAAAACAAAACGGATATAACAACAGGCATGCCAAATCCCCCCTTACGTATTATAGCTCCAAGAGGAGCACCTATAAAAAACAAAATAAAACATGCTATAGACAAAGTAACTTTCTTATGAGTTTCTATTTTATGCTTTACAATCCATTTGTAGCGATATGTAAAATCATCTTTATTTGACTCTGTAAGAGAACGTGCACTACGGGCATAATTAAGAGCAGATTCATAAATCAATCTCTTTTTGTCATAAGGCACACTACTTATTAAGCTATCAAAATTAATTATAGTATCGGCTTTTAATTTTGAAACAAAAAATAAACTATCTTTTACGGAAGGATAACGCATCAAATAAGAAGTTTGATAAAGGAGTTTTACAAATTCAAATTTTTTATTTATATAGTCCTGAGTTAGAGAGTCTATTGCTTTGTGCAATTGTGCCAAATTAAGCATTTGGTAATTTTGTTTCCACAAAGACTCATCTGTACGCTTAAAACTAAAACCTGACATATCAAAAGACACAGTTTGCTTATCAAAAAAGTCTTTCTGGAACGGATAATGCCTTTGTCTTGCTTTACCTGTTTCGTCCTCGTCTTTGTAAGTCTTTCCATGATACAAAGTAAGCATAAGATACATTTTGTCGGGTGTAAAACTCATTTTGGCAGAGTCGGCAAGCGTCACGGATCTATTGGTGCCATCTTTGCTATAATCATATATGATTACATCATACAGCATATTTCGTTTTTTGTCTTTTTTCAATACTCTTATGCTGTATCCTTTTATTCCGTTATAAAATGTATTTTCTTTTATATTAAAGGTTGGTTGTTTATTTCTTATATCATACAATAGCGATTGAAATTTTAGGTTTGCAACAGGCATCAAATTATTGGAAATAAAAAACGCTCCTATACTTATCAATATAGACAGCACTATAAGAGGATACATAACTCGTTGAAGAGGAATACCTGCTGCTTTGATTGCTGTAAGTTCGGAAGTTTCACCAAGATTACCAAATGTCATCAAGGAAGCAAGTAATATAGCCAAAGGCAAAGCCATAGGAACCAACACGGTAGAAGCATAAGCAATAAGCTGAACAATAACGAACCAATCAAGTCCCTTCCCTACCAATTCATCAATCCACTTCCACAAAAATTGCATTACAAGTAAAAAAAGGACAATAAAGAATGTAAGTAAAAGTGGTCCTATATAACTTCTTAGAACAAGTATGTCTAATTTTTTCATTATCTCAAAAAGGCTATTATACGCCTAATACTTGCATCAAGTCTTCAATTTGGGAATCCCAAAGGTCTATAATATCGTCTCTTTCACTCTCTTCTACAAAGTCGGTAACAAGTAAAATAATATCATTTGTTATCTCATCTTTATTAATACGAAATTCCAAATATGTTTTGTCGTCATCTTCCTCATCAAGCCATTTGAATCTTACATAAGAGCCATTTTTCTTTCCTGTTATTTTTGCTTTTTGTTTTTCTCCTTCCCATATAAAAGTATATTCATCACCATTTACATTTACATCGTCTGCAAACCATTTGGATAAGCCTTCAGGTGTGCTCAAATGGTCATAAAGCACTTTGAGAGAGGAAGGCACCACATATTCCAATTGAATCTTTTCCTTCATCGCAAATGAATTTTTTTGCAATATAGTAATTTTTTTTCACAAAGGTAATAATGAAACGAATATTGAATTGAAAATATTATAAAAACTAAAATAGTTTTCATATTTCATAATCTAAACCTTATTATTTTTAGTAAATTAAAAATAAAAAGTAAACTTAACATTGAACCTCCTAAAAGTCATATAGTTAGGTACAGCATACTGACGTCCATGAGTATCTTTTATCCATTCATAAGAAATGGTGTTTTCTATATCCAACAGATTAAATATTTCAGCAGTAATCCATATAGATTTAAAGTGATTTAACCATTTTATATTATCAACAGTTTTATTCTCCCCTTTTATTTTGTATGAAAACCCCAAATCTACCCTTTTATAAGAAGGCATACGCAATGTATCGGCATATTTTGGTTTTTCGGGAGGACCAAAAGGTAATCCGCTTCCGTAAAATAATGCTATGTGCATTTTGAAATCAGGCAAACCTGGTAAATAATCTTGAAAAAACAAAGCAAAATTAACTAACTGATCAGTAGGACGTGGTATATATCCAGGATAATGAATCACTCCGCTACTGTCTTCATAAAAGTCATCCAATATATCCTCTTTTGTTTGCATTATAGACAGACTTGCCCATGATTCTGTCCCTTTCACAAACTCTCCATTTATCTTAAAATCCCAACCAGCAACATAACCCTTGGAGTTATTCGTGGCGTAATAACGTATTTGCACATTATCGACTTCATAAGGAATAAGAAAATCCAACTTTTTATAATAAACCTCCGATGTTATTTTGAATGGTCGCTGCCAAATATTTAAATTATAATCGGTACCCAATACAAAATGAATAGAACGCTGTGCCAATATATCCGGATGTAATCGCCCCTGCATATCCCTAAATTCCTTATAAAAAGGCATCTGATAATAATATCCTGTAGCAAACCTAAATTGCACATCCCTTTTCCAATCAGGATTTATTGCTACCGACATACGTGGACTTATTATATTTTGATGATTATATGTCCAATATTGGGAACGCACACCCAAATTGAAAATCAATGAAAAATTATCATACTGTTGCTTAATAGTATTCTGTATGTAACCTGATATTCTGTTACTATTTATGGCATTACGGGCATTAAGCACATAATGCAGCAATACGGCAGTATCTGAATATGGAAGTGAATATCCTGCACTATCCAGCATTTCCCATTCGTTGATATGATCAAATATTGATTCATGTTGGGCTTTTAATCCCCACTCAATTATATTATTATTTATTTTATAACTACCTTTATGATAAAAACTTAGCACATTGGCATCTAAATAATTTCGTGCATGATTCAAAAATGTACCTATTCCTATATTCAACAAACTATCACCAGCATTATCCGACCCCAAATCTTTATCAACCTCATTTAAAAAATATTGCCCCATAATATCATATGTCTCCTGTTCTCGTGAAAAGAAATACGATGATATAAGTTTAAGCGAAAGCCGTTCAGTCGGCTTATAGTTTAGAGACACTGCCTCGGTACCATAATTAAAACGGTCAACTTCCTGACCGTCAAAATATATCTTCAACTTCAATGCTTGATTGAATGTTCCAAAAGAAGTCTCTCTTGTCTGCGGCACAAATTGATATGAATTAGTAGAAATATTTGTAAACAAATTCAATTCTACCTTTTCATTTATATCAAATGTGAAAAAACCTTGATAGTCTAAAAAAGTAGGATTATAGTCACCTTTCTCTTGCAAGCCACTCAACAAATATTTCGTAGTTTTGTATCTAACTCCCATATTGTAAGTGAATCTATTTGAGGGGTCTATTCCTTCCACATGAGCACTACCTCCTAATATCCCTCCGGAAATATTTCCAGAAAACTTATATGGTTTTTTATATTTTATATCAAGTACCGAAGACATTTTATCTCCATATTTTGCAGAAAAACCTCCTGCCGAAAACAATACACTACCCACCATATCAGTATTTACAAAACTTAACCCTTCCTGCTGTCCTGCTCTAACCAAAAAAGGCTTATACACCTCTATATCATTCACATATACTAAGTTTTCATCAAAATTACCTCCCCTTACGGAATATTGTGAAGATAGCTCATTGCGGGAACTCACTCCAGGTAATGTTCTCAACAATGATTCTATGCTTGCATCAGGCGAAGGTATGTATGAAACTACTTTGGGATTAATCCTTACAAGATTATTATTGCGTTCATGAATAGTTTTTACAAGTACTTCCTCCAATTGTTTTGCCTGCTGTGGAAGTAATACTTGTATTTTTATTGTCTTTCCTC
>Ga0256833_1003352_pt1 | contig 10974 bp, 7 predicted proteins | sample 356284metaG_FD_190535 | JGI IMG/M metagenome (GOLD analysis project Ga0256833, IMG submission 190535) | Hydrothermal vent microbial communities from Mid Atlantic Ridge, Atlantic Ocean - 356-284 | ecosystem: Environmental > Aquatic > Marine > Hydrothermal vents | place: Atlantic Ocean: Mid...
GTACTTTTGCAGCAACCGCTTCCCCGGACAACCTGGGCGAGGGACTTATCGCTGCCAGCGAGGCTGTGCCCTGCACCTCGTTTGTGACGTCATAGAAGCTAATGGTGTCCGAGAAGTGGCTTGATATCGAGTAGGGGTAGCCGTTCGCGTCAATAGCTACTCCGTCCACCCCGCTACCTTCATCGCTTGCGCCGAATAGTATCGCCTTGGATATGGATCCATCAGTGTTAACAATGACCAGGAGGCTCTTATAGTAGTTTGTACCGAGCCCAGTTCCGTAATCGTACTGTGTCTGCCCCGCAACGATTACTGGTCCCCCGGCCCCTGCTCTGGCGGCGTCAAATTCCTCGTAGTAATCGGTTGATATATTGAGGCGCCATACCTGGCTAAGGCTCGTAGTAAGCTTCACCACCGCTGCACCCGTCGTAGGCGACGATGGGCTCGGCTTCTCGTCCGTGTACCCAAATGCCACATAGAGGTAGGATCCGTCACTTGTTATCGCCGCGTCAAGTAGGGCTAGCCTATTGGTATAGCCCTGCGAATTATAGAGCCTAATACTGTACGTGTCCACGATATCTAGGGTTGTGGGATCAATCTTTGATACAACAAGGTAAACGGGGTAATAATGCCCGAGCGTACTATTATAGTGGAGTAGCTGGGAGACAGCGTAGAGGTAGCCGTCGGGGCCCATGGTGCAGCTTATCCCAACAGGCTCGTACTCCGCGCTCACATAGTATTGTATCTGTCTCTGCGAGAGGTCGGAAGAATACCTAGCCACAAGCATCATGTACTCATCCGACGTGTTGAGCACGTAGCCAGTGACATAAACGTTGCCAGTGGAGTCAAGGCATACAGAGGAGTAGTGTATTTGGCCGACGTTCTGATCGTAATCCACATAGCTATTAACTATGGTTAAACTGGTCTTATCCACCTGGGCTATGAACCCCCCACGCGTATTATCCGAGAGAACAGTGAAGTACCCCACTATATAGATGTATGGCGACCCGTACGCGGCCACATCGGTGCCAGTAGTATTAGCCCCAGTCACGTAGAGCGAGATAGCGTTAGCAACGCTACCGTTCCCGGGATAAACCTCGGCAAGACTCGTATTGGTGGTATTAAGCGATCCAGCACTATACGTGAAGGTGTAAAGTGCATAGACGTACGATGCGTCCGCGTCGACGCTTTCCCCGTATTCTCCGGGAATAGAGGAGAAATAGAGCCTAATAGCCCACTTAGGGCTATACGCCGAGTAGCCCAACGCGTACTGCGACATATCTAAGGCGAGGAGCGAAGCCAGGAGCAGAAATAGGGCAAGCCGCATCCTCAACATATCACACCCCATTAATCCCTATACGTCATTGCCCAGCGACCTGTGGTACACGGGGCTTATCGGAAGATGATGAAATCTCTCCTAGTACACCTACATTTATAGAGAGGGGGCAAGTCGTACATATTTTTCAATCCAGCAATAAGGCTATGAACAACGTTTAGGAAAACTTTCTAAAATAATCAATAATAAATTATTGTTTTCTCAGCGGTCTGGGCAGGTATAGCTGGCTATGCCGACTCGCCGCTCAAAGAGGTACCGGGAAGGGGTGCTAGCTAAACAGTATTGTAGTGTTGTAGTAAGGCTGGTTACTCGTAAAGGGAAACCCTTATAGAGAGTATACTCAGCAAACTACTCCTCCGCTCAGAGGAGAGACTTTTGTCTTGGAGGAGTGGCGCGCCTTGTCCAGGAAGGCTAGGCGTGTACTAGTAGTTGTGGCACTTGCCTCGCTCCTATTATCTAGTCTCAGCCCCTTGGTGTACATAGGTAGCGCAGGTAGCGCTGACCACCCCTTTATCCTTGGGGAGAGGCGTGGAGGCCCCCGTTTCCAGCCCAGCGCCCCAGTACTTGTCGGTGAAACCCTGCTTGCCAAGAGGTACAAGGCCTTTGTGGACTCCTTGTACGCGAAGCTGGATTCGAACCACAACTATATCGAGGACTCTCTCGAGAAGCTAGTAAAGAGGCTGGAGAGCAAGGGAACAGCGCTACCCGGTAACGCTTCCGCGCAGAACACTAGCTACGTGAACGTTATTGTCTCGTTCGACGCGCTACCCGTTGTCAGGGGTGGTAAGAGGGACGTAATACTACCCGGTCTTAGAAAGGTTATTAGTAGCCTAGCGGCGCTCTTCCACGCAAAGCTCTACGCTGGGCCATGGGCTAATGTCCTAGTGGGGTTCGCTATCCGTGTGCCAGCGGACAAGGTCGATGATATAGCTAGGCTTCTCAACACGGTAGGCATTGATATCGACGGCGACGGTGTACCCGACCACGCGTTCCTATCAGAGGACAAGGAGTTCCACGCGCTTAACTATTGGAGCGGGCGGCAACTAGGCGTAAGGCCCTACGTTTGGCAAGACCTCGGCGTTAACGGCACCGGGGTCACGGTAGCCGTTATAGACACTGGTGTAGACGCTAACGTGCAAGCGTTCACTAACAAGATAGTCTACTGGGCAGACTACGTGGGCGACCCCAATGGGAACAAGCACGACACACCCTACGATGACAACATGCACGGAACCCACGTGGCCGGGACCGTGGCAGGAGTCTACGCCGCCATGGACTCCGAGGGCCGCGTGGTGTTCAACTTCGGTATAGGCGACCTAGACTTTAGCAACGCGCCTACAAACCAGTGGCTACACTTCATATACCCCTTCATGGCCTACTACGTTAACACTACTGGTACCTTGGAGTTCGATTTTAAGTGGAAACCGGATCCTCCCTCATTTTTCTCCCAGGGAGGCGCTATAGGTAAGATAGGTATCGCGTACTGTGGGAAAGTGTTTTATCCAAACTGTACGGCCTCCGAGAACGTAGTGGCACAACTTGATACGCCTAACCAGGATACATGGTATAACCTAACCTATCAAATAACGAGCCCGAGCCAATATGGCTTCTACACACTAGTCTTCCAGGTGTCTCAGCAGGGCTATGTAGCCATACTCCCCATAATGCGGTTCCCCGTAGCCCCGCCAGTATACGATAAAGTACCCTACATGTCCGGCATGGCTCCTGGAGCGAAGCTCGCGGCCGCGAAGGTTCTAAGCTACTATGGTGCTGGCTCCACATCCAACATAGTCTCGGCCATAAACGATATAGTCGGTAACCGCACGGCCGTGAACCCACCAATATACGTTATAAGCATGAGCCTTGGCGGCAGCTATGACTCGAACCTAGACACCGCTATAACTAATGCAGCTAACGCAGGCATACTGCCCGTCGTCGCAGCTGGTAACGAGGGTGCCGGGAGCGGGACCGCGGCTACGGGTAGCCCTGCGAGCAACCCGTACGCCATAACGGTTGCAGCCGTTGATGCCATGAACAATATAACTGATTATAGTAGCGACGGCGGAGCAAGCCAGAGTGACTCGAGCGTAACAAAGCCCGACGTGGCTGCCCCGGGCGGCGGCTATTACTTGCAAATATTTAGCGCGGATACGACGTGGCACGACGACCTAGATAATGCTGCTCAAATCCTTCCCGGCTATTACCAAGAGGATATTGACTGGCCCGACACCATTAACGTTAACACGGAGGGCCACGACGACGCCCTGGGAATAATGGGCACCAGTATGGCTACGCCCCACGTATCCGGGGTAGCTGCTCTCGTCATAAGCGCGTTGCTGAACAATGCTAGTCTCCAGTGGGACTGGAACAGCTACTCCACGGCAGGCTTCGTGAAGAACATTATATTGATGAGTGCTTATGAGACCTATCCCTTGATGAGGGAGCCTAATAATGCTACCTATTCACCGACCCTGGATAAGGGTGGTAAGGATATCCACGAGGGCTACGGCGTGGTCGACGCCTATGCAGCTGTGAGCATAGCCCTGAGCATGGCCTCTGGCAAGGCGCTGCTACCCGGTAGCGTTGTGCAGGGATGGTTCCGCAACGGGACAGCCTACCAAGCAGACTTCGCCGCCGGGGTGTGGCGCTACCCCTTCGGGCCCAGTGTCTGGGGTAGCAGGGTTTACTTCCCCTTGACGAGCTTCCGGTTATCGAATGGCTCTAGCTACTCGGTGACCTATGGTATAGCGCTCTACGCTAACACGAGTGACCCTGCTAACACTGATTTCGACCTATACCTGTACAACATGACTGGGGACAAGTACGGGGAGCCAGTGATACTCGCTAAGAGCGTTAACGGGATGGGAGTCAGCGCTGAGAAGTTAACCGTTACTCCGTCCCAGCTAGGCATAGACCAGGCAATAGCTGTGGCGAAGAGGGCTAGGGAGGACAGTGCTGGCGGGAACTGGGCTCTCGTAGTAGGCCCCTACGCAGAGGCTTATGGCGAGGACCCGGATACCGGGTCCTGGGTCGAGGGAACGGCGTGGATAGGTTGGCCGATAAAGGTCGAGGCTATGAGCGCGCTTAAGGCGGCGAAGCTGCGCGTAACGATATACGATAACACGAGCGGCGCAGTGCTGAACACGACAACGATAGATATGAGTGATCAGGGTTACTATACTTACGCTGAGTACCAGTACACGCTCCCCTATGACCAGGGCCTCGTGGGGCACAGCCTGGTGGTGATAACAGAGTACCTAGATCCCTCTGGGAACACTGTGAGTGGGCCCTACGCCTCGGTGCTCAGCGTCGAGCAGGCCCCAGCGCCTATACCGGAGCCAGCACTCCTAGTGGTGGCTGTCGCGGTGGCCGCCCCCACAGCGGTACTAGTGGGCCTAGCTAGGCGGAGAGGGGCCTAAGCCGCTAGTTTTTAGCAGTGAATAACATATTGCCTTGCTCCACGGGTGCCCTGCTAGGTGATAATCTGTCTCTACGGCCCCGATGGCTCCGGGAAGACTACTCTCGCGCACCTACTCGCGGCTATTCTTCGCCGCCGCGGCTACAGGGCGCGTGTAGCATGGCTTCGCGGAACCCATGGCTTCTTGTCGCTGCTTGCACGGTTCCTGGCCCGTAGCAGGGTTTTCCGAGGCGACTGTAACCCCTACTACGGTATCTGTGTGCCTAGGGGGCTTCGGGGGCTCTGGCTCCTCCTAGAATACTTGGCCGTTATCCCGATATATATTGCGCGCTACCTGGTACCCAGCGCGCTGGGCTTCATCGTTATCGGTGACCGCTGCCTAGTAGACTTTCTTGCCTGGCTAAGAGCGACACTAGGTACTACTACTCGTTACCGGTTCCTAGAGGGCCTCGTGGTGAGAGAGATAGCACGGAGCATAAACATATACGTCTACGCTGATAAGAGGGTCTTGGTCGAGAGGAGGCCCTGTGAGAGAGACCAGATAGAGAGGTTCTACGGGGTCTATGAGGCCCTGGCCCGGGTTCTCGGTGCGCGCCTCAGGATAGATACCTCTAATACAACTCCCCCCAGAATAGCGGTAGAGGTGGCTAGTCTCCTAGAAAACGTGCTCCGGGAGACAGGTAGCTAGCACAGCCCATACTATGATCCGTGGCGTGTCTTCCTACACGCCCTAGACCCGGGGTGACGCGGCCATGCCGTGCATAGCTAAGTGCCCCTACTGCGGCGAGACCATAAGGGGGCGGAGCGAGGAGGCCGTGCAGAAGCTTTATCGCCAACACTTATTGGATAGGCACGATGACGTGCTGAGCGAGAGGCTGGAGAAGCTGTGCAGAAAAGGATCATGCCCGTCAAAGAACATTGATGTGAATAAGAGGTGGCTAGCTGGGTTTCTAGCAGCGCTCGTGGTACACTGCGATGAGGACTAGGGACACTACTATAGCTGTAACCTTCGTTGAACCGTTTCCATAGCCAGGGGCGGCACGGCTCCCTTGTCCTTGGAGGGAGCCTGGTACCCTACCCTCTCATTATTCTCTCGTGGCGCTAGCCTTGGTCTAGGCTTTTGCGCGAAGCGATGAGTATAGGGTGATGATGATCACGATTGTGGTGGTTGCTGCGCTCGTGTAGGGATCCGGGCTTATTGGCGGCGAGTAGCCTAGTAGGCTTATCCTGAGCAGCTGGATCCTTGACTGGATCCAGTAGAGCAGGGTGCTGGTGAGCATCACCGAGGCCAGGGCGTCGAGCGCTACTATGCGGCGAATAGTGCTGGGCGGCACACCTATGTAGTAGAGGAGAAGGGTCTCCCTCTTGAGGAGAGACAGGGCTAGCGGGGGTACTAGGTACGCGAGCCCTGCCAGCATAGCTGAGGCGGCCGCGGCGAATGCCACGATCACTGCTCGTTGTAGCCCGAGTCTCTCGAGGAATGCTTGCTCGGGGCTCTCTACTGCCTGGTAGATAGCTCTATGTCTACTCCACCTTGACGCGACGTAGATTATTCTAGACGCTTTCGAGGCCCTGTGTAAGCCTAGCTTCTCTAAGACCTCGCTGCGGGCACCCGGCCGGGGAACAACTATGATGACTGAGGCCTTGTCGCCTGGGAAGCCTCTCAGTGTTCTAGCGCACTCTGTAGAGGTTATAGCTACTAGCCCGTGGCTCCTCGAAACGATACGCGTCTTTACCGGCACCGTTGCCCCGGTGAAGACGGAGTTGAGCAGGAGTAGTGAGTCGTTACTGGCGCCGAGTTGCTTGGCGAGCTCTGTGCTTATGTAAAGCGTGCAACCCTGGCCACGTATCCAGGGAAGCCCTGTTACTAGGAGAGGCCTATTATGAGTAATGGTGAGAGCTAGTACTACTGGCCATGTCTCGGCTAAACCGTCTACACGGTTCTCGACGAGCTGGCTAGATACCATCGAGGTGTAGGGCGCTATGGAGTAGCTAGTAATGAGTATGGATCCGGGCGGGGGCTTAACCGGGATATAGTACGCTGTCTCAACTAGCCCGGTGAGCCCCCATGCTAGTAGTAGTGAGGAGGCGGTCACAACCGCTAACAGTAGTACTGGTAGGAGGAGGCGGGGCAGCGCCATCCTCGCTAACGCGGCGTGGGCTCGGAGCAGCACCTAGTACCACCCACGAGACCTCCCATGCTGGCCGAGGCGGTGGCCGCTCCGAGGACTAGTAGGGATTCCGCGAGGCTGGGCAACCTGGGCGGCACAGCGGCGTACCCTGCTGATAGGGATGATGCAACCCATATAGCTATGTGGGCGACGAGTATTGCTAGTGAGTGACTGGCCGCGATGACTAGGAGCGCGTAAATCGCCGAGGCGTAGACAAGGGCCGTGATGCATGTGTACCGGCTAGCGCCGGACTCGTGGCCCGAGACCAGTGTGTCACAGACTCCTCTCACCACGTAGAAGGCGGAGACACCGGTAAAGAGGGATGATGCCAAGAGGCCTGGCAACATGGTTAGTGCAAGCGCCTTAGCTAGGCTATTCGTGAGAACCATCACCGCCTCGGAGTAGATGAGGCTCTTAGGCACCTTTTTGACCCACACGTATCCAATAGGTTTACCCTCGCTAAGCCTACCCGCTACGCTGACCCAGTATATGCCTGGCGATAGCTGCTCAGCCGAGACAACAAGGGCTTCTCCCCCACCGCACGTGATCGTGGATCCTCTCATCATTCTCAAGGAGTGGGCGGGCACACTAGTGTACACTAGTGCCTCGTCGCCGCGCACCAGGGCCGCGATGGCAACGAATTGACCATACCTATCCCTCACAATGCACTCATAAACCGGTGCCTTCACACAGCCCTCGCAAGGCTCACCGGATAACACGACATAGTCGCCAGGCTTTACAACGGCTCCTAAACCCCCAGCGAGACCTGTGAGCGAGGCAACGGCAACACCCATTAGCGCTACAAGAGACCACGCGGCCACGAGCGTGATGAAGGCCGCGCGGCCCCTATTACTCCTAATCATCGATAAGAGAACCGCTCCCCCTAGAGCCAGCCAGCCCACCTTATCCCCTCCCAGGGGTAGCGAATCCAGGGAGTAGAGTACTTTCCTACCGAGTACGTGGATAAGTGGTGGCGAAGCCTCGCCCCCGGGGGGAGGAGTAAGGGTTTTCACAGCGTAGCCCTAGGGCTCCTTGCATAGGGCTGGAGACCGGGAATGAATAGCCGCGTCACTGCGAATCCTTTCCCGATAGCTCTGCTCGTCATCTTGGCGGTTCTCCTGCCGCACTATGTGCTGCCCCTGGCTGGTTACGTGGGGTCCGTTGATACTTGGCCGCTGGTTCACTCGGCTGAGAAGCTTGCTAGGAGCCCGTGGCTCCATATACTCGGCAAGGGGTTCAACGACTACGATAATCACTGGCCTATGCTCATACTCTTAGATCTAGAGGCCTCGGTTGTAACCGGGGCCTCGCCGCTCATAGCTCATTTCTATGTAGTCTATGGGGTCCTGGTTGTTGGTTTTCTCCTCTCTTACCGAGTGCTCCTAGGCCGCTCTCATAGGGGCTGGCTGGTTGCCGGCGCTGCTGCCGCCATGCCTGTTGTCTTTCTCTTCGCGTCGAGCCCCTTGAAAGAGCTCTATTTCTATCCCTTGGGGTACCTGGTGGCGTGGCTAGTCACTAGGGATTGGTGGCGACCTGCTCTGTTCTTACTACTCCCGGCTGTTTTATCGCACCCAGTAACACCTATAGTGCTGGGCCTCGTGCTCCTAGTCTATGCGCTATTATCAAGTATGGCTAGGTGGCTCGCGCCTTGGCACGGCTTGCCGCCGCGGAGCCGAGGAGCCTCTTTCGTGGCAGTAGTGTTGCTCTCCTTCACGCTTATCTGGGGCCTCCTTAACAAGAGTGTTGTTACGAGGCTTGCTCCGTACATAGGGCTAGGCGACGTGGTTGCCTATCTCCTCTACGTCTCAGCGCCGCTGATCCTCGTGGCCATGTGGTACGCTAAGCCCCCTGGTAAGACTGGTCGTGGAACCAGGCTCGCCGTCCTTATTGCCGCGTTCGCGCTATACGCTTTACTGGTTCCACGGCTAGCTAATGTGTCTGACCCCGTGGCGCTCCTCTTCATAATTCTCTACACTCTTCCGTTCCTAGTGGCGGCGCTGGTAGCCTCTCTCGGAGAAGGATCCCTCGACCCCGTCTCTGTGCTAGGCCACGCAGCCATAATAGTCTCTGGAACAAATATTCTCTACACCCTCTTCTATCTACGCCTCATAGGCCTCGGGCACCGCTTCGCAGAGCACTTAGCACAGGCTCTACCACTCCTCGGTGGCAGGGCAAAGGGCAAGCTCCAAGCAGTGCTGCTAGTAACAAGTATCTTGTCCAGCATCGTCGCCGTGGCTGCTATAGCGGCTACTGGATCGTACCCGCTTGATCCCAGCTGGCTCTATAGGCCCGGGGAGCTAGCTGGGCTAAAGGTGCTCGCTGGGCTGGAGATACCTGCCCCGCTCTACGGCGGGGCTAAGGTGGCCTACTATCTCCAGGTTATCCACAACGCTTCCCTAATACACCCCTTGGAGGCGATTACCTCGGGGCAGCTAGCTCCTAGGCATAGCCTGGTAGTAATTATAGCTGATAACCTTGTGCACGGTATGAGGGTGCACGGGGTAACGGTGCCGCCTAGGATTATCCGGGAGAGTGCCTCCCGGGGCTCTCTCGTACTGTGCAGCGGCAGGGTTGGTGCGTACTGGCTAGGAGGCTGACACAAAGCCTTGACGGCCCCGGTGCTCGTGCTCAGCAAAATATGGGTTAGGCTCGGCCCGGAGACCGTGCTGAAGGACGTGAGCCTCGTGATAGAGCCGGGAACCGTGGTGGTTGTGTGGGGGAGGAGCGGCGTGGGCAAAACCACCTTGGCGAGAGTAGCTGCTCTCCTAGAGAGGCCTAGTAGGGGTAGAGTCGTTCTAAGAGGCTTGGATGCCACGAGCCTAGGCGTTGATGAGAGGGCAAGGCTCCGCCTAAGATATATCGGGTACGTGGACCAGTACTACACGCTGGCCGAGAACCTCACAGCCTATGAGAACATAGAGTTGCCGCTCCGCCTCCTAGGCGTGGGCAGGGAGGAGCGCCGCAGAAGAGTACTCGAAGTAGCCGAGGGGCTCGGCGTAAGAGAGCTTCTCCCGCGTCTCCCAAGAGGGCTCAGCGGCGGGCAGAGACAGAGAGTAGCCCTAGCAAGGGCCCTGGCTAAGAACCCCGCGCTCCTTGTCCTAGACGAGCCCTTCTCCAGCCTAGACGAGGAGACCAAGCTGGACGCCATAAGGGCTATAAGGGGGCTGGCCGAGAAGGGGGCAGCCATACTTATAACAACTACTGATACAAGCGACCTAGTCTTTGGAGACAAGTGCTACCGGCTAAGACGGGGCGGCCTTGAACACGCTGAGTGCATGGCTACCCCTAGCTAATAGCTATGATGGCAAGGGGCAAAACATTTATATATAGTAAATTATTGCGTATAGCAATAGAGCCTGCTGGGCAATACCCGGAGACACGTGCAACGAGACCTTATGTAGAAGCCCTTGTCATAATTCATAAATAGTAGGAGGTCTAGGAGATAATGAACTATTCTTATCTAATCCTCGCTATCCTGTTCCTGGCCCTGGCTTCTATTGTCCTCGTAGCCGAGGCGCAGACAACTTGGTATACTCTGGGATTGGAGCCCGACGAGTCCAGCGTATCGCCCTGGGGAGGAACCCAGCTAGACATAGTATCGCTGAAGGCTTCGAACGACTCAAGCAACATTTATTTCAACATAAGTGTCGCAGGCACCATAGCTGCTCCGAGCACTGGGTCGCTGAACTGGGTAATCTATATTGATAGTGATCGTAGCAGTAGGACTAGTTGCAGCTTCGGATACGACTATGCTGTCTACGTTAAGCTCTATAATGATGGCTCCAGCGCTGTCGAGGTATGGAATAGTGGCGGGAACTACGTTGGTAGCGGAAGCGTAGTAGCTGGGGGCCCTGGCACCACATACTGGGAGATAAGCGTCCCCCTCAGCTCCATAGGCAATCCCTCAGCTATCTATGTGCGAGCAGCAACGATAGACTCGAACGGGAACACGGACGACACGGTCCCCGAGGACAATACGGGCGGGAACGCGCTCGGGGACTGGTGGATATACTACCTGGCTTCACCAACGGAGCCTGCGCTAGCTACCCAGA
>Ga0256833_1003353_pt1 | contig 10973 bp, 10 predicted proteins | sample 356284metaG_FD_190535 | JGI IMG/M metagenome (GOLD analysis project Ga0256833, IMG submission 190535) | Hydrothermal vent microbial communities from Mid Atlantic Ridge, Atlantic Ocean - 356-284 | ecosystem: Environmental > Aquatic > Marine > Hydrothermal vents | place: Atlantic Ocean: Mid...
CCATGCTCGAAAGCGCCCTTCTTCGCGATAGCGACCCAGAGCCTGCCAAACATGTACGAACGTATCGTTGACCAGTTCTTCAGCCAGGCGCGCGTCGGCGGTGTAGCCGAGGAAGAAAGTGAACAAGGCGCGAGCGTAGCACTTGTATAGCGCTTGGAACGCGGCAGTATCCCCAGCCTTGGCTCGTTGCAGCAATAAAGGGGTAGAAGGAGAGCAGGGGTCGTTGTTAGAGGGGAGGGTGGTAGGCATTGGGAAGAAAATGGAGAAAAAGCAATGGAATGGTGGGGAAGGGGCACTGCCACTGAGTACGCGGAAAGCCACGTCTTTTTTCTTTGACCGCGAGGTGACCCTGAGCAGGGAAACATTGATGCAGCAACGACGGAGCCAGTTTTGTCAGCCGTGAGGGCTACTTGAGGTGTTTCGTCCAGGCTCGCACGGCTTCCTGGTTGAAAAGGTGGGGGGCTTCGACATAAATGCCGCGTGCACTGACCGCTATCGTGCCATCAGGAAGGCGAATTTCGGAATGTGTGTAGATGGCTTTTCCGTCACGACCGGTGATGTGTGCAGAGATGGTTACTGTAACACCCAAGGGAACAGGGTGGTGATAGTCCACGTTGAGGTTCACAGAGACCACCGTCAAGCCTGACGACCACACACTGGCACCCATGGCTTCATCGAGCACAGCAGCGGATGCGCCGCCGTGGAGAAAGCCAGGCGGGCCTTGTTGGGCTGTGGTAAAGGTGTGTGTGGCCTCGATATGGCCGTCAGGGAAAACATACCAGGTAATGCCAATGCTATGAGGGTTACTGCGTCCGCAGACAAAGCAAAGACCATGTTCCGGCAGGGGGCGTCCCGTTTTCTCTTGTGGCGTTGTCATCGCATGACCTCCAGTCAGGCATGAGGATGTGTTGCAATTGTAGCACGGGGCGCGCCGCGATAGCGTCAGGTTTGTGCTTTGCTTCCAGACGGTACGGTAGCACTGGGAGGCATTGGTAAGGTTCCAGCCTGGAGGGACTCCTACCGCTCAGCCAGCGTCAGTACGTTGAGCAGGTGCCCCATGGCACAGCGCAAACCATCTCGCTTTTCTGCAAGCAATAGGTCAATTAAGGTGTTATAGGACGGGGTATAATGGGGGTTGGTGAGTCATGGTGGTTCCTCCTTGTTTTGGGTTGAAGCGCTTTCAAGGGTACCACTTGGCTCACTGTTGTTACAGAAAAAATGTGACACTACCGCCCTATCTGGCATATATCTGGCATAATGGTGTGGAAACTATGATGGGTGGGTTATGTATGTAAGGTGATACAAGGCTTCTGAAATTTGTTTGTTGTTAGAGGTGCATCGTGAAGCGAGCCGTTAGTATCAGCATTGGTTCTTCTAAACGCGACAAGCGGGTTGAAATTACCCTCCTTGGCGAAAAAGTGTTGTTAGAACGCATCGGTACTGATGGTGATATGGAAAAAGCGGCGCACCTCTTTCGCATACTCGATGGGAAAGTTGATGCTTTTGGGATAGGTGGCACAGATTTGGCTTTACGGATAGCTGGTAAATCTTACCCCCTGTATTCAGTACAATCGTTGGTGCGATTTGTCCGTCACACTCCCGTTGTAGATGGCACAGGGCTGAAGAATACCCTGGAGTATCGTCTGGCTGCTTTTGTGGACACATATTTAGGTGAGTACATTCAAACACATGGAGGGAAAAAGGCTCTTATCACTTCTAGCGCCGATCGGTGGGGAATGGCTGCTTCTTTTGTGGAGGCTGGTTATGAGACTGTCCTGGGGGACCTGATGTTTGGCTTGGGTTTGCCATTGCCTTTACGCTCGTTGCGCAGTGCTGAAACCCTTGCTTCTGTGCTATTGCCGATTGTGGGGCGGCTTCCTTTTCAGTGGCTTTATCCTACAGGGGAAAAACAGGAGGAGTGGTCGCCCCGATGGGGAAAGTATTACCAGTGGGCAACAGTCATAGCTGGAGATTGTCACTATATTAAGCGCCATCTGCCTTCTCGCGTAGAAGGAAAAGTGATTGTCACGAACACGACCGTGCCGGCTGATGTAGCCCGTTTTCGCGAGGCAGGCGCCAAATATCTCGTCACCAGCACGCCGATGCTGGAAGGAAGAACATTTGGCACGAACTTGTTGGAGGCTGCACTGGTCGCAGTTGCCGGCAAAGGTCGGCCATTGACCGAGAAAGAGATCATTAACTATCTTGAACGCGCCGGGCTTAAGCCCCAAATTCAGCGTCTCAATTGAGGTGATAGTATGAATGCTGTAATGCTCGCTGGCGGGGCCCCTCAAAAAAACGATGCGCTTTACCCCTATACACAGGGGGCACCTAAAGCCTTGCTAGATTTAGCAGGGAAGCCTATGGGACAGTGGGTGCTCGATGCGCTGTCTGCTTCAAATGCCGTGGAGGGTATTGTGGTGGTAGGTTTGCCTCCTGAAAGTGGCCTGCACAGCCCTAAAATCATTGGGTATCTGGCTGACGAAGGTGACCTCCTTGCCAATATGCTTGCAGGCTTGCGGTTCGTTCGCGAGCGCTTTCCTGGTGCAGAGTATACTTTGTTGCTCTCCAGCGATATCCCCTCGCTTACTTCTGAAGCCGTTGACTGGGTTGTGAGCAATGCGTCGCACTTGCACGTCGATCTGGTGTATCACGTGGTGACGCGCGAGATGATGGAACGGCGCTTCCCTGGTGCTAACCGCACCTTTGTGCGGTTAAAGGATGTTGAGGTTTGCGGCGCTGATGTGGGCATTGTGCGCACAGCGTTGGTGGATACATATCCTGACCGCGAAGTGTTCGAACGTGCTGTAGCCGCGCGGAAGGCACCCTTTCAGATGGCAGCTATCCTTGGTTGGAAAACTTTGTTGATGATCGCATTGCGGCAATGGACGTTACAACAAGTTGTCGGCGCTGTAGGCGCCAAGCTTCGGATTCACGGCGAGGCTGTCATCAGCCCTTACGCAGAAATCGCGATGGATGCCGACAAGCCAGCGCAAGTTGACCTTTTGCGCGCAGATCTTGCATCGCATACTCATTGACTGGCTGATGTTCTGGCTCACCTTTGCGTCAATTTATCATTGGTCACCTAGCGAGCCTCGCTTTCCTGTAAGGTATAGCCAGCTTGGCCCGAAAAAAGGTTTCAAAAAAGAGCCGTTTTTCGTGCTTTGGCTTCTGGTTATACAAAACTTACGTTAGAAATCTCATCTCGGATAGCCTGTCATGAGCTCATTGATTTTGAAACATTTTGTGCCACCACCTACTCCCTTAAATTTGCCTTTGCTGGTGTTAATGTTCCAGTTTGGGTTGGTGCTCGTTTTGTTCCCCCTCCCACTTATTGCGTGGGGCTATGCAATAGGCGCGTTGGTGGGCTTGGTGGTACTCTTTGTGGGATTAAAAATGGGGGAATCCCGTCAAGGGTGGCAAACTTTGTTTTTGAGCACCGTAGTTGCGAGCACCCTTGCGGTCTTGGTGCTTTCGTGGTCTGTAACTTCCTGGCCAAGTAAGGTGCCAATTGTTGTGGAATGGGCGCGACGCTATACTCAATGGAGCAAGGGGCTTTCCCCATTTTTTCGCCCTTGGCAGGGTCTGATCCATCCTAATACATTGGGGTTGATTACAGCAGCTGTGCTCCCTCTACATATCGGAAACGTTTGGCAGCAAAGCCGGTATGTTTGTCAGCGTCTCGACATCAAAAATATTCTCCGAGGAGGGCTCGCCTGGGGTGCTCTGGCCATTCAGGTTTTCTTTTTGTTGGTATCTCAGTCTCGTGGGGCTTATTTGGCGACGCTTATAGCTACCATCGTGATGCTTTTTTGGCTCTTGACGCTGACGCATCTTTCCAAAGGGAAAATCGTGGTGATAAGTCTCGTCTTAGGCAGCATAATTTTTGTAGGCTTGTATAGAGTGGCACTTGACTTTTCCTCCCTTATGCCGACTTCCACAGGAAGTTTAATTTTTCGAGTTCGAATGTGGCGGTATGCTTTGCTCTTGGTGGCCAGCTTCCCCTACACCGGTATAGGCTTTCGTGCTCTTCGGTGGCGAGTGTTTGCCCTTTTTCCACCGCAAGTGCATCCCATCTTCACTTCATCGTCTGTTCATTTTAATGCTCACAATATGTACCTCCAGACAGCACTCGATTTGGGCCTTCCTGGCTTGATCGCTTTTTTGGCTTTGGTGGTGGTTGTTTTCTGGATGTGGTCTCAGGTTTGGAAAGCACGTCAAAGGATTTCGTCTTCTTGGCACTTGTCCCCTGTAGCTCTTCTTGCCTTACTTGGCAGCCTGGTAGGGCAACTTGTTTTTGGAATGTTTGAATCGAATGGTATGGGTGATTTCACTGTAGGTTGGGTTGTTATTGCCCTCATCACGGCTCTATTCTACCGATTTGTTTGCCGCGGAGAATATTCATGAAGTTGGAGAATGCGCTATCTCTATTTTTCTACACTATGGGGGGCAGTATAGGGTTGGCGGTTCTTAGTATAAGTATTTATCGCCGGCGGTGCCCTGGTGTTGGGCTTCATCCCTGGCAATGGCAACGACGTGTGGGATTGGGGCTTGCATGGCTTTTGATCGCGATAGGGAACTTTCTTGCTCGCTGGTAGCTTGGCTGCCTTTTGCTTATGCAAACAAACTGGCAACAGACGACGGTCGTCGTTCCTTGTTATAACGAAGCCCCCCGTCTTCCCAAGGTGTTAACCGTCTTGAGGGAGATTTCTGCACTAGCAGAGATTATCGTAGTGGATGATGGTTCTCAGGACGAAACAGCTCTTGTTGCTGCTCGTTGGCTTCGGCCTCAAGATAAGCTTTTGCAGATACCTTTCAATCGGGGAAAAGGCAACGCACTTTGGCAGGGCATTTTGACCGCGCGGTCCCCATGGGTCGTATTCGTAGACGCTGATCTGCAAGGCCTTTCCCCTTCCCATCTCAGGCGTCTTTGTGAACCTGTGTGGCGTGGCCATGCCGAGATGAGTGTGGCCACGTTGGGTGAGCGGTTCTGGTGGTTGCGGTGGATTCGTTATCTTGGAGGGGTGCTCAGTGGCCAGCGTTGTATGCCAAGAGAATTGGCGCTTTCAGCATTGAAGTGTTTCAGCGGTACCGGGTACGGTGTAGAGATTGAATTAACTTTCTATGCCCGCGCCCATCAATGGAGAATAACTAATCTCCTTTGGCATGGGGTAACCCACCAGGTCAAAGAAGTGAAGTATGGGTGGAGGGAAGGTGTAAAATGGCAAGGCGTGGCCTTGGCACAGATGGGAATGGCTTTTGCTCGTGTTCTTACCCACCGTTGGTTTGAGAAGAAATGATGCGCATGTTTATGCATAGACCACACCGTTTGGTTCCCATAATATGGTGCTTTCTTTTCTTAGGCGTGGTGTGGCACCCCCTGCGGGAAGGGTGGCAATACAACCGCTGGTCTTTGGCTTTCCTTCGGGCTCAGAGAGAAGGCAATGTGTTGGCGCTGCCAATGCCGTCGGCTACACACCCCGCCGCTCCTATTTGGATGGTTTCCTGGGCATTGGTCCATCACCAATCAGACCAGCTTTCCCCTTTGTGGGAACAGCGTTTGCAGAAGATAGCCTCTTTCCCCGTTGCTGCTACCCTTTTGGGAAAACTTTATTATCAAAAAGGGGATTGGGCGGCCGCCCTGACGCAGTGGCAGACTGCAGGTGATACGGAGGCTTTGCGTTTGGCTGCCCACCGCAGCGAACAACAAGGAAAAGCGACATGGGCATATCGCTTTCTTTATGCGGCTTATCGCCTTGACCCTGACACGGGGACGATGGCTTTGGTGAATTATCTGGTGCGTCAACAGCATTACCTGGAAGCGATATCCATCCTCCAGGAAGCCATTCAGCAGAATCCCCAATCGCCCTCTATAACACAATGGCGAATCTCCGTAGGAGATCTGTGGCGTACCAAGCTGAATGATTGTGAACGCGCTGAAGCGGCTTACCGTCAGGTTTTTGTGTCGCCTTCCTCCGTGGTGGGGCATTCTTTGTCGCGTCTTCTTGCCCTTGTGCAAAAGCCAGACCCTTATTGGCTTATGCGTGCCTTTTTGGGGGTGGGGTGGTGTCGTTATCAGGCAGAAGATTGGGTAGGAGCAAAGCAGTGGTTCCAAAAGGCTGTGGCCACAGAGCCCCAGCGCGGTGATGGCTATTTTGCCATGGCGCGCTTGATGACCACGCAGGGTACTATTGAGGAGGCCGAAAAGTGGTACCGGGCGGCTGTTCAGTATAATCCTCAGGCTCGATGGTGGTGGTTAGTCTGGGCCAATGCCCACCGGGATGCTCCTCAACCTGACCTGGCAGGCGCTATTGGGCTTTATGCTGAGATTGCGCGTCGTTTCCCTCGCTGGTCTCCGGTTTATGCCCAATGGGCGTGGGCGCTTCACCTGGCCGGAGATGATCGCGATGCGGCTTTAAGAATGCAACAGGCTATTTACCTTTCATCCGCGCCGTCTGTTACTGATTGGCTTCGGTTGGGTTTCTTTTGGGAGCGAAGCGGGCGGAAAGAGCATGCAGTCTCGGCTTATAAGCACGCACTACAATTGGACCCCGATAATGCTCAAGCTATGCAGGCGTTGCGCAGGCTCCAGCAACACTACCCTTAAAACCCTTCCAAACATCCCTGGAATGCAGTATACTTTTCCATGGTTGTACTTTAGCGTGGGACTCAAAGAAGCGAGGGTTTATGGTAGATTCCTCTCCGGTTCCTCTCCTCGCTGACGAGGGCGAGGGGGATGTGCAGTGGATCGTCGATCTCCTGTGGCGTTATGCGGGTTTGTTTGTTTTGGCAATGGCGCTGGGGGCGCTGGGGGCGTTTATTGCCAGCCGTTTGCAGGCACCGGTTTACGAAGCAAAAACACAGGTATTGGTCACGAGAGCCTCTTCCCCCATTGGCGGGAGCAGCGACCTGGTGCAATACGCCAGTTTGAGAGAGCTTACCGCGACGTACAGCGCTTTGCTCAAGCAAGATTGGGTGCGCAAAGAGGTCTCTAATCGCATCGGCGGCGAGATCGATAAAAAGGCCATCCGTGTTTCTACTTCTACCAATACCCTTGTGATTGATATTGCTGTGCGAGACCCTGATCCTGCGCGCGCAGTGAAAATCGCCGATACTTTGGTTCAAGTGCTCATAGAGCAAAATGAGGCCTTGCAAGCGTCGCGATATACTGAGGCGGAAAGACGGCTCTCTCTGCAACTTTCTCAGCTTTCCACTCAAATTGATGCTTTGAAACGGCGCCTGGAAGAGGCTTCCCCGGAAGAACAGGCCAATATTCGTGCTGAAATGGAGCTGTATCAGCGGATCTATGCTGACCTGTTGGATAAACGGGAATCGTTGCGCCTTCAAAAATTACAGGCTATGCCTAATGTGGTGCAGATCCACCCTGCACAGGCCTCTGACGAACCAGTATCTCCCCGGACGCTTTTGAATACTTTGCTGGGCGGAATCGTGGGCCTGGCATTGGCGGGAGGGGGCGTTTTCCTTAAGGAAACTTTAGATAACACGGTGCGAACCGAAGAAGAAGTGAAGGCTGCGGGGGCTCCGGTATTGGCTACGCTGGCTCCGGCGAAAGATTTACGGGAGGGTCACGGCCCTTTCGCGATGCAAAACCCACGAGCGCCTTATGTGGAGTCATTGCGGGTATTGCGTTCTAATCTTGCGTTCCTGGCGGTGAATGCCCCTTTGCATAGCCTGGTGGTGACCAGCCCTGGCCCTGGGGAAGGCAAAACCAGCATCGCTCTCAATTTAGGGGCTGTGTTCGCGCAGGCTGGGAAGCGGGTTGTTGTTGTGGATGCTGACATGCGGCGCCCACGTGTGCATCAGGTGCTGGGCACAACCAACCGTTTAGGGCTAAGTGTGGCTTTTCGGATGGACGTGCCTGTAGTGCGCCTTTGCAAGCAATGGAAAGATACGACGCTTTATTTTCTTAGCGCCGGACCATTACCGCCAAATCCGGCAGAATTGGTGGCTTCAGTAAAAATGGAGCAAATTCTCCAAGAATTGAAAAGCGCCTTTGATATCGTTATTTTGGATACGCCGCCAGGTTTCTTGGCCGATGCTCAAACACTTGCTGCGCGCGCTGATGGCGTTTTGGTTGTCGCCCGAATGGGGAAAACGAACCGCCATCACCTGCAAGAGGTTGTAGCACAGTTGCGTCAGGCAGGGGAAGCGTGGGTCGGTGTAGTGTTGTTGACAGACCACCAGCGACGGTGGAAACGGCAACCTTATAATTACTATACGGCTTACTATCATGCTTATATGCCCAAGACAGCGGCAAACCGGGAATTAAAATGAATGAAGAACCTCGTGGTGAAAAAAGAGAGGATGCTGTTTGCCCGTATCTTGGCCTGTGCGAGGATGAGGCCACCTATGCCGTGTATCCGGACGCTGCTAATTGCTGCCACCGGGACCCACGACCGTTCCCTCTTCGTTTGCCTTATCAGGCCCGATTTTGTCTGAGCGCGGATTATCAGGCGTGTCCGATCTACCGCCATCCAGCGGAGCAACCACTACCCAAAAAACTGCTGGCAGCAGCAACATTGCCGTCAAAGACTTCCCCCACCCAAAAACTGTGGTTGGCTATAGGGATAGTTTTATTGCTCATCCTGGTGGGCGGCTATGCGGCGATGGGTGAGGCTTTCCCCCTCTGGGCATGGGCACTCCCTACTGCCACACCTACAATCACACCTCCACCCACCGAGTCACCCACGCTCACACTTACTGCGACCCTCACACCTACCAATACCCTTACACCCACGTTTACCCCTTCCCCAACAGACACACCTACGCTTACCCCCACGCCTTCCCCTACGCCCATCCCTCACACCCTGGAAACCCCGTTGGGGCCCAATGGGGCGTTCCTTATCCATCGTGTGGCTGCGGGAGAAAGCTGGGCAACCTTTGAGGAGCGTTATCATACCTCCAAAGCGGCTATTTTGGCATTGAACGCTCTGCCAGAGGACCAGATGTTGTGGGAAGGCATGGTGCTGGTTATCCCTGTAGGGGTGAGCGATCCTGAGGATTTGGAAGCATTTTCGCTGAAGGCTTATGAGGTGGAGGAAACCACCCGTGTTGCCGACCTCATTCAGCAGTTGGGCGTCGATGCCCAGACTTTCGAGCAGTTAAACCTCTGCAGTGATGAGGACATCCTCCACGCCGGCGATTGGGTGCTTCTGCCGCGTTTTCTTTCTTCGCCTACGCCTACGCCATGAAGCGTTGCATTCTCTTCGTTTGCCGCGCCAATCAGTTTCGCTCGCCGCTGGCAGCAGCGTGTTTCCGCCGGCGGATGCAGCAGGTTTGCCCCCACGAGGAATGGCTGGTTGCCAGCGCGGGGACCTGGGCGCTTGAGGGGCAACCGGCTGCCCCGCTTGCCCAGGCCGTGGCCGCTCAATACGGGTTGAGCCTCAAAGCGCATCGGAGCCGCCGCGTAAGCCCTGACCTGCTGCGGGACTGTACCCTGGTGGTTGTAATGGAAGCCGGTCAGAAGGAAGCCCTGCTGGCCGAATTCCCCTGGCTGGAAGGGCGAGTGCACCTGCTCACCGCACTGGCGGGCGAACCGCCGCTCGATGTGCCGGATATCCCTCCCGGCGAGGACGAGGCAGCCGCGCTTGCCCTGGGGCAGGAAGTGTGCCACCTCGCGGAGGCTGCTGCGGGGGGGGTGTGCGGAAACCGGGGTGGGGCCGCAACATTTCCGGGCTGACGGGGCTGCAGGCCAACCGCGCCTTTCACGCAAGCAAGGTCTACCGTGCCAAACAAATATTTTCGCGCCGTCTCAGCAAATTTTTTCTTCTTTGCTGCCAACACCATTGTGCTATTGATCGCGATTCCCCTGGCCGTTAGAGCCATGGGGCCTCAATTGTATGGTTTGTGGTCCATTTTGGTGGCGCTGATGCTGTTCTCCAATGTGGGCACCTTAGGGATGAGTACCGTAGTGATGAAATTCGCTTCGGAGGCGGTAGAGGAAGAGCCAGCGAAATCTCAGGAGGAAATCCTCACAGCAGGCTTTCTCATTGTGGGCGTTATGGCGTTCATACTCGGTGGCTTGCTCATCGCTTTTAGAACCCCTATTGCATCTCGTCTTCACACCACAGCGGCATTGCGATGGCAGATGAACCAATCGTTGATCTGGGTGGGTGCTGGGTTGCTTCCTCAGTTTCTAAGCATGGTGCCGCGAGGATATTTGTTAGGTAAGTTGCAAAATCATATCTCGCGAGGGCTCGATCTTCTGGCTTCTCTTCTCCTTTGGGGCGGCGCCGTGGTTATTGCGCGCGAGACAAAGAACCTGACACCCATTGCAGTGTGGGCTTTTGCGTCTAACTGGTTGGTCTTCGGGTTATATTTGCTTGGGTTACGCTTCAGCCAGAACTGGCATGGGCGTTGGCGGTTTTCGGTGAATACATTTCGGCGGATGCTCCATTTTTCCGGATGGATGTTCTTGCAATCGTTGTCCATTGCTGCTTTTCAACAGTTCGACAAGGTGCTCTTGGGCTTTATCTTGGATCCGGCCTTGGTTGGGGCTTATGCGATCGGCACCAGCGTGGCTTTGCGTTTGTCCCTGGTAGCCGGCCAGGTCACTCAGGTTTTGATCCCTTATGCCAGCCTGAAAGCCTCCTTAGAGGATTATTCCCGACTCTTCGATACATTTCGTTGGCTGAATCGCTCTCTCAGTGAGATGCTGGGGTTTATAAGCAGCATGGCCATTCTGTGGATGCCGGAAATCCTTGCCCTGTGGATTTCACCAGCGTTTTCCAAAGCATATGCGTCTATCTTTGGCATTCTTATCCTGGGGTACAATATGCTCAGCATCTCTCGCACAGGGCACCAAACCCTGACAGGCGCGGGGAAAATCAGGTTTGCGGCCCTGGTTTACTTTTTTTCTACTGTGACGATGCTCACCGCTTTGGCTTTACTGGCTTTCAAATTCGGCATTGCAGGTGCTGCTGTTGCAAATTTGCTTATGGTTTTGTTGTTAG
>Ga0256833_1003354_pt1 | contig 10970 bp, 2 predicted proteins | sample 356284metaG_FD_190535 | JGI IMG/M metagenome (GOLD analysis project Ga0256833, IMG submission 190535) | Hydrothermal vent microbial communities from Mid Atlantic Ridge, Atlantic Ocean - 356-284 | ecosystem: Environmental > Aquatic > Marine > Hydrothermal vents | place: Atlantic Ocean: Mid...
CTCCTCAAAAGCACTGCAACAACTTCAATAATGAAGAAGAGCAGTGCTTTAAGGAGATCGATATCCTTAAAAAAGGACATCCATACCTCCTTTTTTGCCCTTCTATTGAAGGGGGACTTTTATAATGCTTGTAACAGCTTGTGCTCGTAGGGGCGTATAAGCACCTCTACTCGCGGAGGAGCCTCACATTTCCCCAATGCCGGGGAATTTTTCAAATAACGATGTTAATCTAAGAATTGAAACCGAATTGTCAACCCTTCAACTTTTTCTGGTAAAGACAACGCACTTTTTGGTCAATGGATAAGAACAGAAAAAAATTTTAGGGGCGGCGCCTTCGGCGCCGCCCCCATCCCCCTGAGGTACTACCTTAATTACCAAGAATTACCAGCTTCTTCATTGCCCTGAAGTCGCCGGCACGATACTCCACAAAGTAAACTCCTCCAGCTACCTTTCTGCCTGTAGCCGAAGTTCCATCCCACCTCATCACATACCTTCCGGGATTGAATGCCCCCCTCGCCAGAGAGGCAACAACCCTTCCGGTAATGTCAAATACCTTTATCTCCACATTTGATCTCTTTGCAACATCGAAGGCAATAGTGACAGGACCGTTTGTGGGATTCGGCGAAACATTTCTCAGGGCAAAGACACGGGGAACCCTGGTCTCTCCGGACTGTCCTCCGTACAGGTCCACATAGAATGTGTCTGTTAACACATTATTCTCCGTTGTGGGATCGTTGGGGACCATGGCATCCAGTGTATAAATGTACTCACCACTTTCAAACGGGACAAAGTCCGGTGAGAAGAACACCTGTCTCAACTCTCCAGGCTGAAGGTCTGTAACCGTATAGTACTGATTGTAAACCACCATTCCATTGTGTGTTATCCTGGCATTCAACCTGAATGACACGGGAGAGGGACTCGAAGCAGGATTTACAACATAAGTATATAGGGTCGTTGCACCGGCAGAGAGGGTATCTCCACCAGATATGGGGAATCCGCCGGCGGCCACATCACCTGGAAGACTGTACGCACCAATGAGCATCACATTGTCAATGTACCATTCATCGTCATAATCGCCGTGATATACGAAGGCGATGTAAACCGTATCACCTGCGTAATTTCCAAGTTGCTCAAAAGGTCCCTCCAGCGTCCATGCCATGGAATTCGGAACTATGTTCGAAAGGTCAACGAGCTCAGTAAAATTATTCACACGGGGATCCGGACCCTCTGTGGAAATCCAGATGCCGTGATACTGGATCATGCTTACATAATAGCCGCTCTGGAAGAAGGCAACAGCGGCACGGGGGTTTTCAACATAGATGGGACCTTTTACGATCCAGTCGTTACAGGAATCCTGCACATTATCATCGTTGTGCCAGATACTGCATCCCGAGTAAGGATCTCCGTGACCATAGCTGGTTGTATCCGTCCAGAGGTGCCATCCAGGTGTTTCACCGTAAGTATTTACAGTATCACCCAGAGTATAGGTTGACCAGCCAATAGGTGGGAAAAGACAGAGATCGAATGTTTCCATCTCATCAGGAGAGAGAAATAGGGCCGTGAGTGTATCATTACCGGGCACCACATCAGGAGGATAGTCTGCAATGGCATATACATAGAAAAGTCCACTTGTGTCCACTACAAATGGAGGAAGGACAACCGTATCCACAACACCTGGTGGTATTGTAAGAGGAATGTTCTGTGAATAAACAGCATCATGGTACCTGAAAATGTTAAAGTGGAGTACGAAGTCAGCATCCGTGTTTCCAAGGTTTTGATATTCCACCATTGGCCTCACGGTATCACCTTTGAAATACAGCCTGTCTATACCGAACAGGTGAGTTAGAGCAATATCGTAGCTCGGGGTAAAGAATTCAACATCGGTTATTGCAAAGTCGTCAATATACCAGCCGTCCCGGTTCACAGAGCCATCAGAGGCAAAATGGAATCTCATCTGGAAGATGTCGCCGCTTGATAAAACACTGGAAAGATCGAATGTAGCAAGGAGCCATCCATTGGAACCTCCGGAAAATCCAGAATCAGAAAGAGCACTCACATAGGAATATGGATACCCACCTTCAGGTCCAACGGTTATCCATGTATTCCCACCATCGGTCGATATCTGCACATTCCCACCATCAAAGTAACCCTCAGTGTTATACCAGTGATAAAAACTGATCGTAGGATTGTTTCCGGTGACCCTCATCGTGGGTGTGTAGAGGTACCAATCAGCACTGTTCGCATAATTATCATCAAGCACTGTAGCCCAGCATTTCGTACCTGAGTGTGCTCCATTGGGACCGGATGTGGGCTCACCCCATTCCCAGGCGCCAGTCTGTGGATCAGGCGTGAAGTTTCCATTGTTTGCCTCAAAATCTTCGTAAGCCACCACAACATTCACCGAGGTTATCGTGGTGTCGTTGGTGGGATCCTCGTCTCCTGGAAGGTTCGTATAAGCAACAACCTCCGTCGTGCCAGTCTCATTGAATGTGACAGGCGGAAAAGTAACGGTATCCACCGCATTTCCACCAAGGGTCAGGCTCTGCGTCTGCGAATAATTTCCAATTTCAACAACGACATCAAATGTATTTGTCTCCGTTCCAAAATTTGTTACCTCAACAACCGGCTGAACACTGCTTCCCACGCTGTACAACCCCGAAGGTGAGAGAATGGCAGTTACACCCACATCATTGGCGTTCTGCGTATTAATGGAAACATCATCTATGTGGATGTCGTTGCCATATCCACTATAGGCATGAAAGCCGATCATGATTGTATGCCCGGAATAGGCTGAAAGATCGATGGTATGCTCAACCCACTCATCGGTGGAGCTGTACCTGTTATACGCTTCAAGTCTTGTCCACTGGTCAGGCCAACCATTATCGTAAACCTTAATTTCCACTACGAGAGAGTCTCCTGAGAAGCTGTAGCCGTGATCATGAAACATCCAGAAGGAAAGAACAGGGCCAACTGCAGCCGTCAGATCCACAGGTGGCGTGGAGAGTCTCGCCTGAGATCCGGTCCATGCGCTCCAGGATTTGTAGATTGCAACATACTGTCCTGAGTGGGCAGGATAACCAGATGGATGTCTCGTTCCACTGTACTGTTCCCAATTATAACTCCCACTAATAATTTCAGCTGACCAGCCTGCAGGGGGGAAGTCTCCCTCAAAACTCTCATGTAAAACAGCAACCTTTTCAGCTTTTCCTGAAGAATTTTGATTTCTCAACCCTGCACGGCTGAATGGATTAATTGGGGGTTGTTTGACCTGCTTGTAAATTGCCTCTTTAACTGGATCGTTTGGCTCGGGGGCATGGTATCCAGCAGAGACAATACCAGTAATCAGTCCCCCGATGATTAGTGCAACTACAAATTTAACTCTCATAACACAAACCTCCTTTTATCCAGAATTAAAAAAGGGTGGTCATCTCAACGATAACCACCCTTCTCTTCTCACAGGAATTCATCTCCTCAATTCATTACTGGTTAGCAGGACCATTAACTATCACCACAACCCTTCTATTTTCAATTCCGGAAAATCCGGGTCCCTGTCTTGGTGTCAAAAGGTCCTCCTCTCCTTTACCCACTACAACAAGGTTTTCAGCCGGAATTCCCATTTCAACAAGGGCCTTTTTAACCGCCTCAGCCCTTGCAAGAGACAGTTTCTTGTTGTACTCCGGTGAGCCTGCAGGATCAGCGTGTCCCTCAAGAATGATTTTCTTTCCTCTGTAATACCTTCTAATAATATCTGCAATGTCGGCTACCTTTGTAAACTCGGAAGGTGGTATCTCTGCACTGTTAAATGGAAAGTGGATCTCTGGAAAATGTATGATCTCCTTTTCTGTTACAACAGTTTTTACTGGCATCTTTGAACAGATCTTTTTAAGCTCATCGAGCTTGATATTGATGTCGGTAATGTCCTTCTCAAACCTGTCCATTCTCTTCTCAAGGGCAAGGACATGATCCCATTGATCGTCCACAATTCTTACAGGCCCAGGCTTCTTCTCCGGACCGAGAAGAGCCATAGAGACTGTGACTCTGTGAACACCGTCCATCATATCCTTTCCATAATCTACATAGGCATAATCCAGGGAAAAGCTACCGGCCCTGAAACCAAGACCCGCGGTTTTTCTCGCCTCGTCTATATCGTAACCACCGGCTCTGTACCCGGCACGAAGCGCAACCATCTTCTTTATCCAGATCTCAAGACCACCTGAATATCTCAAATCCTGATATGTGGGATACTGTACCTCACCTGCAAGGTTGATGTCAAATATGGATAAATTCAGAAAGTTAAAGGCAAGGCCTCCACGGAAGTTCAATGGCTGGGATCTGTAAGATGCTCCTTCCACAAATCTTATATGACTTCCAATGTTCTGCACCACAAATCCCAGACTGAGAAATACATTACTGCCAAGCTCTATATAGGGGACGAAAGCTCCTATATCACCGGCAAGGGCACTTGTGATGTAGCCCGCATAATCAAAGTGTTCGATCTTTGCGTTCAAACCCAGAGAAAGGTACTTGTGAACCCTTGCTGAGTATCCGAAAACAAGGGACATATCGTAAACATGTGCTTCCGTTTCCTCAACAATATTGTTTCGTACAGGGATAAAAGTCCCGAGGTTGTTATAAAGAATACCACCTGCAAAGTAACCGTATCTGGATGGAAACCCGAGGGAAATATAACTTTTGTAAGTGTCAAAAATCCACTTGTTGTGCGTGGCAGAAAAATAGGGCTTATTCAGGAATGCCATGGTAGCAGGGTTGGTAAGAAGGCTATTGGTATTGGGAATTGCTGAAAGGGCTTCACCCATGGCCACCTGGTATGCGATTATCGGGACCTGGAATGGGGTAACCACAGCCGTACCGGAGTTATCACTCAGTGCGAGAAGCGGACTCGAAATTATTGTGAGAGCCAAGGCCAAAGACTTTATTGTTCTTTTCATATTTCATCTCCTCCCTTCTTAAAGGGAGGAGGGGCGGCTCCGCCGCCCCTCCTCTCATTTTATCTGACTATTAAGAGCTTGCTACGATAAACCTTCTCGATTCCGTTAACCTTCGTCTTTATCACCACAATGTAGAGTCCCGGTGCAACCTTCTTACCGGCGGCATTTACAAGCTTCCAGATGTAAACATCGTTGTTACCGGTGATAGGCGGTAGCTTGACGCTCAATACCACATCGGCAGCCATATTCATTATCTTGAGTGTGGGTCTGTATCCAACATCGCCAGTGTACCCTATCCTCACAGATCCACCCTTAACCGGGTTGTCACTGAAGCTAACCACTTCCTCAGACTTCACATCCACGACGAGAAGTACCGAATCCGAAGGAGTACCACTCACGGAGGCAACTGAGATCCAGCCAGAGTATACACCGCGATACACATGCGCAGGCAGATCAACACGCACATCCACTGAAGCTGAGTCACCTCTTGCTATGCTGTCAATAATCGACTTCGTGAAAGATATGTAGGTCCTCGGGATAATGGAACCATTTGTGCTTACGAGATCACTCACAGCTTTAACATGGAGACCCCTGACATCTGTATTACCTGTATTCTTCACATAGAAGGATCCAGTGAGAACCTCACCCTCTTTTCCGACAAGGTTAATGCTATCCGCAGGAATATCAATGACCTCATGAGCAAGTACTGTTACCTGAAGATCAAAGGTATCTGCGACTCCAGAAGCGGCGTCACCGACTATCACTTTACCAAGGTAGGTACCTTCAACCTGGTCTGCAGGAACCACTACCACCACCTCTCCAATGCTAAATCCACCGGATACAATGGTCGTGGCAAGATTCCTTACGCTCACATTGGTAGATGGAATCGTGAATCCAGCAGCGGAGACGAGGTCTGTTACTGAAGCACTTACTCCTGTGAGGTCGGCGTTTCCGAACGGATCGGGATCGACATTCATTTCAGCGGTGTTCGGGTTAACCACCTTGAAGTGGAGACCTGATACGGTGTCTCCGACATTGGCAGTGTAAGTCATGGTATTGCCGACGAGGTTCATCTCGTTATCAGCAATGTCAAGGTCGTAGGAAGGTGTCACAGTTACCTGGAGTGTCAGGCTGGCAGACGCACTTCCTGCGTTGATTGTAACTGTTCCATAGTATGTATCGGCAAATGTTCCATACGGCACATTCACACGGGCCGTTACCGTAACAGTGTCGTTAACGGGCAGAAGAGCAACAGTTGCAGGTTCAAATGTAACCTGATCGGCTGATATCACCATTCTGGAGCCTACAAGGTTACTTACGGAGAATGAAATTCCAGTTAGATCAACATTTCCTGAGTTAGCAACCTTGAATGAAGTTGAAGCAACGGCTCCGTGGCCGACTGTCGCATTGACTGTGTCTTCTACCGCTGCGACACCCGGCGTTGCGTTGACGGTAAGCTCTATTGTTAGTGTATCAGAAGAAACAGCCGTTCCACCGGCAAATGCAGTTGCAATCACATCACCTGCGTAAGTACCGGCAAGCACATTTGCAGGAATCGTAACTCTTACCGGCCAGTCTATTCCGGCTCCTGAGCTGATACCAGGAATAGTCGCAATGCTCACACTGGACGCAGGAATTGTAGAATCCACAATGGTCTTTCCGCCTTTTTCAAGTCCCTTTCCGGTGTAGGTGAGGTCACCCCTCAGAGTAAAGGTCACACTATCGATGTCAGCGTTACCGAATGGATCGGGGTCTGCGTTCATTGCTGCACTGTTGGGGTTGAGCGCCCTGAAGTAACCCTCAACCACATCACCGAGATCACCATGACCGAGGTTTAGTACCCTCTGAACAATGTCGAGGTCGTAGGACGGTGTCACTGTAATGTGAACCACAACTCTGTCGTCGACATTACCGTTGGTTACTGTAACGAATCCATAGTAGTCTGTTGCGTATGTCCCTTCAGGCACATTCACATGTACAGTTACCGTTTCTGACTGTCCAACAGGGAGTTGAGGAATACTCGTTGGATCAAATGTGACATTGGAGGCACCTATGACATGGGAGCCGCCAACAAGGTCAGAAGGTTCGAATTCGATATCACTCAGGTCCACATTACCGTAGTTCCTGACAGTGAATGTGGCAGTTGCAACTGCACCATGTCCAGCCGTGGCAGAAATTGTATCCTGAACCACCCTGATGTTTTCAACCGGTTTAACCATCAGGGCAAGGTTAAATGTATCAACTGAAACAGTATCGGTACCTGCAAAGGCATAAGCAACAACCTGACCCTGGTAATTTCCAGCGACAGCGCCCCGAGGAACGATTACCGAAACGGGCCAGTCAACTCCCTCTCCAGAGGCAAGGTTGGTGATTGTTGCTATGTGAACATTGTATCTCCTGATTACCGAGTCAGCCTTGGCTCCATCTTTAATTCCATTACCCGTGAACACAAGATCACTGACTGCGAAGGAGACGCTGTCGAGATCACTATTACCGAACGGATCCGGGTCAATGTTCGTGGCCTGACTGTTCGGGTTGACCACCCTGAAGAGGCCTCTACCTGTGTCACCAAGAGCCACCTGTCCAAGACTGACCAAGTTCTGGGCAATGTCGAGGTCATATTCGGGCGTAATCACCACTCTGACTGCTACATTATCGTCTGGTCTTCCGTCGTCGTCATGGACATTGATCACACCCACATACACTCCGGAATGTGTTCCGGGTGCCACCCTTACCTTCACCGCAACATCAACGAAGCTTCCGGACACGAGGGTATCAATAAACTGAGGTACGAAGAGTACATTGGATGCCGGAATAACTCTGTTGTCAGCAGAAACGAGATCTGTGACACTGAACTGAATGTTCGTGAGATCTGCGTTACCTGGACCATCGGGATCGGGGTTGGGGCTTGTGGCACTCGGGTTCCACACCCTCATGGCGTCGAGCTGGATGAGCGTATCCTGGGCACCACCAGTTCCTGCAAGCTGAGTATTTTCAATATCAATGTCTTCGACCGTACCGACAACGACTCTGAGGGTGAAGCTATCACCGACAGCAGCGGTACCATCCACAGCCCTAACGGTCGCCTGATAGACACCAGCTGGCTGACCATCGGGGATGTGGACATACACATCGACAAGATCACTTCCACCGGAGATAAGTGAAGCTGCTCCGTTAATCATCACACTGTCTGGAGTGATGTACTGGATGTGATCCGGTGCCCAGAGCGTATCAACCGTATAAACAATGTTATTTAGATCTGCGTTTCCAAAGGCGTCTGGATCAGCGTTATTTGCATCGCTATTGGGGTTAATTACCTGGAAGAATCCGTGCACGGTCTCACCAAGATCGCCACTGAGAACCATCTGGTTGGCGTTAAGATTTCCTTCGTTATCGGCAATGTCAAGGTCATAGGCAGGATTAATCGTAATCTGGATAGAAACCGTGTCAGAAGGATAACCGTCGTCATCGAACACCCTGATTACACCTGTATAAGTTCCAGCATGCTGACCAGCTGGCACGATAACCGTTGTGGTAACCGAATCATGCGCACCAATAGGCAGGTACCCGATGTGTGAAGGATTGAAAGACACGGCACTCGAAGGAATTACATAAGTTCCAGAGTAAAGATTGGAAACTTCAATCTGCAGGTTATCAAGGGCTACATTACCCGGACCGTCGGGATCAGGGTTATTCGTATTGTCAGTATTCCAGACAACGAACTTACTAAGAGTGACAGAAGATCCGTGATCACCAGTACCCTGTACGAGCGTATTTTCAATGTCGATGTCCTCTGTCACACCCACATTGACCCTGAGCATGAAGGTATCGGCGACATTTTCCGTACCGTCATAGACACGGACATAACCTTCATAGAGACCACTCGGCTGGTTTGCCGGGATGGTCACGGTCAATGTGGCGCTGTAATAGGATCCGGACGCCAGAGCGGAAGGCACATTGGAGCTGATGTTAGAAACTGGTATTGTGTGGCCGACATTATCTGTAAGAACTGTGCTTTCAAAGTGGAGATTGTTCAGGTCAACATTACCCGGACCGTCTCCGGGATCAACATTGTTACCGTCAGTATTTGGATTGTAAACGGCGAACCTGGCACTCACGGTCTGGCCCTGCTGACCGTTGAGGTTCATGGTGTTAGCAGACAGATTTTCAAGGTTATCAGCGATATCAAGGTCAGCAACCTTGTTGACCGTAACCGTGAAGTGCACTGTGTCTGACGGCCATCCGTCGTTATCCCTTGCCGTTATTGTGCCCTCGTAGTTACCCGTGTAGGTACCCTGAGGAACCTCAACATAGACATGGATGGTGTAAGATGCACCTGTTTCAAGCATGTCAATGGTTGGTGGCGTAAAGTGGACGAGGTTACCGGGGATCTCGTGACCATGTCCGTCTTCAAGTTTGGTTGCGTAGAATTCGATGTTGGTGAGATCGGAGTTGCCATTGTTGTTAACGGTGAAGGTGGCTTCCGTGGAGTATGAGCCGTGATCAGCTGTGACACCAATTGCACTCTCTGTGATGTCTATAACTTCGTTGGAGCCAACCGAAACGATAATCTGGAAGCTGTCCGCATCGACAGGTGTACCACTTTCAGTATCAGTGAGCTTGATCCATCCAGTATAGGTTCCAAACGCCTGGGCACTTCCAATTACAACTTTTACGAGGACATTCTCAGCCTGGCCTGAAGCAAGGGTTGCAGGTAAACCGACGAGGGAGATACTGTCGTGGTAAAGTGTATCTGTACCACTGACGAGGTCTGTAATTGTTGCCGTGATGTTTGTGAGGTCCGCGTTTGCCGGACCGTCGTTTTCATCCACATTGAGAGCCTGGGAATTCGGGTTCACCACTCTGAAGTATCCGGAAACAGTGTCATTTACATTGCCTGCAAGGTGCATTGCATTTCCGACGAGGTTCTGCTCATTGTCGCTGATGTCGAGGTCGTAAGACGGGTTGACCGTAACGGTAATAGGTACATTGTCCGCAGGATAGCCGCCGTCGGCAAATGCAGTTACAGTTCCATTGTAGTCTCCGGCGTATGTACCAAGAGGTACGACGATGTGGACAGTGATCGTGGCTGTCTGTCCTACATCAAGCTCGGAGATCATGTTCGGTTCGAATGTAACATTACCCGCAGGTATCCTGTTGACTGCATTGTAAACGAGGTTCGTACTGTTAAACTGGATACCGTAAAGCGGGGCGTTTCCATTGTTGGTTATGTCAAATGTAACTGTGAGCTCGGAGTTATGATCACCGCTCACAGTAATGGATGCATTGGTTATGTCGAGGCTTCTCTGAGGTCCGACCTCGACCTTTACACGAATTGAATCAGATGAGGAGCCAGGATTACCCGTCAATTTAATCCAGCCATAGTAATCACCGTAGGTCTGACCGGCGGGGATATGAACGACGACAGGAACATCTGCAAATGTACCGCTTAAGAGTCCACCGGGTAGAGTTACGGTGATGCTATCACCAGGAATTGAATCGCTGTGATCTGCGTTGTAAAGATAACCGCTTACAGTTGAGGTTAAAGCTGTAAAGTCCGCATTACCAAATGGATCAGGATCAACATTCATTTCTGGAGTGTTCGGGTTGACGATCCTGACAACAGCCGTGTCGTAGTTCCCAGGCGTGTTGTTCAGTGTAAGAATGTTACCCAGCACATCTCCACCATTGTCCGCTATATCGAGGTCGTAAGAAGCATTCACAGTTACATTCAGTGTCACCGTAGCATTCGGATATCCATCATCGTCCCTCACCGTGATCGTTCCCGTGTACGCTCCAGCATGAGTACCATAAGGCACATGCACACTCACCGTGACATTCTCACTACCTCCACTCGCAAGTGTCGCTATACTCGTCGGATCAAAACTGATGTTATCCGCTGTAATGTAATGACCCGCTCCGTCACTGAGATCGCTCACCTCTATTATTATCCCTCCAAGCGTGTTGTTACCCGTATTGCTAACCGTGAATGTCGCCTGTCCCGTCTCTCCATGATCCACC
>Ga0256833_1003355_pt1 | contig 10969 bp, 12 predicted proteins | sample 356284metaG_FD_190535 | JGI IMG/M metagenome (GOLD analysis project Ga0256833, IMG submission 190535) | Hydrothermal vent microbial communities from Mid Atlantic Ridge, Atlantic Ocean - 356-284 | ecosystem: Environmental > Aquatic > Marine > Hydrothermal vents | place: Atlantic Ocean: Mid...
GTCTTGGGGGAGACCACCACCCCGATCTCCTCGATGCCGGCCTCTATTAGGTTTTCCACCGCGTAGGCGATGATCGGTCTTCCGGCCACGCGGATCACCGGCTTGGGGCGGGTATAGGTGAGCGGCCGGAGGCGGGTGCCATGGCCGGCCGCCAGGATGAGTCCTTTCATGGCGGGTCTATTCTCCCGCCAGACGAGTCCAGGCGCAAGCGAATCCTAGCGGAGCACCTTCCCCGGGTGGGTGCGGAGGATCCGCCAAAGGGGCGCGAGCGACGCGAGCGCCACGGTGAAGAGCGCCACCCCCGAGGCCCAGGCGAAGTCCCTGGCCTGGATTGCCACCGGGAGCCGGGTGATGAAGTAGAGATCGCCGGGAAGAATGGGGGGGTGGGCCTCGAAGTAGCGGGAGAGCAGGTAGCCGCCGAGGTCGCCGAGCAGGATCCCCGCGCCCCCGAGCAAAAGGCCCTGCCAGGCGAAGGTCAAAAAAAGCGTGCCCGCCCCGGCCCCAAGGGCGCGGAGCAGGGCGAGCTCAGGGGTCTTCTCCACGGTGAGGAGGACGAGGACGTTGGCGATCCCCAAAGCCGCCACCCCCACGATCAGCGAGAGCACGATGCCGATCACCTTCTTTTGCAAGGCGAGCTGCTCGAGGAGGGTGCGGTTCAGGTCCTGCCAGGTGCGTGCCCAGTAAAGGCCATTCGCGGTAAGCCGCTCGGCTACCCGGTGCGCTGCCTCAGGGTTTTTGATGCGGAGGTGCCAGCCGGCGATCGCCCCCGGGGATTCCAGCAGGGCCTGGGCGTCTGCCAGGGGAATGAAGCCGTAGCCCGCGTCGATCACGTAGTTCCCGGTGGAAAAGGTGGCGGCCAGGGTGAAGGCCCGGCGTTTTTGGGTGATGGCCAGCGCGAAGAAGCGTTCCTCGGGATAGAGCCCGAGACTCGCTGCCAGCGCCGAGCCTAGCACCGCCCGTCCCGGGGCGAGGGCAGTAAGCCCGAGCTCGGGGTAGACCGCGGCCGCTCCCGGGCCCACGCCGAAGAGGGTCCCGAAGTCGCTGGCGGCGCTGCGTCCTTCGGAGGCCCGGCGGGTAAGCAGGGCCTTGACCGGCAAAAAGGGCGTCTTCGCTGCGATCTCGGGGTCTTCGGGGGGCGGGGCGTTTTGGGGGTCGTAGGCGAAGAGGATGATATGGGGGCTGGCCTTGAGCGTGGCCCGGATCAGCTCGGCGGAAAAGCCATTGGTGAGCGAGAGCGCGGTGGTGACTACCGCCACCCCGGCGGCCACGCCGAGGACCGCCACCAGGCTTTGAAGCCTTCGGTGGAGGATCCCTTTGATCGCCAGGAAGAAGGCGAAACGCACACCCAAAGCCTACGGCCCGCGGCCCCGCCGCACCACCACCAGCTTCACCCGGCGGACCCCGAACTTGAGCGCGAGCGCGCGGTCGGGCATCCAAATGTCGATCTGCTGGCGCTTGCGCTTGTTCATGGTGTCCTCGACCACGAAGAGAAGGCCCTTAAAGAGCGGATTGAAGGCGCCGGCGTCCTTCCCGTCCCGCCAGCGGCCGAGGTCATAAAGCCGGACCAACGAGCCGTAGGGGAGCTCGCTTTGGAGCAGGTCCCGGCTCACCGCGAGGATGCCGAGCCTCGTTCGGGCGCCGGTGGCGGTGATGTAGGGGGTGTGGTCGGTTTCGCGGGGGCTCGAGGTGTAGGCGGTGGCTTTCAGGATCAAGACCCTTGGGGCCTTGGCGAAGGCCCCGAAGGCGGCAAGGAGGAGTACTATGGCAAAGAGCCTCCGCACCACTCCGTAGTTTACAACTTGGAGCTAAGAAAATCAAAGCCTGTTTTTCGCGGAACTTGCCATCCCGCCCGCGAGCTGGGAGCATGGGGGGGATGCGCGGCTACTTGGGGCTCGCCCTCTTTTGGGTGGGCGCGGTCTATCTGATCCTCACCCATCCGTTCCTGCCGGGGTGGGCCTTTGGGCTTTTGCTTGCGGTTTTGTTGCTTGGGCTCGAGCACCGCTACCGGATCCCCGGGATGCAGGTAAGCGGCGTGCTCCTTTTCGGCTGGGGGGTGGGCGCCGCCCTCGCCGACGTCACCGGCCTTTTCTCCCTCAAGCTGGTGGGGGTGGGCACGGCGCTTTTTGCCCTCGGCTGGGCGAGGGGGGAGGACTGGCTTCGCTATCTGGGGGCGGCGCTCGTCGTCGCCGGCGGCCTCGTGGGGCTTTTCGAGGTGGGGGCCGCGCCCTGGGTGGCGCTTTTGCTGGTGGCCGCCGGGATCTGGCTTTTGCTCCGGGGCGGCGAAACGGGAGGTGAAGACGTCGAGTTCGAGCGCCGCTACCGGCGCCTCCTCGCCTGGCGCCGCCAGAAGGCCGAGGCGCTTGGGCTCCGGGTGGACGAGGTGCTGCCGGATGCCCTGCTTCCTGAACTTGCCCGCGTCCAGGACCGCGAGGCGATCGAAAAAGCCCTGGGCCCCGAGCGCGAGGCGTGGGTGGAGGAGCTCGCCGCGCTTTTGCTCGAGGCCCAGCGGGTGCCCTAGTTCAGGCGGAGCCAGTACTCGCCGGTGGTGAGCCCGTCGGCGCAGCCGGGGAGGGTGTTGCAAAAGCCGGCCTCGACCCCGATCTGGCGGTTGCGGTAGGTGTAGACCATCACCAGGTCGCCGGGCTGGAGGCCAGTGTATTTCTCCCCGGGCTCGAGGAAGGTTTCGTTTTCGTTGCTGATTACCTTGAACCGGAGGTCGAGGGGCCCTTTGTAGTCCAGGGTCAGGTCGGCCCCGGATCCGTTGTAGGTGTAGCAGTCCACTTGGCCCAGGTACAGCAGGGCCCCCTGGGTGTCTGCGTTGAAGGAGCGGCGCTCGTCGCAGCTCCAGGGCAGCGGGCCTCCGCGGGCCACCGCCTGCGCCTGGACCGTCACCGAGGACGTCGGGTTCTGGTTTTTTACCTCAACGTAGACCGTCCCCGTGTTCGGGAGCAGGTTTACCGACCAAAACGGGGTAAAGGTGATACTGAGCGGTTTGAGGCGCGATTTGTAGGGCGCGTGGAAGTAAAGGCGGCTGTCGGCCACCGCGATGGGCACCCGGTCCTGGTTGTAGACGATGAGGTCAAGGTCCGCGGTCTCCGGATTCGCCGTGGGCCAGACGTCCAGACGCACAGGATCGGCTCCGATCGTCACTTCGAAGTAGGCGCTTTTCTGCGGAGGGAGCGTGACCAGTTCGCTGGCATCGCCCCCCACGGTGAGGGTTTCCCGCGCCGGTAGGGGCTCGCTGCAAGCCGCGAGCAGCCCGAGTAGAACCAGAAACAAAAGCGGGGAACGCCGCATGGATTTCACCTCCTTGGCTCCGATTCCATCCTACGCCACCTCCCGCCGCCTTCGGCGAGAAGGGAATGAAGGGACCTTCAGGCTTCACTCGAGCACGGCCACGTAGTCGTAGAGCTCGGGCCCCCCGGGGTGGAGTTCGAGCTCGAGCTCAGGAAAGTACGCGCCGAGCTTCTCCTCGAGCGCCTCCAGGCTCGCCTGGGTGGCCTCGGGACCGGCGAAGAGGGTGAGCACCTCGTACTCCGCCTCCTCGTCCGAAAGCAGGAGCCTAAGGAGCTCGAAAAGCGCCTCCTCGGGGGTCTCGGCCACCAGCTTGAGCTTGCCATCGAGGAGCCCGATCACCTGCCCCTGCGCGACCGCTCCCACCCCCTCGACCTCGGCGTCCCGCGAGGCCCGGGTCACCTCGAGGGTGCGGGCCCCCTTCGCCGCCTCCTCCATCTCGGGGAGGAGCTCCTCGGCGGGCCGGTGCTCGTCGAAGGCCACCGCGGCGGCGAGCCCCTCGCCGATCGTTCGGGTGGGCAGAACTTGGACCTTTTTACCGAGCTTCTCCCCCGCGAGCTCGGCCGCCCGCTCGGCGGCCATGATGACGTTTTTGTTGTTGGGGAGGACGATGACCTCGGGGTTGGGGAGGCTTCGGATCGCGTCCAGGATGTCCTCCACGCTCGGGTTTTGGGTCTGGCCGCCCGAAACCACCCGGGCCCCGAGTCCCCGAAAGGCCCGGGCCAACCCCCAGCCCGGCGCCACCGCTACCAGCCCTGTGGGCGGCGGGGCCTCCTCGGCCGCGCCCACCATGGCCAGGATCTCAGAGTGCTGCTCGCTCATGTCCTCGACCTTGGTGCGGCGCATCCTGCCAAAGCGGGCGACGGCGGCGAGCAGGCCGTCGGGGTCGTTGGTGTGGATGTGGCCCTTGACGAAACCCTCGGCCCCTACCACGAGCAGCGAGTCGCCGAAGGGCGCCACCACCTCCCGGATCTTCTCAATCGGGACCCCGACGTCCTCCATCAAGAACTCGGTGCAGTAGCCGTACTCCTCCTCCTCGAAGGCCTCCTGGGCGTAGCGCTCGATCTTGGGGGGTTCGGGGAGGGGTTTTGCTTCGAGGTAGCCGAGGATTCCTTCAAGGAACCGGACGTAACCCATTCCGCCCGCGTCCACCACCCCGGCGGTCTTCAAGACGGGGAGGAGCTCGGGGGTCTTCTCGAGCGCTTCCCGGGCGGACTTGAGCGCGGCGGCGAGGACCCCCTCGAGGGTGTCCACTCCGAGATCGACTGCCCGCCTCGCCCCCTCCGCCGCCGCCCGCGCCACCGTCAGGATCGTGCCCTCCACCGGTTTCATCACCGCCCGGTAGGCCTCCTTCGCGCCTTGCTCCAGGGCCTTGGCCAGGAGGCCCGGGGAGAGGACCCGGGCGTTTTTGATCGCTTCGGCGAAGCCCTTCAGGATCTGGGAGAGGATCACCCCCGAGTTCCCTCGGGCTCCGAGCAGGCTGCCGTAGGCCAGTGCCCGGGCGACCTCGGCCATCTTCGCGGTGTCGGTGACGTCGAGCTCGCGCCGCACCGACTGCAGGGTGAGGTGCATGTTGGTGCCGGTGTCGCCGTCGGGGACGGGGTAGACGTTGAGCGCGTTGGTCTCTTCCACATAGACCCCGAACCAGTCGGTGGCGTAGCGCAGGGCCTCGGCGAGTTTCTCCGCGCTGAGCTCGGTCATGCCTCGCCCTCGCCTTTGCTCACCCCGGTGACGTGGACCCGGATCCGGGAGAGCTCCTTCCCTGCAAGTTCCCTGGCCGCCCAGGCCACCCGCTCGCCCACCGACTCCACCACCGCCGGGATGTTCACGCCGTAAGCCACCACCACGTAAAGGTCGGCGGTGTAGGCTCCGGGCTTTTCGGGATCGGGTTTTACCACCACGCCTTCCTTGGCTTCGCGCTTGCCGAGGATGCGGGAGAGCCCCTCTTTGAGCCCCACGGGGCTCATGCCTACCACCCCCGGGACCTCGTGGGCGGCAAGGCCGAGGATGGCCGCGAGCGCCGAGTCTTCGACCTGAATCCTTCCCTGCATCGTCGTCCTCCGTTATTCGCGCCTGATAAGGCGGGCGATGAGCCGCTCCTTGCCGTAGCCGAAGACGATCCGGACCGGCAGGCGCGCCTCTTCGCTGAGGTCGAGCTCGAAAAATGCCGCGGGTTCGTCAAAACGAAAGGTCCGGGCACGAAAACGCCCGGCGGGAACCTCCACCCGCCGCGTCCCCAGCGCGCGAAGCGGCCCCCGGACCACGCCGTATAGCCCCAGGAAGGCAAGTTCGCCGGCCCGCGGCTGCACCCGGATATGGTACACCAGCGAGAGGTCATCCCAAACGGGCCGCGTGCGGGCCCGGTAGCGCCCCACCAGCCGCCCGTTTTGGTAGCGGAGCGCGCGGACCTCCTCGCCGACCTCGGCGAGGAGACGGATCTCGCCCTCGACCGGCGAGCGGATCCGCTTTTCGAAGCGGCGGGTGGCGAGGTCGGCGCCGGTCCGGGAGGCGAGGGTAAGGTCAAAACCCAATAAGCGCGCCACCGCAAGGCCCTCGAACGCGCCCCGAAACCGCCACCCGCCCCCGGGCGCGGAGTGGGCCTCGATGCGGTAGCGGCCGAGGCTCACTCCCCGGTACTCAAGCCCATAGACCAGCGCCTCGCCGTCCGCCCAGGGGACGGCGAGGGCCAGGCCCAAAAGGACGAAAAGCGCGAGCGCCCGAATGGTACTAGCTTACCCGAGGACCTCCTCCGGCGGGGTATAGGGAAGGCCGAAGGCCTCGGCCACTGCCGGGTGGGTGAGCCGGCCGGCGTGCACGTTCAGCCCCTTCAAGAGGGCGGGGTCCTCCTTGAGCGCGTCGAGCCCTTTCTCCGCCAGCTTCAGGACGTAGGGCAGGGTCTGGTTGGTAAGCGCGAAGGTGCTGGTGCGGGGTACCGCCCCCGGCATGTTGGCGACGCCGTAGTGGACCACCCCGTCCACCACGTAGGTGGGCTCGTCGTGGGTAGTGGGGCGGATCGTCTCCACACAGCCGCCCTGGTCCACCGCCACGTCCACGATCACCGCGCCCTCCTTCATCGTCGCCACCATCTCCCGGGTCACGAGCTTCGGGGCCTTGGCCCCCGGGATCAGCACCGCGCCGATCAGGAGGTCGGCGAACTGAACCGCCTTTTTGATATTGGCCTCGGTCGAGGTCAAGGTGACGAGCCGGCCGCCGAAGACGTCGTCCAGGTACTGGAGCCGCTGGTGGTTGATGTCGAGGACGTAGACCTGGGCTCCCATGCCGAGGGCGATCTTGGCCGCGTTGGAGCCTACGGTGCCGCCCCCCAGGATCACCACCGAGGCCGGGGCCACCCCGGGAACCCCGCCGAGCAGGATGCCGCGGCCCCCCATGGGCTTTTCCAGGTAGTAGGCCCCGACCTGGGTGGCCATGCGGCCCGCGACCTCGCTCATGGGGACGAGGAGGGGAAGCGAGCCGTCTTCGAGCTGGACGGTCTCGTAGGCGATTCCGGTGACGCCGCTTTTCAGCATCGCCTCGGTGAGCTCCCGGCTCGCCGCCAGGTGGAGGTAGGTGAAAAGGAGCAGGCCGGGGCGGAGGTACTTGTACTCCTGGGGGAGGGGTTCCTTGACCTTGACCACGAGCTCGGCTCCCCAGGCCTCCTCGGCGGAGACCAGCTGGGCGCCGGCCTCGGCGTACTCGGCGTCGGGCATGCCCGAGCCGACCCCGGCACCTTTTTCCACCAGGACCTCGTGGCCGCGACGGACCAGGCTCTCGACCCCACCTGGGGTCATCGCCACCCGGAACTCCATGGGCTTCGTTTCCTTGGGAACGCCGATTTTCATTCGGACCCCCTTCGGATTTTAGGTTAGGGGTCCAAAGCGGCTCCGAAAAGGGAGAATCGAAGGAGGAAGCCGCCTTTGGGTTTGCGATTTTTCGGAGATATCGGGAGAATGCTTTTCATGCCGAAGGTCACGCTCGATGCCCGCGACCGAGCGATCCTTGACGCCCTCCAGGAGGACGCCCGGCTCTCCTTTGCGGCGCTGGCCCGCCGGGTGGGGATGAGCCCGCCGGCGGTGGCCGAGCGGGTGCGGAGGCTCGAGGCCGAGGGGGTGATCCAGGGCTACGGAGCCCGGCTCGACCTCGAGGCCCTGGGTTACCCGGTGACCGCGCTCGTCGCCGTCGCCGCCACGCCGGAGCGCTACCCCCGGGTCTGGGCCTACGCCGAGGCCACGCCCGAGGTGCGGGAGTGCTACTTCGTCACCGGCGAGGCGAGCTTCGTGCTCCGGGTGGTGGCCCGCTCGATCGACGACCTCCGGCGGATCATCGAGGATCTTGGGGCGTTCGGGAGCACCCGGACCTCGGTGGCGCTCAAAGCGCCCCTCATCAAGACCCGTTTTCCCTTGGCCGAAAGACCCGGCGGATCTTGAGCTTGAAGCCGTCCCCCTCGGCCACCGCCACCAGGTTTCCCCGCCGGTCGGTGAGGCCCACCAGGCCCTTGGCGGGGATCGGCAGGGGCACCCCCTCGAGCACCCGCCGCACCTCGGTGTGGTCGAGTTCGACGGTGGGGAAGGGCAAGGCCTCGACCTCGGGGATCCGCCCCTCGAGGAGCCGTTCGGGCGGCACCGCCCGGGCGAGGTCCACCCGTCCCACCCGGGTGCGCACGAGCCCCGAGAGGAAGGCCTTGGTGCCGAGAAGTTCGCCGAGGTCCCGGGCGAAGGCCCGGACGTAGGTGCCTGGCCCCACCACCAGCCGCACGATCGCGGTGGGGTAGGGGCCGAGGGGCGGGGGAAGTTCCACCGGCCGGCCCCGCTCGGCGAGGCGCCAGCCCTCGGGGCCGGGGGCGATTTTTTTGGGGCGGGGCTCGGGCTCGAAGGCGAGGAGCTCGACCTCGTGGTAGCGGACCGGGCGGGGGCTGAGCTCGAGCACCTCCCCCCGCCGCGCCGCCTCGTAGGCCCGCACCCCACCCACCTTGACCGCCGAGTAGGCGGGGGGAACCTGCTCGGTGCGCTCGAGGAAGGAGGCGAGCGCCCGCTTCAGCTCGCGCTGCCGGAAGCGCACCGGGGCCTCCTCCACCACCGGCCCTTCGGCGTCGAGGGTGGGGGTGGTGGCGCCGAAACTGATCCAGGCGAGGTACTCTTTCTCGTCGGCGGAGAGGAAGGGGATCAGCTTGGTGTGGGGGTGGCTCGCCACCACCAAAAGCCCGGTTGCGAGCGGGTCCAAAGTACCGGTATGCCCCACCCGACGGATCCCGAGGACCTTGCGGGCGGCGTCCACGACGTCGTGGGAGGTCATGCCGAGGGGCTTGTCCACGGCAAAAAGCGGCATCTTTGGGCATTCTCGCCCCGAGGCATGGGGATTGCAAGCGGGGTAGGGTGAGGGGCGTGGGCGAGCGGTTGCAAAAGTACCTGGCCCGGGCCGGGGTGGCCTCGCGCCGGAAGGCCGAGGAGCTGATCCGCGCGGGCCGGGTGACGATCGACGGCCGGGTAGCTCGGCTCGGCGACCGGGTGCCCGAGGGCGCCGAGGTCCGGGTGGACGGCGAGCTGGTGGCCCCGCCGGGGCCGCCGGTGGTCCTCGCGCTTAATAAGCCCCCCGGCTACACCACGACGAAGCGCGATCCCCACGCCGAGCGCACCGTCTACGAGCTGGTCCCGGACCTCCCCGGCCTGGTGGCGGTGGGCCGGCTCGACCGGGACTCGGAGGGGCTTTTGCTCTTTACCAACTGGGGCGAGCTCGCCCACCGGCTTTCCCACCCCCGCTACGGGGTGGAGAAGGTCTACCGGGTCACCTGTCGGCGGGGCACGCCGCCCCGGGCGCTCCTCAAGCGGCTCGAGCGGGGGATCGTCGAGGGCGGCGAGCGCCTGGTGGCGAAGAAGGCCCGCCCCGTTCCCCACGGGGCGGTGCTCACCCTTACCGAGGGGAAAAAGCGCGAGGTCCGGCGGATGATGCGGGCGATCGGCTACCCGGTGGCGCGGCTTTTGCGGGTGAAGTACGGACCGGTGCGGCTTGGTGGGCTTCGCCCCGGGCGCTGGCGGCGGCTTTCCGAGGAGGAGGTGGCGGAGCTCGCCCGGGCGGTGGGGCTTGGGGAGGAGGGGTCCCGGTGGCGGCGGCCTTGATCCCGGTCGGGGTTTTGCTCCTTTACCTCGGGGGCGAGCTCCTGGTGAAAAACGCCTCCCTGCTCGCCCGGGCGCTTGGGCTCTCGCCGCTTGTGGTCGGGCTCACCGTGGTCGCCTTCGGTACCTCCTCCCCCGAGCTCGCGGCGAGCCTCGCCGCCGCGCTCCGGGGAGCTCCGGAGGTGGCTTTTGGCAACGTGGTGGGCTCGAATGCGGCGAACCTCGGGTTGATCTTGGCGCTCGCCGCGCTGATTCGACCCATCCGCGCCCAGGCCCGGTTTTTGCGACGGGAGCTTCCCTTCATGGTGGCGGTGGCGGGGCTTTTGATCGCGGTGGCGGCGGATGGGCGGGTGTCCCGGCTTGAAGGGGGCCTTTTGCTCTTCTTCCTTCTCCTCTACCTTTTCGTTCTGCTCCGGGACCGGGAGGTGCCCGAGGTCGAGGCCGAGTATGCCGCCGAGTACGGCCGGGCGGCGCGGTTTTTCCTCCGGCGGCTTTGCCTCCTCGCGCTCGGGGTGTTTTTGCTGGCCCTGGGCTCGAGCGCGTTGGTCGACGGCGCGGTGGCGCTCGCCCGCACGCTTGGGGTGGGGGAGCGGGCGATCGGGCTGACCGTGGTGGCGGTGGGTACGAGCCTTCCCGAGCTCGCCGCCGCCCTGGTGGCCGCATTGCGCCGGGAGGGGGACATCCTCCTCGGCAATGTGGTGGGTTCCAACATCTTTAACGTGCTCGGGATTCTGGGAACGGTGGCCGCGGTTAGGCCGCTTACCCTCGCCGGGGGCGTCGGCCCCGACTTGCTCGGCATGGCCGGGCTCTCCCTCCTTGCCTGGGCCTTCCTCTGGACCGGGATGCGGCTTGGGCGGCGGGAGGCGGCGGTGTTGCTCGCCTTCTACCTTTTGTACGTGGGAGCGGTGTTTTAAGGGGGCCCGTTCGGGCCCCCGGTCGGGCTATTTGCGGGCGGGCGGCCCCACCTCCCGCTGGTGCGGGGTGGGGACGTACTGCACGCTGGGCCGGCCCATCTGGGGCTGGGGGTAGAGCTCCATGAGCTCGTAGACCTCCTTCGGCATCTCGGTGTTGACCGGGAGGCCGAGCTCCTTCGCGAAGTCGGCGAAGATCGGGTAGTCGTGGGTCCAAGTGCCCTGGGAGAGGGTGTCGGCGATGGCCTCGGCCTTGTCCTCGGGCATCTTGTCGGCGAGCAGCTCCTTGACGAACGCCTTGACCTGCTTGAGGGCCTTCTTCGAGACGTCGGCGTAGATCAGGGTTTGGTCGTCGATGTCCTTGGGCTCCTTTTGCTCGAGCACCTTGACGATCGAGGCCGCCGGGTACTGCCCGAGCTGGGGGTCCACCGGGCCGAGCACGGCGTTTTCGTCCATCACAATCTCGTCGGCGCCGAGCGCGATCAGGGTACCGCCCGACATGGCGTAGTGGGGAACGAAGACGGTGACCTTGGCGGGGTGTTTTTTAAGCGCTCGGGCGATCTGCTCGGCGGCGAGCACGAGTCCGCCGGGGGTGTGGATGATCAGGTCGATGGGCACGTCGTCGTCGGTCATCCGGATGGCGCGGAGCACGTGCTC
>Ga0256833_1003357_pt1 | contig 10968 bp, 9 predicted proteins | sample 356284metaG_FD_190535 | JGI IMG/M metagenome (GOLD analysis project Ga0256833, IMG submission 190535) | Hydrothermal vent microbial communities from Mid Atlantic Ridge, Atlantic Ocean - 356-284 | ecosystem: Environmental > Aquatic > Marine > Hydrothermal vents | place: Atlantic Ocean: Mid...
GAAATATTTCGTATATGAATATAGAGAGGTTATGGAAGCACTCAAAGAAGATGGGTTCGACGAGAGTGAAGCTAAAGAGGTCTGTAGAGCACTCTCCATAACTCCATCGGGAAATTTCGAAGGCAAAAACATCGTAAGAAACGAGACTTTGAGAGAGTACGAGTGGTGGCCCAGGGTAAAAGAGGTGCTCAAAGCGATACGAAAAGAGCGCACATACCCTTTCATAGACGAAAAGATCATAACCTCCTGGAACGCCATGATGATAAAGTCTCTCTTCATAGCCTCCGAAATCGAAAAGGAGCGGCTGAAATATGCCGTGGAGTCTCTTGAAGCTCTTTTGGAACTTATGTACGTTGATGGGGTGTTGCATCACAGTACGTTGGCAGGAAACAGGCCGAAGATTGAAGCCTTTTTGGAAGATTTTGCGTATCTTTGCGATGCACTTTTACAGGCCTACCAGACAACACTCGACGAAAAGTGGCTCTCAATGGCGCATGAGCTTGCCCAAAAAGCGATAGAGCTCTTCTATGAAGATGGAAAGTGGTACTTCAGCCGTGGCGAGTTTCCTACGGAGGCCGACATTTCAGACACCGGCTACCCCGCAAGTTCGGCCGTCATGACCAACGTTCTCTTTACCCTTGCTTCACTTGTCGGTGAAGATTTCGACCAAAAAGCTTTCAAGACACTCGAATACAACTCCATAAAGATAGTAAAACAGCCTATGTGGCATGCCACATTCGTAAGGGCCGCACTACGCTACATTCACGAAGATATAGTGGTAAAATCTCTTCCGAACAGACTCGAAAAAGCGAAAGAGACTCTTCTTGAAGCGAAGTTCCCTTTCAAGCTGATCAAGTCTGAAATCACTCCAGAATATCTCCTCTGCAACAGGCATAGCTGCTTTGCGGCCTGCAAAAGTGTCGATGAGCTTCGAGAGGTTCTGCAAGGCCTTTGAAAACGAAAAGTCACTTCTGGGCCGGTTTGGCCCATTTCAATATAAGGTAACCGACCAAACCGGATAGGAATGATCCGAGCAAGATAGCGAGTTTGTCGGCATACTTGTAAACCTGACTGTCACTGAATGCCAGAGAGTCTACAAAAAGGCTCATCGTAAAGCCGATACCGGTAAGAACCGATACACCGTATAGTTGACGCCAACTACTACCTTCGGGTAAGGTTGCAAGCTTCATCTTTATAGCCAACCAGCTGAAACCAAATACTCCGACCTGCTTTCCTATGAAAAGCCCTAGCATTATGCCCATAGGGACAGGACCGAACATCTCATCTATAGAGATACCTCTAAGATCGACTCCCGCATTCACGAAAGCGAAAAGCGGAAGAATCATAAAAGCTACCCAGTAGTGAAGGTCATGCTCCATCTCTTTTGACATCGAGAAGGATTTGCCGTCTTTGGTTTTTGAAGCAAGAGGGATGAAAAATGCCAAAGCCACGCCTGCAAGAGTAGCATGAACACCCGACTTTAGCACACTCACCCATAAAACCGTACCTACAAGTATATAGGCCGCTTTTCTGGCGACACCCATGCGGTTCATAATAAAAAGTATCACAAGAGCTGCAGAAGCCACACCTATAGAGAGCATGGAGAGCTCACTCGTGTAGAAGAGAGCTATGATGATTATGGCGCCAAGGTCGTCTATGATGGCAAGAGCCATCAAAAATATCTTCAAAGAGACCGGAACACGCTTGCCAAGCAGAGAGAGAATCCCAAGAGCGAAGGCTATATCGGTCGCGGTGGGGATGGCCCATCCGTTCATGGCGAAAGATTCGCCCTTGTTGAATGCTATGTAGACTAGCGCCGGAACGACCATACCCCCGACTGCCGCGATGCCCGGAAGGGTCACCTGCTTCAAAGAGGAGAGATGCCCCTCCATCACTTCACGCTTCACCTCAAGACCTATGAGAAAGAAGAAGACCGCCATCAAACCGTCGTTTACCCAAAGAAGCAGCGGCTTGGCTATCTGAAGAGCACCTATCCTCACTTCAACCGGCGTATGCAAAAATCCGTTATACCACTCCGAGAGTGGGCTGTTCTGCAGAGCAAGGGCGAAAACTGTAACCACTATAAGCAGAATACCGGCCGAAGACTCCTTTTTTATAAAATCTTCGAGTATCTTCATCTTTTTCCTTGTCGATAAAATTTTGAATATTATATCTTTAATATCCTCCTATTGACACCATCTCTCTTATGTTAGAGTAGAGAGTTTTGCTCAAAAAAAGAAAAATGTTTCACTTCGCAACCGTAAATCGAACCTACTCGTAACTTCTCACTATAGACTCTCCCGCTTCAAAGAGGTTCAAGCCGAGTCTTTTTACGGTTTCTCTATATTCCTCATCTTCTCCACACTCTACACTTTTTGCCAACTTCAGATACTCTGCAAGGGTCCCTTTACCGGCCAAAAGAGCGCTTTTTACCGCCCCGTCTATTCTCATCCGCTCAAGCAGACTCTCCATCGGCATCTCGAAAATCGTGTCGGCAAGCGAGAGAGTGCCGGTAAAAGCAGCCATATCCTGCACCTCTTTTCTATCTCCATGCATCATGGAGATTCTCCTTAAAAGTCTCGACCTGAACCCTGCCAGAGCGACTAAAGGGGATCGCTCCATTTTCGAAATATTCCCGTTGGCGTAGGCAAGCATATAGAGCCATGTAAGAAGATCTTTTCTGCCTATCATCATAACTGCATGAGAGATGGAACGGATGGGGTTTTTAAAGGAAAAGCGGGCGGAGTTTAGAAACTGAATAAGCTGCAAAGAGAGGTCGGGTGCCCTCTCGAAGGCCGCAGCTATCTCGTTTGGGTCGGAACTTTCGTCCAAAAGCAGGCCGGTAAGTTCAAGAAGAGTGCTTTTGGAAGGGTCGAGCGAACTCTTCTTTTTAATCTCCGGCTTGGAGAAGAAGTAGCCCTGAAAAAGTGTGCAACCTGCAGCTTTGTATAGCTTGAACTCATCCAAACTCTCCACCTTCTCTGCAAGAAACTTCAAATGGGGGCAGGAAGCAAGCCTTTTTATCATACTCTCGACAAGCTCGATCTTACTATCTCTTATGTCGATCTTGACGATCTCAATGAAAGGAAGAATCGCCTCATACTCTTTTATGAAATCTTCGCTAAAAGTCATATCGTCAAGGGCGAAACGGTACCCAAGAGAGTGAAGCTCCTCAACTCTTTCAACGAGAGAAGTTTCTATCTTTACATCCTCGAGAATCTCTATGTAGAACCGCTCTTTCGGAAGCATTGTTATGAAGTCGCCCAGTATGAACTCTCTATCGGCGTTTATGAAAGCTCCGCCTCCTCCTACGAGTCTCTCGACACCAAACTGATTCAGAGCGTTTACCGCCACCCTGCTTGTCACATACAGATCGTCTAGTTCGCAAAGGTCTGCTCTATTTTTATCGCTGGAAAGGTCTCTGAAAAGCAGCTCGTATGCAAACAGATCTCCATTTGCATCCACTATAGGCTGCCTCGCTATGAAAACTGAACTCATGAAGAGATTTTAGCGTAAAACTACTTAACATAATTTAGCACAAACATACAAACTGTTGCAAATATGCATACTTTATTATTTTATATTTGATTAAGCATACATAATGTATCTTTCGATAGAAATAAACTAAAGTGCGGGAAGAGAGTTAAGCTTTTCGCGAAATCAATAAGATAGGAAAAATATGCATAAGCTAATTAAGTATCTATTTGATGGATATAATCAAGCTATAATAGTAGGTACTCCAGACTTCACGCAAAACAATCAATATACTGATATTGCAAATATTGGTAACGATATACGTTATAGCATGCAAAAGGCGTATAATGCAAAAAAAGAAGAACATTCAAAACCACACAAAATTAAATATAGAAGAAAACGAAAATAATGTTCAACTACAAATCCGTCAAGCTCCTTTGCCAGACCCGCATGAACTAAGAGAATATAAAAACATAAGTAAAGATCTTCCAGATAGAATTATTAAAATGGCTGAAAAAGAGCAGTCATTTCGCCATAAAGCTACATATATAGGGCAGATACAATTTTTATTATTGACCCTCGGTGGTTATTCCATAGCTGCATTTGTAGGAATATATGGTCAAAGTTGGCCTACCACAGGTGTAGCAGCAGCAATTGCGGCAGGAGTGAGTTACGTTGCTTATGTTTTCAAATCAAACAATCCCAAACCACCGAAAAACCAACAAAAAACTGATTAAATGGTATAAAAAATTTTAAAAGTCATACTCTTACACTACCCCAAAAACCTCCCGCCAAATTTTCACTTTCGTCTCAAAATCGATTGCGGCATATGCCGGTGAAGGTGAAGGAAGAAGCGCTGTCGGTAGCTTGATTTTATTTTTGAAGTATCTTTTAAAAAGTGCTTCCGCTTTTCTTCCGGTAAATAGAATCTTTTCGATATTTCCATACTCTCTTAAAAGGGCCTCTATATCGTTTGGTTCGCAGGACTTTAGGTTGCTGTCTGCGGAGTTGGTTCGCTCACATGAGCCGACTACGTCCCAAAGGGCAAGCTTTGCATCTTTTAAGAGCTCTATCCGCTCATCGCGACTATCTGCCGGCATCGAGTAGATTCGTGAAAGTATGGGCCAAAACTGGTTTCTAGGATGCGCGTAATAGAAACTGTTTTCAAAAGATTTAAGGCTCGGAAAGGAGCCTAAAACAAGAGTTTTTGAATCTTTGAAAATTAAAGGCTTAAAAGGGTGTGTAGATTTTTGCATATTTGAAAGAGATAAAAAAGCCGGAGGAAGATCTCCGGCTGATCGGAATTACTCCACTTCGGCGTCTATGACGTCGTCATCGCCGCCTTTTTTGGCGCCGCCGCCCTGGGCTCCGCCGGCAGCTTCACCGCCCTGCTCTTTTTTGTAGATAGCCTCGGCAAGCTTGTGGCTTACTTCGGTAAGCGCTTTTACCTTCTCTTCTATCTGCTCTTTTGTAGCACTCTCATCTTTTAGAGTCTCTTTCAGAGCGTCAAGTGCGGCTTGAACCTTCTCTTTTTCGCCCGCTTCGAGGTTCTCTCCCACTTCACCGAGGCTCTTTTCCGTCTGATAGACAAGAGCGTCGGCCTGGTTTCTTGTCTCTATGAGCTCTTTGCGTTTGCGGTCCTCCTCTTTATGCGCTTCGGCATCGCGGACCATTCTTTCTATCTCCTCTTCGCTCAGTCCCGAAGAGCCGGTTATCTTGATCTCTTGAGACTTGCCGGTAGCTTTGTCTTTGGCGCTTACGGTCAAAATACCGTTTGCGTCGATGTCGAAGGTAACCTCTATCTGAGGTACGCCTCTTGGAGCCGGTGGAATTCCGGTAAGCTCGAACTGTCCGAGAGACTTGTTGTCTTTCGCCATCTCGCGTTCACCCTGCACTACATGAATCGTAACTGCAGGCTGGTTGTCTTCCGCTGTCGAGAAGACTTGAGACTTCTTGACCGGGATTGTAGTCCCTTTTTCGATGATCTTGGTGGTAACTCCGCCAAGAGTCTCGATACCAAGGCTCAGAGGCGTAACGTCAAGAAGCAAGACATCTTTTACGTCACCTTTGAGGATTCCTCCCTGAATAGCAGCACCTATCGCAACTACCTCATCCGGGTTAACCGACTTGTTGAGCTCTTTTCCGAAGAAGCTTTTGACTTTCTCTTGTACTAGTGGAATCCTTGTAGAGCCACCGACCATTACGATCTCTTTTATATCGTTTTTGCTGAGTCCGGAGTCTTTTAGAACCTCTTCTATTTTGGTAATGGTAGAGTCGACCAGATCTGCTATCAGACTCTCGAACTTGGCTCTGTTTATCTTCATTACAAGGTGCTTCGGACCGCTGGCATCGGCTGTAATGAACGGAAGGTTTATCTCCGTCTCTTGAGCGGTAGAGAGCTCTTTTTTGGCATTTTCGGCAGCCTCTTTAAGTCGTTGAAGCGCCATGACGTCTGCTTTTAGGTCTATGCCGTTCTCTTTTTTGAACTCTTCTGCTACATAATCTATGAGCCTGTTGTCGAAGTCGTCACCGCCCAAGAATGCGTCGCCGCCTGTAGCGAGAACTTCAACAACGTTGTCCCCGGTCTCTAGGATCGTAACGTCAAACGTTCCTCCTCCCAAGTCGTAGACGCAGATCTTCTCGGCCTCTTTCTTATCCAGACCGTAAGCAAGCGCGGCGGCGGTAGGCTCGTTTATGATTCTAAGCACGTTTAGCCCTGCGATGGTTCCCGCCTCTTTTGTCGCTTTACGCTGAGAGTCGTTGAAGTATGCCGGTACGGTAATGACCGCTTCCGTTACCTCTTCGCCCAGATACGCCTCCGCATCCTCTTTGAGCTTCATCAAAATTTTTGCTGAAATCTCTTGAGGCGTATATGTCTTTCCGTCTACCTCAACCGCACAAGCGCCGTTTTTGTCCACAACATGGTAAGGAAGGCGCTTTTTAGCCTCGGCAGCCTTCTCCTCGTTACACATAAGACCCATAATTCTTTTCACCGAATATATAGTCTTTTCAGGGTTTGTAACCATCTGTCTTTTTGCCGGGTCACCGACTAAAATCTCACCTTTGTCGGTAAATGCCACGACGGAGGGAGTAGTGTTCTTCCCCTCTTTGTTTGCTATTATTTTACCTTCGCCGCCTTCGAAAACCGCCATAGCGGAGTTGGTGGTTCCCAGGTCTATTCCTATTACTTTTCCCATCTTTTCTCCTTCCAGAAATTTAATTTTTTAGTTGAGTCTATTATACTCAACTTTTAGTTACGCTTCTGCTACTTTAGTAGCAAAATTACTTAGCCACACTAACCATTGCCGGCCTTAGCAACCGCTCCTTGTAGGTGTAGCCTTTTTGAAGCACCTGAACGATCTGACCGCTCTCGTGCTCTTCGCTTTCAACCTGCATAACCGCTTCGTGAAAGTTAGGGTTGAACCCTTCATCGATATCGACCACTTTTATATGGTGTTTCTCGAAAGTCTTCACGAACTGATCCAGGGTCAACTGAACCCCTTCTCTCAGCTTCTGCAGATGCTCATCGCCCCCCTCTTCGGGAGTCGGAATGGACGCAAGAGCCAGTTCCAGAGAGTCCATTACCGGAAGCAGATCTCTTGCGAACTGCTCCTGCGCGTAAGCGACGCTCTTCTCCTTCTCCCGCTCCATTCTCTTTTTGATATTTTCAAACTCGGCATGCATTCGAAGATATCTGTCTTCGCACTCGCTTAGCTTCTCTTTGCACTCTTCGAGTTCACTCTTTTTGGAATCGTCGGCAGAACTCTCCTCTGCTTTCTCTTCAGCCTCTTCCTCTCTTACGGCCTCCTCTTCTTGCCGCTCTTTGCGATCTTTATGTTTGCCTCCCATCTTAAACCTCCTTGAAAATCTTCGTAAAATCCTGGTCGATTGCACCGATACAGAGCAGTTTCATCGGCCTCTCCTCTATCATCGAATCGACTCTAAGCGCCATGTAGCCTTTAGGCAACAGCGGGTCGAAGTAGAGCCCGCTCTCGAGCTCTTCTATTATATCTCCGTCAAGGAAAGCACGGATATTCCGCTTTCCCCAGCCGCTCTCGACTACTGCTACGCGTATAAGCGCTTCAGGGTTGAAAGATGCTATCTCTTCGTCGTTTTTCGCTCTCATCTTATAGTAGAGCGAAATCATACCGACATCTTTGGCGATCTTCTTCACCTCTTCGAGCTCGTACCCTATCATGTCCTGAAGAAAGGACTCAAGTTGGCTCTGGTACTTCACCACATACTCATCTTGCTCGAAAATCAAAATAAGATAGCGCTTACCTACGCTCTCGACCGCCGTTAGACGGTTCTTTTTAACAGGCTTCAAAAGCATGAAAAGATTCTCTTCTTCGCTCAGTCTTGCAACTTCGCTCATAGCGTCTATGAGAAGCTCCAGCTCTTTGAGATGTTTTCGCCAATATCTTTTCATGGTACTTTCGGTAGGGATTCTGCCGCTGCTTTTATGCAGCTGCGTCAAATCTCCCCGTCCAACCATCTGGTTGAAATAGTAACGGATGGTAGCAGGCGCTATCTCGAAAGGGAGCCTCTCTTTCAGCATTGCAGAACCTATCGGTTCATGCGTCTGAAGAAAAGTTTTGACAACGGTTTCGAGAATCGTTTCATATTTTCTTTTCATGTGACAATTTTAGCACTTATTTCTTAAAATGCCAAATTGATTATAGCAAATTGAGTCTTATAGTGTCAAGTTTATTTACATGAATGCTTAAGTTCAGGTCATCTATGATAAATGAAATATAGACACATTTGGAATAATCTAGTAAAAAATGGGTTTGGAAGAACTCTTGCAAAGGAGAAAGTGGCGCCCCGGAAAATCTCCGGAGCTTGAAGTCAAATGTTATCGGGGACCGTTTGGACCACCTTTTTCGTGGCAGTCGTAACAGCCGACCATATCGCCTGCTGCATAATATTTGTTTGTTTTGTCGCTCAGGCCGACATAAAGTTTTCTAAAAACTGGGATTTTTGACAAATAGGTACCGCGATAATCATCACCATGACAACTCTTACAGACACTGTTATCATATCTGGCCAAATCTCCATGAGCATAAACCCAATTCTGTCCAATTTCATGCATACCGTGAGGACCTTTAAAATCCCCCTGAGGAATCGAAGTATGACAAACCTTGCACTCCCTGACAGGACCTGCATAGCCCTGGAGGTTGATGCTCTGTATATTATCTTCCGGTCTTGACGAAGGGTATATGGCATGCGTAGAGCCGTGGCAAGCTGAGCACTGAAGAGAGCCGTGACCCATGCTGTAGCGGTAAAGACTCTTACCGGAGACCGGAGTGTCGGGATTTGTAGCGAAGCGATCGTCCGTAGCACTCCGCAACGATCCGGTCTGTATATCGGTCACCGCTTCCGTATAGCGCTCACCGTTTTGGTGACAGCTCTGGCAGTTGGGAAGATCCAGCCACCCTTCACGGTCGCTTCGACCGACGGCACTCATACCGCCATGACAACTTTGGCACTGTATCTTGTTGGTTCCGTCGCTCTCTTTCGCCTTGCCCATCGCGCCGCGAAGGCACTCGGTGGTAGCACCCGGATGGCACTTATAGCAGGCGTCTCTGCTCCCTATATCGTCGAGCCTCTTCCCTGTAGACGGGTCGGTAACATCGGCATGTTTTCTGTGAAGTGCCGTTGTTAGGGAGACTATGTTGTCCACTCCGGTACCCGGAAGTGCGTTACTCTTGTGACATGCGGCACAAAGAACGGGGGTTCCTCCATTTGCGGTTGCTTCCAATCCCGCTTTGTCGTAAACCCACCCTTTGGCAGAGAGAGATCCGAAATGGTCGTTTACGGCATTTGGATGTTTCTGGTCGTGCACTCTTAATATATTGGTTTTGAAATCTTTCTCTTCATCACTCAGGTTTGCCCACCCTTTTTGCGGCTTTGCATCTGCATTTCTATTCGAACCGTGACATGTTTTACAATCTATCTCGTCGCTAACCGGCAGAACCGTTACGGCTTCGGCCAGTACCTTTCCTGTAGAGTCCTTCGCCGTAACCTTGACCATCGGGTACCTGTTGTAACTGCCGTCATCGTTTCTGGGAGCCGTCGGTATACCTTCGGCCGTCCACCACTCATGCTCCAAGTCGTAACGAAGCGGCCTTTGTGTCTTGTCCTGCACGTGGGAGCCTGCCAGACCGACGTCATCATCAAGCGCAACTCCGAAAAGCTTCTCTACAAAGTTCCAGAAGTTTGTCTTGGTCACGCTGGTCGTGTTCCATTTGCCGTCAAACGAAGGGACGGCCTCATATGTCAATGTGACTCCGGAAGTGACCATTTCGGGAGTAGAACCCTTTTTGACAAGTTGCGCCACCAGATTGTTGTAGGGCGGAAGTATGGAGAAGATGGAGTAATCTTTTCCATCCATGCAGTGCATACCAAGATCGTTCCATGCAAGAAGTGCATACTCTCCGGAAGTCGTACTCCCGCCGGACGGTGGTGTATCGTCGACAACCTCTCCCAAATCTTCAAGAGTCTCTTTCAGATGGTCGAACGCTTCTCTTTGTGAAACGATCTCATCGCTGCTTTTATCAAGATATGCTGCTAAAACACCTTCCGAAACATCTATGCTCTCAAGATTCAAGGGAGGTTTGCCGGCAAGCTTTTTACGCATCTTATCGCTTATATTGATGGTTCTGTAACTTCCATCTTCGTCTACACTCATCAAAAATCTTACGATACCTATCACCCTCTTGTTTCCGGCAGTAACCTCTGTTCCGGTACCGTAGGATAGTATAGTGACGGGTGTGACGACATTTTTGGAAGCCTCCATTTTCACAGATCCCAATACAACCGATCCGACCTTGAACGTCACCTTCTCTCCGTCATAGAAATTGAACCCTCCATCGCTATCCGTAACTCCATGACTCCCCATCTCTCCGCTATACTCCAAACCTTTTACGGGACTGTCCACGAAATAGCCTCTAATGGAAGCTCCGGAGGTTCCGCCCGTATCGTCACCGCCACCTCCTCCACAGCCGGCCATGAAAAATGCCATCAACATAGCGAATGAAAAAAACTTAATGAGTGAGGTCACTTTCTCTCCTTGATCTTGATAATGTTATCTATGATAGATCGTCAAAATTGAATGGAATAGTAACATGATCGATAATTTTTTTATATATAAAGATGTAAACGTAGATTAACGAAGGGGGAGTAGATAGAGCCGGCAAAAGCCGGCCGGAAACTACTTGTCTCTTATGCCGAGAGAAGATATCAAAGATGTATATCTGTCGTAATTCTTTCTTTTCAGGTATCGAAGAAGACGTTTTCTCTGTCCGACAAGTTTCAAAAGTCCAAGTCTTGAAGAGTGATCTTTCTTATTCTCTTTAAGATGATCCGTAAGATATTTTATACGCTCCGTAAGGAGTGCTACCTGTACTTCCGGAGAGCCCGTATCGCCCTCACCTCTTCCGTATTTTTTGATGATTTCAAGCTTTTTAGCCGAATCCAAAGCCATCACTGACC
>Ga0256833_1003358_pt1 | contig 10964 bp, 8 predicted proteins | sample 356284metaG_FD_190535 | JGI IMG/M metagenome (GOLD analysis project Ga0256833, IMG submission 190535) | Hydrothermal vent microbial communities from Mid Atlantic Ridge, Atlantic Ocean - 356-284 | ecosystem: Environmental > Aquatic > Marine > Hydrothermal vents | place: Atlantic Ocean: Mid...
AGTCGTGAACGTGGATAAGGTTTCCCAAGTGGTTGACGAGTCAATCAAGGAGGTCGGGGCGTGCGGGGCGCGGCCAGAGAGCGTTAAGAGACGCATCCTGAAGTCAGTGATAGCCCACGAAGTAACGCACTCCTACACCGACATGGCGGGCCCAGAATCCCCGAAACAGTGGCTGAGCAGGCACGGAACCAAGTTCTACTACAGCGTCATCGAGGAAAGCCTAGCCACGCACTACGAACTCCTCGAAGCCCTAGCCACGCGCGAACCCGCACGCACCCTAACCCGCTACGTAACGCATAAGCTCCTCCAAGAATCAACCATAGAGTACAGGGCAGGGCTCGTATGGTACTTAAGGAGGCGGGAACACCCAACACTAACGCCGGACGAGGTGCTGAACGCGTGGATAGGCATCAGCAACCTAACCCCATCAATAATGGCCTACCTACTCAGCTACCTAGAGCCACTGCTCGGCAATATACTGGGCTACGTAGGCCTCCACTGCCTCCACCGCGACATAGTGCTGTGGGTCAGGCACTAGCCACTAATCATTCACAAGAACACCCTATGGAAACTACTGGCAACCTCACTAATACTCCAAACACCGAGACCACCATACGTAGCGAGAACCCGTTAGCCGCACCCACTTTTGCGTCACGGCCCGCCACCCTTAACGCGCTACTCAAGTATGAGAAACTTTATATGGTCTACAATGAACATAGTTTTGACACACGATAGTTGGTGGGGTCTGAGAGCTTGATCTACTCAGGTTCCATATTAATGTTGATGTCCACGCTAACACCGCTCCACGCAGGCACGGGAAGGTCTGGCGGGGTAGTGGACTTACCCATTCAGCGGGACTCGCTGGGCTACCCAATAATATACGCCAGTAGCCTCAAGGGAGCCCTCAAAACTCATGTTTACCTACGTTGTCAAGGTAGTACCGCCAAGAAGCTCTTCGGGCCTGAACCCAACGACAGCGAAAAGTACTCTGCACCAGTTGCGGTAACGGACGCCTACATACTCTTAATTCCTGTGAGGTCTGCTAGGGGAAACCCAGCACTCCTTACGTCACCCTTCATGTTAAGGAGGGTTACGGATCTACTGGATCTAGCACTGGCAACGCAGAACAGTAACGTTGAGCGCATCAAGAAAATGCGGGATGCCCTAGAAAAGCTAGCTAGTGAAGGGATGAAGCTTAAGGATGGTGAGGCCCTAGTATTCTCAGACTTGCTAACGCTAAACATTGGCAAGGAGCAGAGGGTCATCCTCTGCGGCGAGCAACTGAGGGCATTCAGCAAAAACTTAAACGCCTTTAAAGACGGCTTAGAGCCCATAGGGAACGCACTACCTGAATCGTTTGGGAATCTCTTCCCGGGAAGGCTAGTACTGGTCAGTGACGACACCGCGTTAAGGCTAATTGATAAGGCCCTCATAAGGGTTACTAGGGTCAGGCTGGATCGAGAGAGGAAGGTAGTTGAGGGCACCGCCCTCTGGACTGAGGAGTACTTGCCCCATGGCACACTACTCGCCTCACTAATGCTCTACAGCAACAATAAGGCCGAGATCGCGGGCCTGAGCGGGGACTTAAGGAAGACCATCATGGATAGCCTAGAAATAAGGGGTGAGTGCGGGTACATAGTCTTTGGCGGAAAGGAGAGTATAGGGAGGGGAATAACTAAGGTCTACCTACTATGAGGTGCTGGGCAGTGGGGTTCACAGCCGAAGCAATAGATCTCATGAGGGACGTCCTCGAAAAAATAAGTAAGGCCGGCGATGAACGGGAAGCCACATCCGTCAGGAGGTCGCTACGTAGCAGGACGAGAACCATTCCATCCCTGATGGTGAGCTCTGGCCTACCACAAACACTAGCATTCCTAGCCTCCAAGTCAGATCCAAGATACTATGAATACCTAGTCAAGGAGGCACAGAGTGCTCAGGAAAAGACCGGCAAGGGAGAGAGTGCCGGTTACTCCGCATACCTATACGTGGTAATGAAGTTCCTAACCCGGCAGGGGTTAAGTAGTGGGCCAGGAAGCATCCCAAGCAGTATTGACGAGGTCGTCGACGTGATTAAGAAGATAGACGAGGATCCAAACCTATGCTCGATGGTTCAGAGCATCCTCCTCGAATTCCTCCTGGAATTCAAGAAGATTGCCGAAGCCCTCATTGAAGAGGGTTCCGAGGGGTGAGCCTAAACGAGTCAAGAGGGATTAGTGAAGGAAGCATTAATGAGTGGTTGGAACCACGCAGGCGAACTATGGGATGAGATCATCAAGGTTAGGGCAGAGAACGTAAGCCCAGCGATACTGGGAGGGCCCGACACCTACACAGTGAGGGAGATTAACGGTAAGGTAGCATGGTACGGCCTTAGGCCGACGGCATTGAGAGGGGTCTGGAGATGGTGGGTCAGAACCCTGATAGCTGGCCTGCTATGGGATGCAGGGTTCAGGGGATATGACTATCAGTCACTAGCCAGAATAGAGGCTAGGCTAGGCCTAGGGAACGTTAGCTCAGAGAATGAACCTAACGAGGCAAGCAGGCTGATCCTAACGATCGACAGTATTGATATAAGCAAGGAACCTTTAAGCATGAGTAAGTTTAAGGTAGACAGTAAATACATTGACAATAAAGGAAGGCTCAAAACCTCAAGAATATTCGAGGACTTCATGAACAGTAGGAACACTTCCTACGAAAACGAACCATGGAAAGTACTCATATCAATACCGAGATACGCACTACTAATTACTGGCAAGGATCCATACAAGAAAGTTCCTAGAGAATTATACTCAAGGCAACCCATACCCCCCGGAGCAATGAAGCTCACAGTTACCCTCAGGAGTAGGGGAAGCGTTAGCGACTGGGTTAAGAAAGTATGCTCCGCCGCACTAATCCTGTCCCTCACGCTGGGTGGCTTAGGGCAGGCAACCAGCCGCGGTTTCGGTAAGATGAAGGTTGATGGCGTTGGAGGATCCTCAGCCGATGTTGGTAAAAAAGTAATTAACATCATCACTACTGACGAGGTTAATGCAGTTAAGAAAATACTGGAGATCTTATCGAGCGACTCTGCAAAGCCCGATTTAATAAGGATGGTTAGCCGAACCGGAACCAACATACGTCGCCAAACAGGTGATGGCCTACCTCCCGTTCCAACGTTCCACCCGGACACCATGTTAGTTAAAGCAGTTAAGGATCCTAAATACAGAGGCAGGATTGGGGTAGGTAGGAATCCTTGGAAGCTAATGGCTGCAATTGGTAGGGCATGCCTTAAGGCTGAGTGGAAGGTATTAGCTAGACGCGGTTACCGGTCACCAGGTCGAAACTTACATACATGGCCTTTAGGTTTACCACGATGCATTACCGAGAAGGGTGGTAGGGTACGTACTGGGTATCTTCTAGAAACCGACGGTGAGGAGCCAGGCAGGTTAACCAGCCTAGTACGTATAACACCATTACTAGGCGAACACGGTAAAACTAACTTAATAGTGTATGCGTTCAAGACAGCGGATCTAAAGGAACTGCAAAGTCATTTAAAACATAAAAGAAGAGCGAGGGATCAGCCAGTACCCGTGTCTCGCCTTGGGTTGTTTGACCCAGTGGCCCGGACACCCACCCGAGGCATACCCACAGCTGTTGATTACCTTAACATTGCCTTCAAAACCGTAGTTAAGTTGCTCGGGGGGTAGGTACTTGATCCGGGAGTATGATAGTGTGTGGAGTCTCTATGAAAGGTTCCTGCTTGAGGGAGATAATTTACGTAATTACGTTAAGGAGAAGAAGCCTGAGGTTAAGGAGAAGCTCATAAGTGAGTTGGTTAAGCTTGATGAGGAGACAGCGTTAAGCAGGTTGAGAACGGCTAATTCGCTACTTAATGAAATCCTTAAGGCCCTTAACTTAATGAGGGCTAGCACCCTAGTTGTTGATGCCAGAATAACATATAGAGGGCTCTTTGGCGCCAGTCAGGGCTTAGGGAGTAGTGTGTTTGAGGTGGGCCTCACCTGGGATCCCGTCCTAGACCTACCAGTCATTCCTGGCAGTAGCTTTAAAGGTGCTGTGAGGGGCTTCTGCATCGAGTGTTTGAGGAGGGAGGGTAGGGGGACTGCTGAGGCGGAGAACCTCTGTTCCGCTCTGCTAGGTAGGGCCGGCGAGCGAGGGTGTGCTAGCCTCGTGATCTTCCTTGACGCGTTACCCATCAGTACTAGGGGTTCCGGCAAGTTTAGAGGGATAATTGAGAAGGACGTGCTTAACCCTCATTACAACGCACTGATGAGGAATGATCTTAGAATGGAGTTAGATGTGACCCCCATACCCGTGATTCACTTGAGCGTGGGTGAGGGCGTGCAGTTCAGGTTCATTGCCTACATACCTTACAGGGCTTCCAGCATCCTCAATAGTGAAAGGGAGAGGGAGGAACTGAAGGAGCTGTGTAGCGCCCTTAACCTAAAGGTTTCAGGCAACCCGCTGACGGACGCTATGCTTGCTACGGCCTACTTGGTGGGTGGGGCCCTGAGACTGGGCATCGGTGCTAGAACTTTGAAGGGTTACGGTCGTTTCGAGATAGTTTCAAGCGAGGTGAGGATTCATGCATGAAGGCACTGAAGAGTTAGGAAGGTTAATCCTGCTTAAGGTCGCCGCGTTACTGCATGACCCACCGCATAAGGCATGGATAGTGCTAGGCAGGTACCGTGTGCAACGTAGCGAGGAGGGATCGCGGGAAAGAGCTCATGAGGAGGAGGCAAGGAGGGTAGCTCATGAGTTGCTCAAGGGTACCCAGCTAGAGGAATCCGTGAGGTTACTTAAGGATGAGGCAGTGCGTAAGGCCGATCAGCTCGCTTCAAGTATTGATAGGGTGCTCTACCGCTGGGAGGGTGCCGAAAAGCCTTGGGGCGCACTACACATTGCTAATATGTTTGACCCGGCCCTGAAGTACAAGCCTGGAGATACCGTTAGTGAGGAGGCTATCCGTGGGTTCATCAGCTCGCTTAGGGAGGTGTTGCTGGAAATACTTGCGAAGGGTGACTTAGTGACGGCGTATCACGCCCTCTACTCGCTTCTAGAGCCCGCATGGTTCTCTAGGGTTAAGGAGGTCGGGCCGGCAGATACGCGCGTCCCTAACCACACGATCTTCGACCACCTATACGCTACAGCAACGGCGGTAGACATCGTCGCAGGTGGCGAGCCCAGTGGGTTCCTAGTGTTGCTTGACATTGCCGGCATTCAGTCCTTCATATCCAAGGCAAGGAAAACCATCGACTTCTGGGCATCGAGCTGGCTCGTATCGGCCCTGGCATGGTACCTTGTGAGGGAGGTCGTCGAGTTCCTGGGGCCTGACTGCCTAGTAATGCCTACCGCTAGGTTGAATCCCTTCTACCTAACGTGGTTGTTCGGGAGGGCTAAGAGTAAGGGGTACGGAAGGCTGGCTGATGAGTTAGTGCGCAACGGCCTGAGCAACATCGTGGGTAAGGGATGGCCGGTAAACCCCGTAATGCCTGGTACGATTGTCCTGATCCTCCCAAAGAATACGCTGAAGCTACTCGAGGAGGTCACGGATAGTGGTGCAGGTAGCATTGAGGAATACTTCATCGAAAGGTTCCGCGAGGGTTGGGGCAGCGTTGTTGAGGTGGTTAAGCGCATATTGCGTAGCGAATTAGAGGGTGCTTCCGAGGAGGTAGTGAGGAGGTTAGATATTATTGAAGAGAATCCCCCGTTAATGTTGCGCGTCAGGGTAGTGGATATGAAGGATGCGTTGGTTAAGCTTGAGGAGAGCCTTGGCAGTAGGGACGCGGCTACGGCGATGCTCTACCATCACGCGCTCCAGGAGCTGTTCAGGAGGGGGACCAGTGACGCCATAGCGGTGCATCCGGGCGCGCTAATTAATTGGGGTACCCTAACCAAGGATGGGAAGTATAGGCTGTGCACCGTCTGTGGGAGCCTACCTGCGGTAGTTTCATGGAATGGTGGAGGGGTTAGCAAGTACTTGCTCATGAAGGAGAGGGAGCATCTGTGTCCCTACTGCCTAGTGAAGAGGGCCCTAGCACAGTACTCGGTGCTTAGGGAGGTTGTGCGGGTGCTTGTAGGTGAGGGTGTAGTTGTTGGGGAGAGACGTAGCTTTCCCAGCACGGCCGATATTGCAGCGTTGAGGGCGAAGCAAGTACTAATTAGTAAAATCTCTAGGATGAGTAATGAGAGGGCTGAGAAGCTTCTGAATATCTTAGTTAATGTCCTGACTAAGGATAAGCCATCGATGTCGAACATAAGCCTCGGCGGCTCGATTAAGGTGCTCGATGAGGCGCTACAGAGCATTGTGAGATCCTACGGTGAGGGAGACCCTAGGGCGCTCTTGGCATCATTAATAACTTTTCAAGAGGCTGAGGGGCTGTTGCTAGGCGATAATGACGCCGTGGTTAAAGCCGTTAGGGAAGGGGGGTTTGACGACTTATCCGGTTATTTTAAGGCACCTAGCTACTACGCCATACTCTCCGCTGACGCCGACAATATTGGTGAGCTCCTAGCGGGTAAGACATGGTTTGTGAAGTGTGAGGACAGGGTTAAGGCCCTCGAGAAGTATTATGAGAAAATGATTGAGGAGCAACTAAAAGACCCTAAGAGGGGTGAGGAAATTAAGGATCGTATACTTGAATCGGTTAAGAGGCTTGACAACATCATTAACCTCTATGAGGAGAAGTTTGGAGGTGTTGGGGCGAAGAGGATATTCATGCCCCTCTCAATTACATACCACTCATGCATCTCAAGAGCATTGATGGCTACGGCGCTTAGGGACTCGGAGCTAATCAGTAGGTTCGGCGTCGTAGTGTATGCAGGTGGTGACGACCTTAAGGCGTTACTGCCCGTGATTGCGGAGGACGCTAAGGGTGAGTTTAGGCTACCGCTCCTGGAGGCCGTGGTGAGCACTAGGCGCTCCTTCTGGGGCATGGATAGCCAGGTGGAGGGCTTCATCTTAATTGGTGGCGTATCACCTGCTCTTAGAGGGGTTGGGCGCTCTTACTCCGTGAGGATAAGTCACTACAGGGATCCGCTACGCCCGTTAATAGAGAGCTCGAACGAGGTTCTTGAGGTAGCTAAGCAGGCGGTAACATGGTCGCTCAGCAAGGGGGCTGAGGTCGGGAAAAAGGACTCCACCTGTGTGGCTTACGGCAGGGAGTTTGCTGAGGTAGCAATACTACCTAACACTTGCGAGGTTGATGAACCCGGCAATGCGTTAGTCGCCGTAATGAAGCTCGAGGAGCTAATTAGGAAGAAAGAACTGAGCAGGAGCGTTGTTTGGGATGTTGAGGATGCTAAGAGCATCATCGCCGAGTTCCTTAGGGAAGGGCTGGTGAACTACGCACTTAAGTACCTTGAGGAGGTGGTTCTTAGGAATACTGAGGGACGTTGGAAGCCAAGCGTTAAGGAAATTCTGAGGACTTACTACGCCTTTAAGGACCTCACCGTTAGTAGTAATGCACACACAGCTTGGGTTCCACTCGAGCTGTTCAGATGCCTGAAACTGGTTTTGAATGGGGAGAGGGGTGCGTGAGGAATGACCTCACTCAACGTGGTTGAGGTTAAGTTCAGGCCTATTGAGGCGTTGCTAATAAGGCCTTCCGGCGAGTTTCAGCTAGGTACATGGTTAAGGGGGTTCACCCCCATACTGCCGTCAACGCCTGCGGGCGCTCTGGCCAGCGCTGGGTGGTGCCTCGACAATACCTGCTCGAGCGGGGATAGGTGGGTCGCCGTAAGGAGGTGCTTGGCTTCACTCCTTTCACGTAAGCTAGGTGCGGGAGTGGGTCAGGAAAGCATAGCCTTACGTGGGCCTGTAGTGCTTGTTGAGGGACGTGATGGGGTTAAGCCCTACGTAATGTGTTGTGAGGGGTTAGTGGAGGTTCTGCCTGAAGGCATTAGCGAGTGGGTGTGCAGGCAGGAGAAGGGTGAGAGGCCCGGTAAGAGGGCTAAACCCTCCAAGCATAAGTTAATGCGACCACCAATAATCGAGAGGACTGGCGTGGGGCTGAATAGGGTGAGGAAGACAGTGCTTGAGGGGTACCTATACACTGTTCCGTACATGGATAACTACATTCGATTAAGTCATGACGCCCTCGCGAGGTTAACCCTAGTTACCGACGTACTAGTTAAGGGTGGCGATGGCTTTAAGGTGAGGAAGGAGTCCCTGCCCGTGAGGTTGGGTGGCGAGGGCAGGAAGGCCCTGGCCGAGCTACGCGTGGGTGGCGCCTCCACACTGATGGGGTTCCTGCAGGGTTTATGGGGTGGCCGAAGAGGTGGTGAGGCATTACTACTGCTCGCAACGCCAATTCTCCTGCCTGAGTTGAGGAGTGCGAGAACCCTTAAGGATATCGAGAACATAGCCGTCAAGACCATTAGGGAGGGACTTAGAGATTACTGCAAATCCATTGAAGGAAACATATTCAGCGTGCATCCCAGGGTAAGGGTTCGGGTAATGCCGCTACAGCTGGGCTTCGATGAGAGGAGAGGTGTTAAGGACGAGATACTCCCAGCATTAATGCCTGGTGCCGTACTGAGGGCAAATATCAGCGATTGGAGAGAGGTCTACTGGCTAGGGGCAGGTAAGTTAAGGGAAGTAGGTTTCGGGACGTTGCTCCCGATCCCTTACCAACGCCAATAAATTTTCTACCCTTACCTTAATTTAATTGCGGGGGGTTCTCGCTAGAGTGGGAGCCTCATTAGTCGCTGTTAGGGTTCGGGTGTTCTTCACGCCTGTTGAGGACGTTAGTATTCCGGGCTTCAGTGTTAGGTTCGTTAAGTCCTCCCTAATCATGGCTGATGAGGTCGGGCTGCTGAAGTCCTTGCTGCTTGGTGGCGGGGCTAATAAGCCCGTCGGCATCACCCCGGTCATGCTTGGCTCCACGCCCCTCCTTAAGGTGGGGGAGGTGATCCTTAGGCGTGGGGTCAGGTACTGGGTTAGGGTAGGTGTCGTGGGTGGTGAGGACCTAGCCACGTACCTCCCGAACATCGTCCTCAAGGCCTTCAGTACCGGCGTGCTTGAGGGTGGTGGGGTGGAGGTTGAGGCGGAATCCCTCAGCGTCCCCCCTAAGGAGCAGCCCGCACGCATAGTGATTAGGACTGTGACGCCGGCGATAATAAGGGTTAGGAGCGTCGACGGCAAGCCAGTCACGGTAACCTCACCAACACTCAAGGAGCTCCTAGCCACACCAATACGGGTGCTCGGCAGGATCCTATGGGAGACGCAGGGAATAAACATACCGACGGCGTGGGCATGGAGGATATCGAGGCACTACACACAACTAAGAGCGAGAACAAGGAAGGTAGGGGTAGTAATGAAGCCAAACCAACCACCAACACCAGCAATAACGGGCGAGTGGGAATACGTAGCAACAGCAAAACTACCAACATACCTAAAAGCAACACTACACAAAGCACTAACAATAGCGAAAACAACAGGGATAGGGAAATCAAGAGGAATAGGGTTCGGACAAACAGAAATAAAAACAACGGCAAACCCAAAACACAACCCACCCCAGCAAAACCCACAATAACCCAAGACCAACAACGAACCCGCCACTCACACGCCCCCACTCCCTATAAGACAACATATCAACGTTCATGACCTTTCTATTCCCTTATATGGGATCGCTCCTCGATACGTCTTTCCTCCACCACCTTATACGGCATCGACGCTTTCTATTCCCTTATATGGGATCATTCAAGGAGGCGTAGGCTTGGATACTGTCGAAGATATGACCTTTCTATTCCCTTATATGGGATCCCGCTCCCCCCGAGGCGGGTTAACGCCCGACCTCGGCCCTTTCTATTCCCTTATATGGGATCTATGTATACGTAGTAATGCACCGTAATGCCGTCCCCAGCGTTCTTTCTATTCCCTTATATGGGATCATGAAGAGGGTTACGTAAGCGTTGTATGCACGAAATGCGAAGCTTTCTATTCCCTTATATGGGATCGTATGAGTCGGAAGTGAATATGGGAATAATTGATTTCATTAACCTTTCTATTCCCTTATATGGGATCAGGCACAAACACCGAGCACGCCTATGAGTGCGGAACTACATAATCTTTCTATTCCCTTATATGGGATCTTAGAGGTGCGAAGACATGGAGGATAGGATTAACCCGTGGCTCCTTTCTATTCCCTTATATGGGATCTACAGGGCTTGGAGGCACGTTAAACTGCTTCTCATGCTGATGCTTTCTATTCCCTTATATGGGATCATCTATGTACACCACCTTTCCCATAGATATCACCTATAGCCTATACTTTCTATTCCCTTATATGGGATCAGCAGGAATAAAGATAAGTTTGTAAATACTGATGACTGAATCCACACGTCTTTCTATTCCCTTATATGGGATCGCTAGACACGGGTTGGCCGCCACCGTTCGACGCCATACAAGACTGGTTCCTTTCTATTCCCTTATATGGGATCATGATATGGGATCCCAACCCTGCCATTCATGCTCTATTAACTTTCTATTCCCTTATATGGGATCTCTGTGTTTCAGGAAATAATGGAACCAACGCTGAAAACACTTTCTATTCCCTTATATGGGATCGGTTTTGAGTGGTTCTGTTTCCACGCCGTTTGAGGTTGTGGGACTTTCTATTCCCTTATATGGGATCCTTGAAGAACTTCATCGTAACGGGAACGGCGTTAGTCCCCTTTCTATTCCCTTATATGGGATCATACGTTAGCTATGAAGGTTACATCTAATGTGTATTTAGATCTTTCTATTCCCTTATATGGGATCTGTGCGTGGTTTTCTTTGTTTCTCTGGATGCTTTTCATGCTCTCTCCTTAATATTTCTTTCTTTCGTGATGTCTCAGTACCTCCTTGAGTGGCTAGTTTTGGTGGGTCATCGTAACGTCATTATGTATAATGGTTGCGTGATGGGTCGGTGTTACGATGGTGTGTGGGTGGGCTCGGCTTAAAAGCTTTACGTCATCATCATTCC
>Ga0256833_1003359_pt1 | contig 10960 bp, 6 predicted proteins | sample 356284metaG_FD_190535 | JGI IMG/M metagenome (GOLD analysis project Ga0256833, IMG submission 190535) | Hydrothermal vent microbial communities from Mid Atlantic Ridge, Atlantic Ocean - 356-284 | ecosystem: Environmental > Aquatic > Marine > Hydrothermal vents | place: Atlantic Ocean: Mid...
CATTTTTGCATGAACGTACTGGAATTGAAGAATATTCATATCAGTTAATTAGGCATTTGCGTAAACCGCTCGCCAAGCAATTTGTAACTTTGTATTTGCGTAGAGGAACAGGAGGAAATATTGATTTTGAATTACCAAAATCATGGGTTGTACGTGAGTTGTGGGCACCGCGATTTTGGACATACTGGCGTTTATCATGTGCACTTTTTTTTGATAAACCAGAAAAATTATTAGTACCCGGTCATGTTGTGCCTCCGATTCATCCAAAGGCAACCACATCTATCATACATGGACTCGAATTTGAGTTACAACCAAAATCGTATTCGGTATATGAGAAATTCTCTATGAGAATAGGGATAAAAAATTCGTGCAAGTGGTCAAAAAATATAATTTGTGTGTCAAATAATACAAAACTGGATTTGATTAATTTATATAACGTACCAAAAGAAAAAATTCGTGTTGTGTATGAGGGTGTAAATCAAGCTTCTAAAGAAAATGTTGAGTTTGATATGAAAATATTGCATAAATATAATATACAAAAGCAAAAGTATTTGATATTTATAGGACGATTGGAGGAACGTAAAAATATTTCAAATATTATAAATGCATATGAAATATTAAGAAGACACTTTGGAATAACAGAAAAATTAGTGTTAGTAGGTAAGGGTGGATATGGATGGAATAAAATTGCTAGTGAAATCGATATGCACCCATTTCGTAAAGATATAATAGTGACAGGTTTTGTTTCTGAAAATATTAAGTGGGCACTTTTTAGAAATGCTTCTGTGTTTGTATTTCCAACTCTTTATGAAGGATTTGGTTTGCCAGTGCTCGAAGCACAACAGTTAGGCATACCAGTAGTCACATCAAATAATTCTTCATTAAAAGAAATTGCCAAAACGAGTGCATTTTTAGTAGATCCAATAATAGCATCGGATATAGCAGAAAAAATAAATTTGTTATTAACAAATAAAAAAGCAAGACATGATGCAATTACGCGAGGTTTAAAAAATATAGAAAGATTTAATTGGGATAGATGTGCACGACTTGTGGCTAAAGTTCTAATTAAATTTTAAATGTCAGTTAGGGTTAAAAATAAGAGTTTTGATGATTGTTAAAAAATTGTGGAAATGATAAAATACTAGCATATTTAGTTATTCAAATATATGGCTGTTGATAAAAATAATATACAAATAGATAAAAACCAAAATCAATCAAAGGTAGCGTTGGTACATGATTTTTTGCTATATCCTGGAGGTGCTGAAAAGGTTCTTGCTGATTTGACTAAAATATTTCCAAAAGCACCAATTTATACATTGCTTTATAATAAAGATCAAATGAAGGGGCAATTTAGTAATAAAAACATCCGTACTAGTTTTTTGCAAAAGTGGCCAAATTGGTTGAAAAAAAGGCACAAGCTGTTAATTCCTTTTTTTGGGACTGCTATGGAAAGTTTTGATTTACGAGAATTTGATTTAGTTATTTCTAGTTCTGGTGCCTGGAGTAAAGGAATAGTTACAAGGTTAAATACAAGACATATTGCGTATATACATTCACCAATGCGATATGTATGGGATGAAAATGAACATTATTTAAAAAAAATAGTAAATAAAAAAAATCATTTTTGTATTAGATTGTTATTGAGTTATTTACGAGTATGGGATTATCAAGCAGCACAACGACCGGATATTTTAATTGCAAATTCAAAATATACTAAAGAAAGAATTGAGAAATATTATCGTAGAAAATCAAGTGTAATTTGTCCAGCAGCTACATTGAATGTTGATGATATTAACAAAGACAGAGATGGGTTTGTAGTTATTTCAAGATTATCAAAATACAAAAATGTAGCTTTGACTGTTGAAGTATGTAATAAATTACAATTGCCGCTTACTGTTATAGGAGAAGGAAATGAATTAATGACATTAACGAAGATTGCTGGCAAAACAATTAAAATTTTAGGTTATATATCAGAGAAAGAAAAAATTAAATATTTACAAAGAGCAGAGGCATTACTTTTTCCAACAGAGGATGATTTTGGTATAGTGTGTATAGAAGCCATGCAAACTGGCACACCAGTTATTGCTCTTAATCGAGGTGGCGGACGTGAGATAGTTATCCCAGGGATAACAGGAGAATTATTTGATGCACCAACTGTGGAAATGTTGGCTGATGCAATACGTAGATTTTTGGAGAAGAAGGATACTTATGATAGATGTATTATAAAAGCAGAAAGTCAAAAATATACATTTAATAGATTTGAAAAACAATTCAGGGAATTAATTTAATGTCAACAGAATTTCATAGATTCTTTTAATTTAGAATCGTATAGGATTCCTTTTTGGTGGTATATATAATTTATTATTGTGGTATAGTATAAATCTATGAATAAAAAAATTATAGGACATAGAAAAAATATTGAATTATTACAAAAAACCTTGCGGAATGGTAGTTTACATCACAGCTTTTTGTTTGTGGGTCCTGAAAATGTTGGTAAGCAAGTTGTAGCAAGATCTCTAGCAAATAATATTGTAAATAATAATTTGGATAAACCATTGAAAATATGTGAACATATAGATAGTGATGTAAATATTATAAGACCGCAAGTAATTGAAAAAAAGAAAAAAAATATTATAAAAAATATATCTGCTGAAATAATTATAGAGGCTATGCATTCTATGATGCTTGCACCCGATAAAAAAGCAAAAGTACTCATAATAGATGACGCACATAGAATGACATTTTCAGCACAAAATGCATTGCTCAAAACATTGGAAGAACCTTTAGAAAATAGATATATAATATTGGTGACTCATAATACTAGTAGATTACTTAGAACTATTCAATCGCGCTGTTTTGTTATGCAGTTTAATGTTGTGGATATTGAAGAACTTCGTGTTGAATATAAGGATAGTGAATATTTGAATGATATGGATGGTCGTCCCGGTTTCTTGTATAATATTTATAATGATGATTATTTTCGCAGTATAGTAGAAAGTGCTAGGCATAAACTTCAAATACTTGCACATAAAAAAATATATGAACGTTTGGATCTAGCATTAGAATTATCGAAAAAAGATGATGTATATTTAAAGATTTTCTTCCAAGTGTGGATTTATCGTATAAGAATTGCAGCATATAAAACTAAAAAATTTCAATTAATTAAAGTCGCAGGTAGAGTGGAAGATTCACTCAATAAGATGAATTCAACTAACGTGAACAAGCAGTTAATGTTAGAAGATCTTCTTATAAATATTGTGTAAATTATATGGCAAGAAAGAACAAAAGTAAAATTGTACATCGTAAAAATAATTTACGTAAGCATAAAAAGAAAAATATAAAAAATTCGCATACATGGAAACAGAATATCTTTATTTTAGCTGTAGTGTTTTTTATAGGAACTGTAGGTTATATTTTTTTATGTTCGGATTTATTAGTTGTGCATAAATTTGATATTCGTGGAGTAAATAGGGTGAATAAAGATCAAATTATTGACATTATAAAATATGATATAAATGGTAAAATCATCTCATGTATTAAGAAAAACAATTATTTTATAATAGATAAAAATAAAATTAGTAAAGATATTTTAAAGAATGATAGACTAAAGAAAGTTAATATCATAAAACGATTTCCAGATAAAATTATTGTAGAAATACAGGAATATGATAATTTAGTAATTTGGTGTAAAAGTTCGGCCATGGAGGCTTGTTTTTTGGTAGATGGTGAAATTGTGAAAAAACAAGTATCGATGGATAACTCAGTTGTTGTAAATAATAGGCATTTTGTAATTGTAGATGATACGCATCAAGACATAAGCATAGGAGATCATGTGATGTCAGAGGAGTTCTTAAAGAAAATTGAAATACTTGGAAGAGAATTGGTATATATGTTAGATGTGAAGATTGAACAACCATTTAAAGTCACTTCTAGAGGTTCATATGAAGTACGATTTATGACCGATGAGGGATGGTATATAATTATTGATTTATCACAGGAGACCAAAGAAATTCTTGATATTGCGAAACTATTTGCTACGAAAGTAGATTTGCCAAGTCGTCGTAGTGACTTGGAGTATGTAGATATGCGATTTCCGGAGAAGATTTTTTATAAGATGAAAGATGGAGTTGAACAAAATGTAGGACAAAATGAAAAAGTAAAAAATGATAAATCCGGGTCTAAGAACAAAAGTAAAAATAAAAAATAATTTTTTTGTAATTTTGATAAATTTCTAATTAATCAATTTTATAAATTAACAGAGAAGTTCCAACTTGATCTATTGGTTTATAATTTTTTAACCAACGATATGTATCGTCGTCAGATTTCTTTGTATTGTAAATTGATTCTTGAATGAAAAATACAGATATAGCATAATATCCCGGTTCTATCGGACGTTTGCTATCCCACCATAGTATATATTTATCTTTACCTATTCTATTATGAATATCATCTCCTCCAAAATAATCTATCCTAATTTTATTAATTTCCGGATGATTATTTAAATATATCTTAAGTCGTTTCAAGTCTTGTCCCCAATCTGCATTTGAGTCAGTTACATAATGCCAGCCATTTTTTGGTCCACCAAATAGTGCATTGAAATATGACATGTAGTAAGGGTAAGTATTTAATGTAACTGTTACTAATATTAAAATAAGTGTTATAAATATTATTTTTGTGACATTTTTTCTTGTTGGGTTTTTTAAATTTTTGTATGAATCAATAATAATTTTTGATGTTAATAGATATATAAAGGGCATTATTGGAAATAAATGTCTGAATCCAATATTTAGATTTCCAGTTACAGATAAATAACTATAAAAAATAATAAATGCTCCCAGTGTCAATTCGGTAAATCTATTTAGTATAAATTTACGTAATTGTGTTAGTGAAGTTTTGAATTTTTGAGTAAATAATTTATAAACTCCTTGTATCAAAACTATAAGAATAAATGTAAGTGCAATACAATAGAAGAATAAATGTATAAGTGTTTGTTTTGCAATAAAGACAAATGGAAAATAAGTTTTTGATGCTTGTGAGGATACATTACCTAAAAAATAAGTTACATTTCCATCTTCTACACGATCAAATACTTGCATAAGTCCTTGGACATAAATTGCTAATGGTCTGGTAATAAAATTCTCATTAGTTTTTAATATGAATTTACTAAGATATTTATCACGAGTATATTTTTCTGGTTGACTTTTACTGTGTGTGATTGGTGGCAAAATATCGACAGACATATTGTATGATACCGGAATATAAATAAGCCATATGGTAAAAAATGTAATAATTATAGCAAATATGCTCTTTATAATATATTGCCAGATAGTTTGCAGTCGATTCTCGTCTTTTTTGCAGTATTTGATTAATGAGTAAATTATCAATATCAATGCAAAAAAAGGTAATAAAATAATTGCTGAAAATTTAGTTGTTTGCGCAACTCCGAGAGTAAATCCACCTATCAGAGCATTTAACCATGTAGGTTTTTTTAGGAATTGTAAAAAGAAATAGAAAGCTACTCCGATGGCAATGGCGATAGTTAGGTCAGTTGTTACAAAATGATTGTGTCCCAAGATATTTGGATCAAACGCATATAATGTGAGAGTAAAAAGTCCTGCAATAATTCCGCCAAGTTTTTTACCCCAAAAAAATAGAAATATTCCAAATAAAAGTGAAATGATAATAACAGGCACACGAGCCCAAAAAGTAATCCAGTCAGTATTATTTCCTGCCTGATGAAGTAGATATCTTCCAGCGTCCCATTGTCCATATTCGCCATAATTATTTATATTTGTCCAAAAGTTAGCATTCCAATCAAAACTTATATTTAATGGTAATATAGCAAGTCCCGACAATATTTTGAGAAGTGGTGGATGTTCGGGATTTAGTCTATAATCATGAGCTTTTATATAAGTATAAGCTGCAGGTATATGTGCGATTTCATCAAAAGTGAGAGAGTCATTCCATGCTAATGAGATAGAAACTATTGCTATAAATATAATTATGAAAATTATTATAAATTTATAATATTTTGTTATCATTTTTTTGATATTAATAAATTATTATTCAATATGTTTTACAATTATAAATTGTGTGTTTAGATTAGTTTTTATTGTGTTTACTGTTGTTTTTGTTTTATTTGTTAAATTTTTTATTAAGTTGTCATCTTGTTCAGAAATTAGTATATAAAAATTTTGTTTTGTATCAATTGTGTTAATTTCATTTTTATATAAAAAAATTAAATTTGGCGTATTCTCATTTAATAATTGTATAGGCAATCTTTTTAATGGCCCCGCTATTACATATTTAGTTGTTTGGGTTGGTAGAGTTTTAATATAATATGCTATGTCTGTCATCGATTTATTAAAACTTTGTGCTTGGTGTGAATTTTTAGCCCAAAATACATTATATTTAATTATATTGCAAAATCCAGAGATGAGTAATAAAGTAATAATTAATACAGAGGTAATAATGTGCATTTTGTAAGGAAGTTTTTTGGAGTATTCAATAAGAAAATTAATAAAAAATGCTGAAAAAATATAAACAACAGGAAGTGTACCAATAGATCGAAGTGCATGAGGCAGTCCTTCTGTTGTAAGAAATTCTGGTGCAAGAAATGCTACAAACCATGCGAGCAATAGTCCATGTGTTACTAATTTACGATTTCGAACTTTTTTTGTGAATCTCAGGACAATATATTTCAAAAAAATAAATATTGATAAAAAGATACCACCAACAAACATTAATCCAACAAAAAATTCAAGTGTAGGAAGTGGTGGATAACTATGACGCCAGTTTTGGTCGCCTTTTATATTAAATTTTAATAAAGATTTTGTAATATTATTTTGTAATGTTTTGGAAATGTTTTGTTGATTATTTGTAAATATAGACAATTCATTTGTACGAGAATTTGTAAATTCTGGATGAATATGCAGAGTATAAAATATTGGGAATGCACTAAATAATACAAATAAAATAAAAATTATGATATTTTTCCAGTGCTTTTTCAAAATTTGAAAACCTTGTTGAAATATTAACAAAAAAAATAGTACAAAAAGTAATAAAGGTGTTATGCGAAATGCGATATATGTGTGAAAACCAAGCCCAAAGATAAAACCGGCTATTGCAAATTGCCACCATTTGTTGGTGCGAATTCCTTTAAATATAAAATAAAAAGAAAATGTAAGTATAGGCAACATCATAATTGCCCTAAAAGCAATGCGAGAAAAATTCACAGCCCAAAAGCTAACGGCAGTAAGATAGCTGGATATTAATGCAATCTTTGGTTTTGATATAAATAATTCTCGTGAAAGTAAATATACTCCGAAAATTGTTAGTGTTCCCATAATAATAGATGGGAGTTTTAATGTGAATATACTAACGCTAAATAATTTAAATACAAGAGCCATTAAATTTATATATAGCCCTTCACGTCCGTTATTGTCTGGGTAAAACCATTTATAGGTATTATTTATTTGAGCGTCATATGCATTTGTGCCATTATTTGCTTCATCTGGATATATACCGCTTGGAACATTATTAATATTGTAAATACGTAAAGTGATCCCAAGAATAATTATAAGGATAAATATTGTAAGATAAATTATTTTATTTTTTTCACTCATTTTTTTGTTTTATATATTGTATATGTTATAATTATAACATATATAAAATAAAATTTTTTTAGAGTTATGTTTTATGGCAAACATTAGAGATCAATTAGTTGGCGCTGTAGGTAAGCACATGTCATCCGAGAAAGAAAAAAAAGAATTGGCAAAATTGAAAAGTGAATTTGAGATAAATAATGCAGAAATTGACAGGCTTTTGAGTATTTTTGTTGATATAAAAAAAATAATTAGGGAGGATGAGTATGATAATGATATTGAAAAATTATTGGATAAATATATAGATAATATTCGCGTTAAATTTGACAATGTTTTAGAAATTGAATTTGTAGATGATATAGTAGAAGCGGGTAGTATTATTGGTAAACAGAAAAAACTTATAAATGAAATCAATAATTTAGTTAATGAGATGGCAGATGTTGCTGATGTTGAGATAATCCGACAAGAAAATTCAGAAACAATTAATTCAAATAAACAAAATGAAGATATACAAGACATTGGAGATGTTGATGAATCTAATGGAAAGTATATTACATGGCATATTGCCAAAGAAGAAGCAAATAAATATGCTAAAGAAAATGCGCAAATAGGGGATATGCTTAGGAGTATTAAAAATGAAATATCTTTACGTAGTAAAAAAATTGATAAATTAAAGGGTAAGGAAAAAACAAATGCAATTGAGCAACTGAAAGCATTCAAAGAAAAATCAGCACATGAGTTGTATAACATTGTACAAGAAAGAAAGGAATACATTAAAAAGCAAGAAAAGAAAAAACAAGAATCTAAAACTGTTACAGATAAAGATGAAATAAATACATTTTTTGATGAGATTATTTTTGAAGCACAAAAAAATCATGCACAAGATAGTGCTCAGATTAGGGATATGTTGGATAGTATACGAAAAACTGTGAAACAAAAGAAAAAAGAAATTGGTAATGCGAGTACAAAAATTCAAAGACAAACTAAAATTACAGAGTTGATAAATTTAAAATCAGAGTTAGCTCAAAAACTACAAAATATAATTAAAGAGAAAATTGAATTTGATATACAAAATAAATCAGAAAAAGTTAAAGAAAAGAAATTAGTAAAGTCTGATAAAATAAAACAATTTGAGGTGAATAGACAACAGATTGTTGATGACGTTGACACTTTATTTGAAAGTGAAGAAATTGAGAATTATATTGGTGTAGGAAAAAGTAAAAAGGTGATAGAAAACAAAAATAGAATTAAATTATACAAAAAAGAGATTATTGAAAGCATTGCGGAAATAGAGAAAGTTGCTAGACGTAAAATAAATAGGAGTCAGTTTGCACTAGACTATGTACAATCAAAGTCTGCATCTAAAGTGGCACATATTTTAGAGGATAAAATAAAAAAAATAAATAGACAGAAACAAATAAAAGATGTCGAAAAAATTAGAATGTCTGCAGATATTACCTTTGCGCAAATGAATAAATATGATATACCGTATGACAAATTAAATGGAAATACTGTTGATGAAGGCGATAATAATTTTGGAGATATTAGCCGTGAGGCATGGAAAGAATTTGCTGTGCGTGGTTTTTTAGAACGAAGTAGGGAAACTGGTAAAGTTGAAGTGCGTGGTATGACAAATACAGATGGTAGGGTTGCTATGATGCTATTTAAAAATGCTGGGATGGATATTAGTGATTTGATTTATGTGGCTCCTGGAGATTATATTAAAAATAAAATAAATATTGATACTGGAAACAGAGATGGATTAGTTATATTGTCAGATGGCACGGTTATTATTGATCATCATGGTCAAGATTCGTCACTAGATACTTCTGCAGCACAAGAGGTATATAAAGTTCTTACTGATTTAAGGTTATTAGAAAAAACACAAGAATTAGATAAGCTCATATCATTTGTAAATGATGTTGATAATTTTGATTATCCGGATGCTGATGAATTTTTCAAAAATTATTTTAAAAATGCTGGTAAAACAATGTTAAGTGTATATAAGATGCTACCTCCACATAAATTACTAGCATTTTTCCAGTATAAAAATCAAAAAACTGGAGGAGGACTTTCCCCAGCTCAGCCCTTGTCACTTGGGTTATTGAGGAAATTTGGTATAGAAAATAATGAAGGTGATAAAAAGAAAAGTAGAGGTCAGAAAGCTAGAGAACGGGCAAAAGAAGAATATAAAATATTACAAGATTTAGAAAGAGAAGGTCTAATTTTACAATCAAAACGATATGGGAAAATTTGTATTAGCGTAAATGGTAATGTATCAAATGAATCTGTGCGAGCATTTGGATGTGATACTGTGATTTTGTGGAATAAATCAGGGAATGGTTTTTTTATCTCTAGTTTAGTGGGTAAACCGATTAAAGATAAATTTGGTCAGGGGAAAAACATAAGAAAAACAATGTGGATAAAGCCAAATAGTCAAGATGATAAATTAACGATACAACTAAAAGATGTGTTAGAGAAAATGACGGATGGAAAGTTAGAGACTTCAGATAAATTAGCATATATATTAAATAATAATGGAGAGAGAACTAATAGGATTGAATTATCAAGTATAGATGAAAAAAAACTTGAATTTTATATTGATTATGTGAGAGAAATGATAGATTATATTAATAATACAAATTATGACGAATTTGGGCTAAAAACTGAAAAAGCAGTTCAAAAAGAAAAGAAAAAATTAATAAAGGAATTTTGGCAGCAGTTTGAAAAGGATCTTAAAGAAGACAAACAGTTTGGAAGTGTTAAGAATGAAAGAGATGTGTTAACACTAATTCGAGATAAAATATAAAAAACAAAAATATGACAGAGGACAATCAACAAAAAACTCCAAAAGATTTAATGCTTGAACAAATGAAAAAAAAGCGTAAGAAATGTAATGGTAGATGTGATGAGATTGATAATGCTAAAAATTTTTCTAAATACACTTCTAAAGAAACACAAAAAGTTCAAGTTATAAATCCATACAAAACACCAGATGCTAATGAGGATTTTGTAAAGCCTTATAATTTGGGTGTGCATAATGTAAAACAGAATACTCGAGGTGTATATACAAAAGAAGATATTGAAAAAGCAAATGGCCCAAAAATAACTAGTATATATAGTAATAATTTTTATGATAGTGAGAAGAATGGTGGAGATGTTTTGGATAAAGTAAAAACTTCTGATATAATGAATGATGATAATGATGATAAAATAAAAAATATGAAAGTAGAAAATGGTATTTTGCCAAGAGATATACCTCATGATGGTACTAATCATGAAAAAAAGAATGAGGTAGTTGAAAAGAATCAAGAAGGGCATGATGATATTGACATTCTTGCAGATGAAGAATTGGC
>Ga0256833_1003360_pt1 | contig 10959 bp, 10 predicted proteins | sample 356284metaG_FD_190535 | JGI IMG/M metagenome (GOLD analysis project Ga0256833, IMG submission 190535) | Hydrothermal vent microbial communities from Mid Atlantic Ridge, Atlantic Ocean - 356-284 | ecosystem: Environmental > Aquatic > Marine > Hydrothermal vents | place: Atlantic Ocean: Mid...
GATATCCAGGAAAGATGTCCCTCGGGAGATATTTCTGAAGTATCCCTATGCAAGGAAAGGTAAGAACTGGTATATTTCTCGGGGCAAAAATGTTGCCTATATAACGGAGGTACGCGGTCTTCGTCTCGCTTACCGCATAGTGGATGGAGAGATCGTTGAATATCGCTCAAACCCAAAATTTAAATAGAGGATGCGAATTTCAGTGCAGTGAGTTAAAATGGTAGAGATGGTTAAGCCCCTGCATGTGCTTCACAAGAGCCTCAATAAGCCGGTGCTCGTGGCTATGAAGGGTGGAAAGGAGTATAGGGGAGTTCTGGATGGATACGATCAGCATATGAACCTTGTGCTGAAGAACGCAGAAGAGATAATAAATGGTGAATCCAAAGGGGTATACAATGTTGTGATTGTTAGAGGAGATACTGTAATATACATATCCCCTCCGTGAGGTGATGAAAAATGACTAAGGGTACTGCTTCAATGGGTAAGCGCAATAAGAAACATACCCACATAGTTTGCAGGAGATGTGGCCATCGCTCTTATAACATTCATACCAAGAGATGCGCGCACTGTGGCTATCCCGCTCCCAGGATGCGGTCCTATGCATGGGCCAAGAAAAAGAAATGAGTACTGCGGGGTAGCAGGTTTCAGTTCCACCAGAGAAGTTTCAAAAATTATTTACTTTTCCCTTCGGGCTCTACAGCATCGTGGTCAGGAGAGTGCTGGAATAGCCACCCATAATGGAAGGATGCATGTTGTCAAGGGTATGGGGCTTGTGCATGAGGTTTTTAATGAGATCAACCTGAGTTATCTCAAGGGCAAGGTGGGTATTGGACATGTTAGGTATTCAACATTCGGAGAATCTATAGAGGAGAATGCTCAACCAATCTATCTATACACCCCAGAGCATGAGATTGCAGTTGCTCATAATGGCGAGATTGTAAATGTGGATGAACTTCGCATGTTTCTGGGATCAATAGGATCTGGATTCACAACGAGATCTGACAGCGAGGTGATAGCCAGGCTGATATCTTACGAAATAACGAGGAAGGGTATAATCCCTGGCTTAAAGGAGGTTGTAAGACGATTGCGCGGCTCATTCTCTCTTGCAGTGCTTGTGGATAACAGGCTTTTTGCTATTCGCGATCCATTTGGGATACGCCCGTTATCTCTGGGTAAGATAGATTCAGGATTTGGTGTTGCGTCAGAGAGTGTGGCGTTTGATTCCATAGGTGGTGAATTTCTAAGGGATGTAAGACCTGGAGAGATTGTGGAAATAACTCCAGAGGGATTTGTTACCCATCACATTTTTAAACGGAAGCACCGTGCCCACTGCATGTTTGAGTATGTTTACTTTGCCAGAGCTGATAGTGTAATTGATGGCCGATGTGTTTACGATGTTCGCCGCAAGATTGGAAGAATTCTTGCAAGGGAACAGCCGGCAATAGCCGATTTTGTAATTCCAGTGCCTGATTCTGGAAGGGCTCATGCAATTGGCTACTCAGAGGAAAGTGGCATACCTTATGCAGAGGGTCTTATGAAGAATCGTTATGTGGAGCGAACATTTATTTTACCGTCCCAGGAGAGCAGGGTAAAGGAGATAACCATGAAGCTTAATCCTGTGCGTTCTGTAGTGGATGGGCACAGAATAGTTCTCGTGGACGATTCAATTGTTAGGGGAAACACCATGAGGAAAATAGTAAAGATGCTCAGAGATGCAGGCGCAAGGGAGGTTCATGTTAGGATAGGCTCTCCACCAATAGTTGCACCTTGTTATCTTGGGATAGATATGAAAACCCGTGATCAGTTTATTGCTACAGGGAGGAGTGTGGAAGAGATTGCAAGACAGATAGGTGCTGATTCCCTTGGTTACATAAGTATTGATGGTCTTGTTGAGGCTATTGGAATTCCTCATGAGGATCTATGCCTTGGATGTCTCACAGGAGAGTATCCTGTCAGTATCCCTGGAGAAAGAATAAGGCACCAGAGCGATCTTGAGGAATTTTAAACCGCAATCTATATTATCATCACTCCCATGAGGTAAATGTGAAACGCAGAAAGCTTAATATGAGAAAAGATGATGAGTTTCGCTACATGCTCGGACAGATCCTGAAGGATCTTCCAGAGGGTGTTCAGGGATCTCTGAAGGGTACCATATATGCGAAAGCGGCCAACATGGGAATCAAAGAGGCCAAGGAATTTGTTCTCAGAAAGAAGGAGGAGGGTATTATTGATGATGAGAAGGCGAAAAGGATAATTGATCTGCTTTATAAGTACAGCGTGTACAGATGATTCCCCATTACCTGCCAAGAAGGATATCCGATGCATATCTTCAAAATTTTGTTAGATCTACCCTTAAACTTGGAGGCTATTTTGAAGCATATGGTTTTTTAGTGAGGATCCCGCAGGAGAGGATGTTCAGAAGATTACTTTGGAGAAGTCTTTCATTGTCTTACGGGAATTTCACTGTTAGAGGAATAACCCCACTTCCAGAATCGGGGGTTCCTGTATTGCCAATATTGTTTCCAGAATGGATGCATCCTCGTGGACCCGTGGTCTTCGTAAGGGGAAGGATTCATGATTTTAGCCTTTATTCTGAAGGGCAGGGAAGATTTGTTGTTGCAGAGGAGTATGAAAATCGCAGGGTTGAGGATTATCTTCAGATGGAGAAGCCAGGTATAGGAGCAGCACATATAGAAGATATACTTGATTACACATTCTTTGAACTTGCAAGGGAGGCGTTCACACCTTATTTTCTTTCATCATCAATGTATCTCAACAGAATAGGAGGTAGTGCAATTACCGTTTTTGGAGTGAATTCAAAGCATTATGCCCACTCATTTCCAGTATTCAGAGAGGTGATATCCAGGTTTCATAATCTTCTAAGGAAGGACAGTTTCAAAGTAAAATTGATTTACGACTCAGAATTTGATGTGGTTGTATCGCCTAGATTTACCATACGGTATGATCGTATGGAGAAAGATCAGGCAAGAAGATTCTATCAATCTAGACGCGGAAGTGTCTGGGAGAAAAGCGTGGTTTCGGAGAGCAGTGCTAGAGCTACCACAATGCTTATGTACTCTGATATTCCATATATACCCACGCTGGAAGAAGTAAGAATAGGGGATCTTGATTATCTTCAAGAATACAGTCTTGATATCGGACTTTATGTATTTCACAGGCATCTTCAGAAACCTCAAATTGATGAGGGGTACCTTGATAAATTTAAAATGAAGTTAATCTCACGTATAGAACGTGAGTATCCTGACATTGTGGAGGCTATGAGGCTGGGTATTCTTATGGACATGGGTGATGTGAATGGTATGGGAGAACATGCTGCCAGGGTGGTTAATGCCTTTGAGAGGCTGGGTCTAGATGACGCCTTTAATAGGGCAACGGCACTTTACATTGATTTGTTTTCAAGAATTGGTGATATCTTTGGAACGAAGATAAGAAGGGAGCTATCCTCCCTGAATCTGAAAAAGAGAAGAGTGTGGCTTATAAACAGGGTTTTGTGGGAGCTGAACATGTTACGCCCCCAGGGATGGACCTATCGTTATTTTGCGGAGAAAATGGAGGAGCGAGGCTTTGATAACATTGAGCGCATATTCAACAATCTTCTGAACGAAGGGGTTATATACAGGAAGAGAGAGGATCTTTATCTTGCAGCTGCAAATTTGCAATAGGTATGTGTGATATTTATTATTCACTGCATTATACCTTCTCAGTAGGCCAGGGTAAATAGATTGTGGTCTCCGCCCACATCAAAGAGACCTATCCTTGCTCCAGCATCCAGCCAGGCATGTGCGTAATATATTGCTCCTAAAGCCCTGGGATAATCGCCTTTATCCCTGAAATATTCGGCATCCTTTCTGTAGGCACGAGCCATTTCTAAAAAATCCTCTGCGATTTTTCTGAGATGTGAGTGCTCTGGACTGGCTATTTTCACCTTCTTTAAAGCGGTATCTGTCACCATAAAGTAATGATCCAGCATCTCTCTGGAAATTTCAGTTAGCTGAGGCATAGATGCTCATGGCCCGAAGGGATAAAAATCTCACCCTCATTTGCTAGACCACATTTACACTCTCGCCGCCATGCTGGGTCTCCCTCGGGCGTATTTCAACAAATAAAGGCATGGATATGTTTCCCCCGGTAACAAGTGCCACTCCTATTGGCAGTCTCTGGATCTCTTCAAGTGATCCTTTTGTTAGATTCTCCACAGAGTTTCCAATGGCTCTCAGATCGTTCGGGTTGGTTACTCTGAGTATTATCTGGGTATTGCACTGGGAGAGCACATTCTTATCCACCTTTGCAGGTCTCTGGGAAATTATGCACAATCCGAGTCCGAACTTTCTTCCCTCGCTTGCAATCGTTCTAAGTATTTTGCTTGATGCGGCCATCCCCTGCTGAGGAACATAGTTATGTGCTTCCTCAACCACAAGCATCATGGGTGGTATCTTATTTCGCTTTCTGAGTTCAAATAGAGCAGTGGATAATCTCTGGACCACCAGTTCCTGTATGTCAGGCGGCACACCTCTAAGGTTTATTATTGTTATTTTTCCCTTGGTGATAATCTCATCAATTCTTGTTCCCTTTCTGGCAAATATCCCCATCTCGTCAAGATATTCAAGCTGTGCTATTAATGGTGAAAGAGATGGAGAATCTTCGTTTTCAAGTATGCGCATTATATCTTTAACGGTGAAAAACTGCCTGGATGTCTTAAGGAGATCTATCGCCTTTCTAAGCGGAACAAGGTATTGCCGTGCATCAAGGTTCATAAGATTGAGAAGCTCTCTTGGAGTCATGGATGCCAGAGTGAATTTTAGTGGTTTTCCACCATTCAACTCAGGATCAGGGCTGAAAATCTTTATCTTTGAAGCGTAGCCGCGGGGACGTACTCTAAATTCATCATGTAACTTTGTCTTTTTTGCAGGTTTTTGCAGTGATGGGTATTCCCCATGGGGATCAATAACTATTGCCGTCACATCCTTTTTTAACAACTCTTCAAGCAGTACCCCTGTCAGATAGCTTTTACCCGCACCGGTTTTTGCCAGAACGCTTACATGCTTTTGGACCATGGTGTTTATGTCAAGATAAATGGGTATGTTTTTATGTTTAAAGAGACGACCTATGTACGCACCCTTTTCTTTTATGTCCTCTATTCCAATGACCTTTTTTATAAAACTGTCCTCCGCAAGATACACTATACTGCCCACATTGAATGGTGTCCGTGGATATTGCAAAAGACCTTTCTCATCGCGATACCCGATGACAACTATTTTCGCAAGTACTGTTTCTTCAATCTCCACATCTTCTCCACTTGCAAGTTCCTTGGCTTTATCCACGGTCAAATTGGTTTTTCTCTTTATCTCGTCAACCCTTCCAAGAACCCATCCGAATTTCTCATGAAGTACCTGCACATAGTCCCCCTGCTCAAGTTTTCCCTCTATTACTGTGCAGGTGAACTCGGTGGTGCCAACATCCCCAAATATCATGCCTACCTTTCTTAGTTTCCCTCCTTCGGACCCTGAATTTGTATCTACCCCGTCCACCTTCCTTGATTCTGTTGCCATCTTCACACCTGATTATGCAAACATATTCTCTCCTGGCGATTCTTTTCTAATTTCATCTGAATGCAGGAACTTCTTAATCGCCATGTCAAAATCATCCTGGATCACGTAGTCTCTTCCATCTCTGATTGCGAACATTCCCGCCTCCATACATATGACCTTCAAGTCAGCGCCACTGAATCCATCTGTTTTCTTGGCTATAAGTTCAAGATCCACATCCTTCAAATTCATCCTGCGCGTATGGATCTTTAATATTTCTACCCTGGCCTGTAGGTCCGGATACGGCACAAGTATAATTCTGTCAAACCTTCCTGGGCGAAGAAGAGCGGGGTCCAGAATATCTGGCCGATTGGTGGCTGCTATAATTTTCACATTGTCCAGAGGTTCAAAGCCGTCAAGTTCTGCAAGCAATTGCATCAAAGTTCTCTGAACCTCCCTATCTCCAGATGTGGCCATATCAAGACGCCTTGCTCCAATGGCATCAAGTTCGTCTATGAACACAATGCTTGGCGCCTTCTTTTTTGCCAGTGCGAAGAGATCTCTCACAAGCTTTGCCCCTTCTCCAATGTATTTTCTCACGAGCTCACTTCCAACAGTACGTATGAACGTGGCGTTGGTGTGATGGGCCACTGCCTTTGCAAGTAGTGTTTTGCCTGTGCCTGGTGGCCCTGCAAGCAACACACCCTTAGGGGGATCAATTCCGACCTTCTTATAAAGCTCCGGTCTAAGTAGTGGGAGTTCCACGGTCTCTCTAATCTCTCTTATTTGCTTTTCAAGACCCCCTATGTCATCGTATGTCACTTCTGGCTTTTCAATTACCTCTGCAGCGCTTATGTCAGGATCGTAGGTTTCTGGGAGAGTATGTACTATTGCAAAAGTCTGTTTGTTCAAAGCAACCCTCCTACCGGGTTTAAGTTCTTGAGGGGAGACAAATGTGGATGCGGTAACAATAAATGATGGACCTGCGCTGCTCCTTACGAGTATCCTGTTCTTATCAATAATATCTTCAATCACACCCATCAGCAGAGGCGGTGATTTCATTTTGTTTATCTCCTTGCGGAGGCGGTTAATTTCATTCTGCAATCTTCTTAACTCAGATTCAAGGTATCTTTTTTCCTCTTCCAGAGCACGTATCTGCCTGAGAAGATCATCCCTTTCATAATCGTAACGCATTATATCAACATCATCCCTGTCCATCTGCAAACACCTGTTATCACAAATGTACTTTTAATATTTTAAATTTGTGAAAACCACCGTATAATTCAGTTTTTGAAGAAGATGAGTACATCCCCCTTATGGAGGATGGTACTGGGTGATGGATTCTTGATTATCTTATCTCCCCTTTTTATCGCGATAACCATTCCAATTCTCTTTCTTATATCGGTGTCTCTGAGTCTTCTTCCAATGTATCTTGCAGGTAGCTGGATGGCGTATAAATTGAGAGACTCTGAGAACATCACCATGTTTATCAGCTCTGCCGCCTTCGGATTCAGGAGGGCATTGAGTATCTCTCTTCCTATGATTTCGCTCTCAAGAAGCACATTGTTGGCTCCTGCTTTGTAGGCCTTCTCCACATTCTCCTGTTTTTTCAACACCACACCTATGTTTATAAGGGGATTTAAATTCCTCGCCAGAAGAGTGATGTATATGTTCTTTGTATCGTCTCCTGTGGCGATTATTATTATGTCCTCCTTTTCAATCCCTGCCTTTTTCAGTATCTCAGGATCTTCTGGGTTGCCCCATATGTAATTTTCCCGTGAATCTTCAAAGCTTGTGTCTATGAATTTAGCGTTGAGATTCTTTGTTATTTCATTATAACCGCAGACTATCATTGTGCATCACTCTCCCTGGGTGAGTATATTATGGTGTCTCCAGATTTTAAGGTTAAATCCGGCGATGGATTTGCGATTATCTTTCCTGAGCGGTGTATTGCAAGTATTGTTCCGTACTTCTCCCTGAACTTAACCTCTGAGATTTTCTTTCCAGCCATACTGCCCTTCACCCTATATTCTTTCACAGGAAGACGTTCCACAGAGGCAAAAATTTCGTATTTGTAATCTCCAGTTGCCCAGTACTGGATCATCTTTCCCAGAAGCATATTTTTGGATATTACAACATTGGCACCTGATTTTTTAATAATCTCCTCCCCACTTTCACTTGTGGAAACGGCTATTATGTTGATCTCATCGTTCATACTTCTGGCGGTTAGTGCAACAAGGGCATTGTTTTTCTCATCAAGAAGAGTGACCAGGGCTGTTGCCCTGTCAATATTGGCAGCCTTAAGGCTTTTTATTTCTGAACAGTTTCCTTCTATGTGAGGCAGGTTCTCAGGGGGATTTTTATCTATTATTATGTACGGTACCCCGACCATCTTTAATTTTTTTGTAAGATATTCTGTTAGCTCATTGTATCCGCATATTATTACATGTGCATCCTTTGGAAGTGGAGCGCGCCATCCCCTTTCAGCTCTCTGAATTTTCATCTCAAACCATGGTCCAATGATTGTTTGAATACCCCCAAATATTATCGCGAGACCCATTGCAAGGTAAATTATATGAAACCATTTTCCCACATCACTGTGTAATGCAGAACTCTGGGGAAAATAGCCCAGGGTTGATATTGTGGCAACACTGAAATACACCGCATCTGTCAATGTGGCAGGCTCATGTTCAATGTATATTTTGATTGTTAAAAATCCAAGGCTTCCCATAAGTATGAGGGATATTACCATAAGCACGAAAAGTATTATACGGTTTTTTAAAGTGAATACCATCGGGCTGATATTGAAATAAAGGATTTAGATTTTTCTTTTCAGAAGTTCCTCAAATCCAGCCTTCTTTATGTGAAGCAAACCCTCTTCCTCTTTTCCGATTTTAATTAGGGCATATCCAAGATTGAACTCAGCCTCCACAAATTCTGGATTTATAGCCAAGGCTCTTTTAAACTGATCTATGGCCTCCTCGTATCTTCCTGATTCAAATAGGTATATCCCTCTTGCATTTGCGATGAACTCGTCCTCCTCAATATCCATATCCATGAGATCTTCGTACCTTCCAAGTTCAAGAAGTATCTGTCCAAATCCCCGTGGATATTTCTCTATCTCTTTCCTGGTTTTGGTTGTATTTTTTATTTTTTCAATGATCTTACTTCTCAGATCCTTAAGCTCTGCAAGGCTCATCTCATCAAAATCGTCGGGTATCTCCACATTTGCGACTTTTGAGAGTTCAACTATATCATTTTTTATTTCTTCTTTTATCCCCATCGCACCTCCTGTAAGCGCCGCAACCATCCCTTTAAGACCACTATCATTATCGGATCCTTTTAGTCGTTCAATGGCCTTTGATCTAAGTGCTTTTATTTCCGCAAGATCCATATTTTCCAGATCGGGTATTTCCATGCCTGCATCTCTGAGGAGTTCCTGCGTATCTTCAATAAGAAGTTTGCGCATCTCATCAATTTTCTCGCGTTCTACGCTGGCACTTATTTCCAGCAGTACTTCAACGGCTTCTGAGAATTCACCAGAAATAATCTTACTCTTTGCTTCTTCAATTTTGAGTTCTAAAGCTGGTGTGAGTATGTCGCTTCTTTCCATGTCCTCCTTTATACGATCAATCGCTTTAAGAAGGTGCTCTTTGGTTTTCTCCTCCTCACCTCTCCTCTTGATATTCATTATGATTCTTTCGCGCAATGATCTTAACTCATTAATATCCATGTCTTCAAGATTATCCGGGACATTACCATCTGAAATCTCAAGGATGTCTTCAATTATTGCTTTTCGCATCATCTCTTCATTCACATATCTTTTTAAGTATTCGCGAGCCTCTTCAAGTTTGGAGCGTGCTCCTTCAAAGTCTCCCCGCCCGGCAAGTTCACGAGCCTCCCTTAGAATGGATTTTGCTGTATCCATCTCCTCATCCGGAAGCATGTTCAGTATGTCGCTTATTTCCCTCTTAATCTCATCTTCAATGTCCTTTACCTTACCCCCACGCACCTTTCTGAGTATCTTTTTTGCTTCTATACTGCCTGGATTAAGTTCAAGAGCCTTCTTTGCCATCTCTTCGGCCTTCCCTAGCAACTGTCTTTTTAGATATATGTTGGCCAGGAGCAAATAGCCCTCCTCACTTTCTTCCCTTTTCAGATACTCATATACGGCATTCTCAGCCTCTTCATACCTTCTCATTTCAAAGAATAACAATGCCTTATTAAGGTACGCCTGGGCAAAATCAGGATCGTACTTTAACGCTGCATTGTAGCTTCTCATGGCATCATCGTATTTACCAAGATGCTTAAGTACAACGCCTCTATTATTCCACACTTGAGGTAGATCCTGCCTTATTTTCAACGCGTTTTCGTAGCATAGAAGTGATTCATCGTATTTCTCCATCTCAAATAGTATATTTCCACGATTTAGCCAGCATCCTAAATTCCTGGGGTTAAACCTAACGCATTGCCCGTATGCCTCTTCAGCATCCTGATAACGGCCCATGTTTTCAAGGATGGTAGCAAAAATGAACCATGCTTCATCATCCCTTACGTTCTCCTCCAGAACTCTCTGCATCAATAGAACTGCCTCATCGTATTTTCCCATCTCGTTTAGAATTCTTGCCTTTAGTTTCAATCCATGCGGTGTAACTTTTATTCTGAGTGCATTGTTCACATATTCAAGCGCTTTCTCGTAGTTTCCAGCCTTAAGAAAATCCCTCGCCCAGTTTAGAGCTTCGTCAAGTTTACCAGCACTTGGAAGAAAACTTCCAGGATGATTTTCATCTTTTATTATTCCGAATTCCTGAATGAGCCTTTCAAGATCGGATCCGTCAAGGAGTGTTATCTCCATATTATTTGGTATCTTTTCCTTTGCACTATTATCTATCTCTCCCGTTGTGGCTATCATCCATCTTATTTGAAGGGTTTCAAAATCAACCAGCTCTTCCAGATCAAACCCTGTAAATCTATCTTTCCTCAAAAAAATTATGATGTACCTTATTTCTCCCCCTGGCACCGGGAGATATGCGTCAAATACCACCGTATCCTCTCTGTATACCCCATTTCTTATGCTGAAACCCATCTCTTTAACAAGACGATTGCATAGGTGATAGAACTCGTCCAGAGGCATTGTCTTAATCTTCTGAAGGATCTTTCCCATCATCTCCCCTCCAGTTCCCTTATTCTCTCCTCTACTTCAAAGCCCTCCTCTTTCATCCTTTTTAATACTTCTATTGCACGGGTGTACATCTCCCTTTCAATAAGAATATCAAGCATCCCTTCATATGCTTCCCTGTATTTTGGATTCTTGCGTACAGCCGTCTGAAATGATTGCAGTGCACCACCCCATTTTCCAAGTTTTTTAAGACACAAACCTCTTCTGTACCATGCTTCATAATCATCCTTGTTC
>Ga0256833_1003362_pt1 | contig 10952 bp, 8 predicted proteins | sample 356284metaG_FD_190535 | JGI IMG/M metagenome (GOLD analysis project Ga0256833, IMG submission 190535) | Hydrothermal vent microbial communities from Mid Atlantic Ridge, Atlantic Ocean - 356-284 | ecosystem: Environmental > Aquatic > Marine > Hydrothermal vents | place: Atlantic Ocean: Mid...
TTTGAGCTATCAAATAAAATTAGGCTCATTCCAATTAGAGATACCAAAAACCCAAGCCATACAAATTTGTTTAACTCTTCATCTTTTGTTAAAAAGTGTGCAACAATTGCTGTAAAGATTGGGATTGCTCCCATATATAGCCCTACATTTGCAGCTTGAGTGAATTTAAGAGCAAAATTTTCTAGTATAAAATATACAAATATCCCCAAAAAGCCAAGGAGTGCAAAGTGTAGTTCATCTTTTATAGATTTTATTGTCTTTAGATGGGGATATAGCACTAAAAGCAAAATATAGGCTATAAAGAATCTTAAAATCATATTCTCTATTGGAGAGATATAAGCAAGTAGAGCTTTATTGCTAACAAAAGCTAAGCTCCAAATTGTAATTGTCACAAAGGCAAATATATGACCTAAGAGCTTATAGTTTTTCATTTAAAACCTTTAAAATAGCAAATCTAAGCAATCTGCTTAATATTTAATCTCTTTAAAAACTCTTCGACTACATAAAAAGAACCAAAGAGTAAATAATCTCTATTTTTATCAATTTTACCATCAAAGTAATCATATTTTATATTTAATTCATTTAGGATTGATTCTAATTTATCTAAGCTAATAGCCCTTTTTGTATGAAGCTTAATAATATGCAAGGTATCAATTTTTGGTTTTAGCTCTTTTAAAACCTCTTTTGCATCTTTATCGCTTAGGATATTAAATATTAAATCAACTCTTTTTGGAAGAGAGTTTGCAATAGCTTTTGCTGCTAAAAGGTTATGTCCAACATCTATAGTTATATTATCTTTTAATTTATAAAATCTTCCAAATAACTCTAAGCTTTTTAAATCTTTTACATTATACTCTATATCTAATATATCAAGTGCGTAAGTTGCAGTTGTGAGATTGTCTATTAGGTAGTTTGGATACTCTTTTTTTATCTCTTTTATTTTAGTAAATCTATCATTGCTATAATCTTTTACAAAATATAGAGTGCTTTGCTTTTTTGATGCAATATCTTTTGCTATTTCATAGACTTCTAAATTCTCTTGCTTTGATATAAGAGCCTTTTTTGCCATAGCTTTTAGTTTAGTAGTAGCTACATCTTTTATATTATCTCCTAAAAAATCGCTATGGTCTAAGCCAATTGGGGTAATGATAGTTAGCTCATAATTAGCTACACTTGTTGCATCATACTCTCCTCCAAGTCCAGCTTCTATAACCTGCAAATCTACATTTTCAAACAAAACAAAAGCTAAAAGTGCTTGATACTCAAAATAGCTAAGAGAGTTTGCAAACTCTTTGCCAAGTAGATTATAGAGTCTTTTGTGTGCCTCTTCTAACTCTATCTCTTTTGCAAAGCCTCCATCTATCCAAAATCTCTCTTTAAAATCTAAAATATGAGGAGAGCTAAAGTGTCCAACTCTTAAGCCACTCTTACTTGCTAAATGTGCAATAGCCCTACCCGTAGAGCCTTTGCCGTTTGTGCCAATTAATTGAACTCTTCTTGGGTGCTTAATTTGGTTTTTTATTAATTTATAAGCCTCTACTATACGGTTTGGGTCAAACTGGGTATAATATAGAGGCTTAGATGATAGTATCTCTTCTAAGTTCATTTAGTTGTAGTTTGTAGCATCTTGAATTGGATGATTACTATCAACTGGAACAATATTTATATTTATATCGGTATCTCTAGTTGGCTCAACCCTAAAACCATCTACAACTACAGGTTCTAAGTTATCGCTTTGGTATGTAGTCTCAGATGTATCAATAGTTTTCTCTTCATTTATATCGTAACTACTCATTTGATAATCTGGAGCTTTATTCTCTATTTTGGCGCTAGAGTTATCAAAGTTTATACCTTTTGTTTTATTCATCTCACTCTTATTACTACCAACTTCTCTACTTCTTTTCATTACTGCTACAACAAATTCATCTAGTGCTTTTTGTATTGCTAATCTTCCTGCTTTCTCTTTCTCATATGTGCTAACTAGAGATTGTGGCTTAACAGATACATACTCACTAGTTACTATGTTTTTACTCCAGAAGCCATATTTATCTTTAATGGCAAACTCTATAGCAGCATTTACACTATATCTAATAACATTACCATTATCATCTTTATTTAGTGGCGTTGTATTAATAGTATAACTATTTACCAAAATATAACCCTTTGCCATATCAACATCTTTTGTAATAGTTAAATTTAACCTATTAATTGCCATTCTTGATAATTCATCTTGTAAAAATACCCCAGAGTCTGGATCTTCTGGATCCATTTTAACTTTTGTCAATACTGGTTGGTCAAAAATATCAAATGAGTATTGTGGAACAGGTTTATAGCCACCACATGCTACAAATATTAATGCTAAAACTACCGATACTATATATTTCATAAATAATCCCCCTATTTAACAACAAAGTTTACTAACTTGTTTGGAACAAATATCTCTTTTAGAACCTCTTTACCCTCAAGCCATTTTGATGCAGCTTTTTTTGCTTCTGTTATTATATCATCTTTACCTAAAGAGGCATCTACACTTATTTCGCAACGCTTTTTCCCCATAATTGTTACAGCATATGTAACACTACTTGATACAAATACCTCATCTTTAATCTCTATTTCGCCCTTTAAATTCTCTCTATCAAAGAGAGTTTGACTCATCTCATTTGCGATATGTGGCACAATTGGTTCTAATAGATTTAAAATTATATAGAGCCCCTCACTCCAAACATCTGAATTATCTTGTTTATCAAGTGCATTTAGAGCCTCCATACAAGATGCAATTAGAGTATTATAAGCAAAACCATCGCCTAAAAAGAGTTCATTACCCTTTTTAAGAGCTTCATAAACCTTTTTTCTTGCCTCTTGCTCTTTATCATTTAATCTGCTATGGTCAATCTCTGGTATAGTTTTTGCAGTGGCTTTATCTATCTTAGAGTATAGTTTTCTTAAAAATCTATAAGCCCCCTCTACTTGAGCATCATCCCAGTCTATATCTTTTTGTGGTGGTGCAGCAAATAGTATAAACAATCTTGCAGTATCTGCTCCATACTTATCTATTATATAGCTTGGCTCAATTACATTACCTTTAGATTTACTCATTTTAGAGCCATCTTTATTTACCATCCCTTGAGTAAGCAGCCTCTCAAATGGCTCATCTACATTGCAGTATCCTAAATCTCTTAATACTTTTGTAAAAAATCTTGCATATAGAAGGTGCAGTATTGCATGTTCAATTCCACCAACATATTGATCTACACCCATCCAGTAGTTGCAATCATCAATATCAAGTGGCATCTTTTCCCACTTTTTAGGGTCAAGAGTGTATCTTAATTGATACCAAGAGCTTTGCACAAAAGTATCCATAGTATCGGTCTCACGAATTGCATCTGCTCCACACTTAGGGCATTTGCAATATTTCCAAGTTGGGTGGCTCTCTAATGGATTACCCTCTCCTGTAATCTCTACGCCATCTGGAAGAGTTATAGGTAGATTCTCTTTAGCCTCTGGCACTAATCCGCAGCTTTTGCAATGCACAAATGGAATAGGAGCACCCCAATATCTTTGACGGCTAATTCCCCAGTTTCTAAGTTTATAGTTTGTTTTCCCTTTACCTATGCCTTGGCTTTCAAAGAGTTCGATTATTTTAGCTTTTGCTTTGCTATTTAGCATACCGTCAAACTCATCACTATTAACTAAAACTCCCTCGCCTGTATATGGAAGTTCACCTCCATCTATTACTCTAATAATTGGCAAATTATACTTGGATGCAAATTCAAAATCTCTCTCATCATGTGCTGGAACTGCCATAACAGCCCCTCCACCATATGAAGCCAAAACAAAGTTTGCTGTCCATACAGGCACTTCTTTACCTGTTAGAGGGTGTATTACACTAATGCCTAGTGGATACCCTTCTTTATCACTTTTGGCTCTTTGCACATCTGTTTGGTTTTGCATATGTTTTATTTTAGCAGATATATTAGCATCTAATAGATTATTATCTATCAAATATTTTACAATTTCATGCTCTGGAGCTAAAGCTGAGTAAGTTACACCAAATATTGTATCGGCTCTTGTTGTAAAGACATCAAAAGATTCAAACTCCCCTCCTAATTTCTCTTTTGAAGAGTTGCTTAATTTAAATGTAAACTCTAACCCTTGCGATTTGCCAATCCAATTTTTTTGCATTGTTAAAACTTGATTTGGCCATTTACCCTCAAGCAATTTTAAATCTTGTAGCAACTCATCTGCATATTTTAAGATATCTAAATAGTATCCTGGCATCTCTTTTAAGATAACTTCATTATCGCAGCGCCAACAGCAACCATCTTCAACCTGCTCATTTGCCAATACTGTTTGACAACTCTCGCACCAATTTACCTTTGTGCTTTCTCTGTATAAAAGATTTTTTTCATACATATCTATAATAAAGCCTTGCTCCCATTTTGTATATAATGGATCGCAAGTTGCAAATTCTCTACTTTTTGAGAATGATAAGCCAAGCGCCTTAAATCCCTCATTCATCTCTTCTATATTTGCATATGTCCACTCTTTTGGGTCTCTTTTGTTCTGTATTGCAGCATTTTCAGCTGGCATACCAAATGCATCCCAACCCATTGGATGCAAGACATTAAACCCTTGTTTTCTAAAGTATCTAGCCATTGCATCACTTATTGAGTAGTTTCTCACATGACCCATATGAACCTTTCCACTTGGATATGGAAACATACTTAATATATATTTTTTAGGTAACGACTTATCATCTTTTGGCTCAAAAGCTCTCTCTTTCTCCCATATATCTTGCCATCTTTTCTCTATCTCTTTTGGATTGTAATTCAAAACTGCTCCTACATATTCTTAAACTTAAAAGGATTATACCAAAAGGGCTATATTAATTAGCTAAACTTTATTACGACACAAATTAATACTCTAAAATTTTATTAAAACTTTTACTTTAAGAGTGTGTAGATTAAATAAAAAATATAGATAGAATATTATAAATAAATATTATGTAAGCTTATTATTATATTTAATATATTAAAATAGAGCTTCATTAATACTATTATTTATAAGGGGAACATTATGAAAATTCAAAAAAATATTACTAAGGGTGCGATTGTATTATCGTTTATGGCATCATCTATGCTATATGCAACCAATGGAGATACTCTAATTGGAGTTGGAGCAAAAACCAGAGCAATGGGAGGAGCTGGAATTGCACTTAGCCATGGTGCAGAATCAACTTTAGTAAATCCAGCACTTATTACAAAAGTTAAAAGTAGCGAAATAAGTTTTGGTGGAACAATTTTTATGCCAACTATTAAAACAACATTCCAAGGGCAAGAGAAAAAAAGCAGTTCTGATTTAAGTATGATTCCAGCAGTAGCAATTGCAAGTAAAGTTATGCCAAACATATATGTTGGTATAGGAATGTATGGAACAGCTGGTATGGGTGTTGATTTTAGAGGAAATCCAACACATATGGATATGGAGACAACTCTTCAACTTATGCAGTTTGCAGCACCTCTTGCATATAAAAGTAGTAATTTAAGTATAGGTATATCACCTATAATTCAATATGGTTCACTTGATATTAATTATAAAAATTATATGGCTCCAGGGCAACCACAAGTTGGTTATGGTCAAACACAAGATTTTGGTTTTGGTGTAAGTGTTGGTGCTGTATATGACTTTGACAATGGCTTTAGTATTGGTGCAGTATATAAAAGTAAAATTAAGATGAAATATGATAGAGTTTTAACAACTGCTGCAAACCCACTTGGAGTAATGGTAGGCGATACATTAACACAACCAGCTGAGTATGGTGTTGGTTTTGGCTATAAAAATGGTCCTCACTCAATTGCATTAGATGTTAAAAAGATTGCATGGAGTAAAGCTAAAGGTTACAAAGAGTTCAATTGGAGAGACCAAACAGTAATTGCAGTAGGTTACCAATATGACGCAGGTCAATGGGCTGCAAGAGTTGGGTATAACTATGCTAAAAGTCCAGTTAAAAATAGTGCAAATCCTATGATTAATACATTTAATTTACTTGGTTTCCCAGCAACTGCAAAAAGCCACTTCAGTGCAGGTGGAAGCTACAAATTTAGCGATAAATTCTCTACAGATTTAACTGTTGTATATGCACCAGAGTCTAAAAGTTCTTTAAATACAGGTAGCCCATATGCAATATCAAATAAACATAGCGAACTTGGAGTTACAGTTCAGTTTAACTATAAATTTTAAGAAGCAAGGTTAAAACCTTGCTTGAAATAATCTATTAACCTCTTTTAAAATTTTTTAATTATCATCTTAACTTTCGTATAAGGTATTGCAATGGCACTGTTTTATTTAAAATATAAATTAAAATTAAGGTGCAAAAGTTAAGTTATCATATTTAAAGCTCTTTTTATATACAATAAGATTAATAAAACAATGGAGGTCTTTAAGTTGTCATTAGCATTAGCAAGAAAATATAGACCATCTACTTTTTCAGATTTAATTGGACAAGAGTCGGTATCTAAGACTCTCTCTTTGGCTTTAGAGACATCTAAATTATCACATGCTTATCTATTTTCTGGAATTCGAGGTAGTGGAAAGACATCTACTGCTAGAATTTTTGCAAAAGCCCTGCTTTGCGAAAATGGTCCAACGAATAACCCTTGTCAAGAGTGTGAGCATTGCTTAATGGCAAATGAGGGGCGACATATTGATATAATAGAGATGGATGCTGCAAGTAACCGTGGTATAGAGGATATAAAAGAGTTAATAGAGCACACAAAATATAAACCATCTATAGGCAGATTTAAGATATTTATTATAGATGAGGTGCATATGCTAACAGTTCAGGCATTTAATGCACTTTTAAAAACTTTAGAAGAGCCTCCTGATTTTGTAAAATTTATACTAGCAACAACCGACCCTTTAAAACTACCAGCTACAATTCTTAGTCGTGTTCAACACTTTAGGTTTAAAAAACTTCCTATAAAAGTGGTAAAAGAGCATTTAGCTTATATTTTACACCAAGAAAAAGTTGAATTTGAAGATGGTGCAATAGAGATTATTGCAAGAAGTGGTCAAGGCTCGGTAAGAGATGCACTAACTCTGCTTGACCAAGCAATAGTATTTAGTGATGGCAAAATTACAACCCAAAGTGTTACAAATATGCTAGGGATTATAGATCCAAATACTCTATCTGAACTTATTAAATCTATAAGCAATAAAGATAAAGATGGAGTTATCGAGTTTTTAAATGACTTCTCTAGTTATGAAGCTGAGATGATTTTAGATGAGCTTACTCTCTATATTCAAGAGAAGTTACTTAGTCAAGATGGGGAGCTTAGCACTTTAACAATAGATAGATTCTTTAAAATCTTAGCAGATGGCAAAAGATTACTATCATTTGGAAGCAGTGGAGAGTTTGTGCTAACTTTAACACTATTTAAAATGATAGAAGCTATGAGTATTCACGATATTGATGATATGATACACAAACTTCAAAATGAACTTGGCTCAACAAATAGTGTTACAAATAGTAACGAAGAAAAAATAACTAATAGACAGATAGAGACCCCTATAACAGAAGATAGTTTAGTAGAGGCGAAAAAAGAACAAAACATATCAACTCCAAAGATAGATGAGAGTAGCGACAAAGATAGCAATATGGAGTCTCCTCAGTTAAAATTTAATAAATTAGTAGAGAAGATATATGATAGAAACTATGAGCTAGGAGAGATATTTAAAAACAATATTACATTTATCAGTTTTGAAAATAGTATATTAACTTGGGAATCTACAGTAGATGGAGATGATAAGAAAAAGTTAATTCAAAATTGGGGTATATTGAAACTATTTGTTCAGGAGATATTTGGAGTAGATACAAAAATAGAGAATATTGCAAAAAAAAAATTAGATAGCAATATAGAAAATAATAGCAATAATTCGGAGAAAAAAGAGGTATTAGATGAAGTATCTCAAAAGAGTAGCTGTATTATGCCAGAGGGAAAAGATGAAGCTAGTATAGATAAAGAGCCAAAAGAGTTACTAAATGAACCAATGATTAAAGAGTTTATTAAGCATTTAGACCCAAAAAGAGTGATTGTTAAACAAAAGAGTTGATATTTTCTATATTTATTTAAAAATTAAACATTTTTTTATTAATTTTGTATCTAAAGTTTTAATTTTCTGCTATAATGCCAAAACAATATGTAACTTTTATTCCAAATAGGCCTATTTTAGATATAAATACTGTTGGACTGTTTAGTTCTAAAATAGACTTTTTATAGTTGCAATATTGGTATATAATTTTATGGCGGTATTATATGAGAATATTAACAATTGGTCTTGGTGAAGAGTTTGCCAAAAGGTTAGAAAAAGAGATAGCAAAATATTTTATATGCATACTTGATAGCGCAGAAGACCTATATGATGCAACAAATTTTACATACTTTAGACACTATGAGCTGATAATTGTTGTTGATGAGAATATGAAATATGCAATGGAGCGCTTTGTAAAAGAGATAAAATTAAAAAAACCAGAGACAAAAATTTTAGTATTAACAGATACAGAGAATAATCACAAAGAGTTTTTTGATTTAAAAGTAGATGATATAATTGTTCGCCACAGAGATGAACCAGATTTAATTGCTGCTAGAGTTTTGGCTAATATGCGAAATCTTTATGGAACAAAGATAGAGATAGATAAATTAGTAATAGATATAACAGAAAAAAAGATTAAATATGATGATAAAATAGTAACTCTAAATGGTAAAACATTTGATATTTTAGTATATTTAGCCCTTAGAAACCAAAGAGTCTTTAGCAAAGATGAGATTATAAATGCACTTTGGGAAGAGCCTGAGTATGTAAGCGATAATACAGTTGAGGTAGCTATTAATCAGATAAGAAAGAGATTAAAGAGTATATTGGGCTTCCAAGTTATACATACAGTTAGGAGGCGTGGGTATAAATTCTCTTCAGATGTATCTCAAATTAAGGCTTAATTAACTTTTCATTGCTACTATGTAGATATGAAAAAATTAGAAGATATAGAAGTAAGCAACCCATACCTAAAGTTACCTGATAGCTTTTACGACTTTACCAACCCCACGCCATTAAAAGAGCCTCATTTAATTCATGCAAATATTGATTTAGCAAAAGAGTTAAATATTGATGCTAATGAGTTAAAAAAAGAGGAGTTTACAAACCTCATAAATGGTTCTTGGCAATTTAAAGGTTCAAAACCATTTGCAATGGTATATGCTGGTCACCAATTTGGTCACTTTGTCCCCAGACTTGGAGATGGAAGAGCTATAAATATAGGCACTATCAATAAACAACACCTACAATTAAAAGGTGCTGGAGAGACAAAATACTCTAGAAGTGGAGATGGCAGAGCAGTATTGCGTTCGTCAATTAGAGAGTATCTAGTGAGTGAATTGATGCACAATTTAGGAGTGCCAACAACAAGAGCTTTAGGGATTATTGGCTCAAAACATAGAGTATTCAGAGAGAGTTGGGAGAGTGGCTCTATTGTTTTAAGAGTCTCACCTAGCTGGGTAAGAGTTGGAACATTTGAGTATTTTGCATATAACCATATGTATAAAGAGTTAAAAGAGCTTTTGGAGTATGTAATTAAAGAGAGCTATCCAGATTTAATTGACTCAAAAAACAGATATGAACTATTTTTAATTCAATTAATTGAGAAAAGTGCAAAACTTGTAGCAAAGTGGATGAGTATAGGCTTTAATCATGGAGTATTAAATACAGATAACTTCTCAATAGCAGGATTGAGCATAGATTATGGTCCATTTGCATTTTTTGATGATTATGACTTTAACTATATATGCAACCATACAGATGCCAATGGAAGATATAGCTTTGGAAACCAACCATATATTTTTAAATGGAACTTAGCCGCATTAATTAATGCTTTGCAACCTCTATTAAAAGAGCTTAATTTAGAGATGATTTTAAATAGTTTTGATGAGTTATATATAAATGAGTTTCATAAAATTATGATGAAAAAATTGGGTCTATTTACCAAAGAGCCAAAAGATAAAGAGTTGCTAAAGCACTTATTAGGAGTAATGCAAACCCTGCAACCAGACTATACACTATTTTTTAGAGAGTTAAGTAACTATAGTGGAGATAGAGAAAGGCTTCTTAAATTGTGCCTATATCATCAACCTATGAATGAGTGGCTAGATAGTTATGATGCTAGATTGCAAAATGAGACAATTGATACAGAAGATAGGTTGCAAAAGATGAAGAGCATAAACCCAAAATATATATTAAAAAACTATATGATTCAATTAGCTATAGATAGAGCAGAAAATGGAGATTTTAGAATTGTAGATAATCTATTTAAAATAGCTCAAAACCCATATAAAGAGATGACTGAATTTGAAGAGTTTTCAAAAGAGACACCTAAAATTTATAAAAATAGAAAGTTAAGTTGTTCATCTTAAAGAAGGTTAGTTAGTAACAAAATATACTCAAACAGTTAGAAAAAATAGTATATCTATTGAAAAAATTGCTATTTATAGATAGAATGTATTATACAAAAGGAGAAGAGATGAGAAGGTATATAATTTTATCAACTGTTACAACTGTATCAATTTTTGCAGCTAGCAATGTTGCATTTTGTAGTGAGTCAGCAATTTTAGTAACTGCTGGAGTTAGATATAAATTTTAATATCTACTCTTTGGCACCAAAAATTTAACCTTGACTTATAGTAATAAATTAGCCACCTCTATATCTTTTAAGATTTGCTCTTTTAGCTCTGGCAAGGATTTAAACTTTTTTACCCCTCTAATAAAATCTATAAATTCAATCCAAACTCTACCTTTAATATCTTCATTAAAAGTATCTAAAATATGAACTTCAAAAGCTAAATTTCCATCGGTGCTTACTCTGTGCCCCAAGAAGGCAACTGCTCTATATTTTATATTATTTA
>Ga0256833_1003363_pt1 | contig 10952 bp, 11 predicted proteins | sample 356284metaG_FD_190535 | JGI IMG/M metagenome (GOLD analysis project Ga0256833, IMG submission 190535) | Hydrothermal vent microbial communities from Mid Atlantic Ridge, Atlantic Ocean - 356-284 | ecosystem: Environmental > Aquatic > Marine > Hydrothermal vents | place: Atlantic Ocean: Mid...
CCCTCCTTGTACTCGATATAAGCGGCCTCGAGGCTGAGCCCGCGCTCGGCGTCCACGAGCCGCCCCCCATCGGGCAGGGTGGTGACCCCGGTGGCCAGGTCCACCACCTGGTCCCCGGCGGGCTCGACGGTGAAGGCGGCGAAGCTCGCGGCGAGCGCCGGCAAGAGGAGGAGGAAAACCCAAACCCCGCGCATCGCCCCGAGCTTACGCCGCCGGCGTGAGAAAGCCTAGAGCCCGAGCAGAACCCGGAAGGCCCCCTGGATCCCCGAAAAAGCCCCCGCCGGCCAGACCCCGAAGAAGACGGTGAGCCCGGCGAGCACGAAGAGAAGCGAGAGCAGGCTGGGGCTCACGGAAAGCGCCCCCTCCCCCTCCGGGGCCTCCAGGAAGGCCGCCGCCAGCACCCGGAAGTAGTAGTAGTAGCCGAGCACGGTGGTGAGCACCGCGAGCACCAGCGCGGGGTAGAGCCCGGCCTGGGCGGTGGCGGCGAAGACGTAGAGCTTGGCCAAAAACCCCGCAAGCCCGGGTACCCCGGCGAGCGAGAGGAAGGCAACCGCGGCCAGTACGCTAAGCCCTGGCGCCCGCCTAAAAAGCCCCTTCCAGCCCTCGATCGTCGAGGGCACTCCGGCGGCCTCGGCCGCCTCCAGGGCAAAAAACGCGGCCCCGCCTGCGATCAGGTAGGCGAGCAGGTAAAAGCCCGCGGAGGCGTAGCCAAACGTACCCCCTACCGCGAGCCCGAGCGCCAGGTAGCCCATGTGGGCGATCGTCGAGTAGGCGAGGAGCCTTTTGAGGTTGGTCTGGGCGAGCGCCCAGAGGTTCCCGAAGACGAAGGAGAGCAGGGCGAGGGATAGGAGCGCCTTCCCGGCCACCTCCGGGGGCCCGAAGGCCCGGACGAAGAGGGCGGCGAGCCCGAGCCCCACCGCGATCTTCGGGGCCGAGGCCAAGAAAGCGGCGGCCACCGGCCGCGCCCCCTGGTAGGCGTCCGGCACCCAGGCGTGGAAGGGAACCAGGGCTAGCTTGAACCCGAGCCCCACCAGACTCAAGAGAAGGCCCACCAGAGCGATCAGCGGCGCACCCTTTTCAAAGGCCGCCCGGATCGACTCGAACTCGATGCTGCCGGTGCCGGCGTAGACGAGGGCGAAACCGTAGAGCAAAAGGGCCGAGGAGAGGGCGCCGAGCACCAGGTACTTCATCGCCCCCTCGGCGCTCTCCTTCCGGTCGCGGTCGTAGGCCGCGAGCACGTAGGTGGCGTAGGCGGAGAGCTCGAGCCCGAGGAAGAAAAGCAAAAGGTTCCTCGCCCCCACGAGCAACACGCCGCCGAGCGCCCCCCAGGCCAAGAAGGCGAAGAACTCCCCGGGCCCGCCCCAGAGCTCCTCGCTCCGGGCGAGGTTCCCCCAGGCCACGAAGAACCCGGCGGCGGCGAGCAAGAGGGCGGCGAGGGCGGTCAGGGGACCCGCCTCCAGGGAGCCAAAGAGCACCGCCCGCTCGCCGTAGGCCACGACCGAGAGCAGGGCCACGAGGGCGAAAAGCGCCATCGTCGCCCCGGCGAGCACCCCCGAGCGCCGGGGCAAAAGCGGCGCCGCCAGGGCAAGGCCGAGACCACCGAACGCAAGCAGGAGCACGACGACCAGCGTGATCATAGAAGCCCCCTCACGAACGCCAGCAGCGGCTGGATTCCGCCGTCAATCCAGGGCGTGAGCAGCGCCGGGACGAGACCGAGGACCACCGCCAGCACGACGAGCGGCGCGGCGGCGGCGAGCTCGATGGGCTCGAGGTCGGGGTAGTCCTTTTCCTTCTCCCCCAAGAGCACCCGCTGCACCGTCCAGAGCATCGCCCCCACCAGCACCAAGAGCCCGAGCAGGGCAAACCAAACCATCCAGCGGGTGGTCTCCGAGAGGAAGGCGCCCCAGAGCGACTGGAACTCGCCCAAAAACCCCGCGAGCCCGGGGAGGCCGAGCCCCCCGAGCAGGGCCAGCCAGAAGATCCCACCGAGCACCGGCATGCTGGCGTAGATGCCGCGCATCGCCCCGATCTCGCGGGTGTGGGTGCGCTCCGAGAGGAGCCCCACCATCAAAAAGAGCAGGCCGGTGATCAACCCGTGGGCGACCATCTGGTAGACCGCCCCGTGGAGCCCGATCGCGGTCATCGAGGCGATTCCAAGGAGCACGTAGCCCATGTGGTTCACCGAGGAGTTCGCGATCAGCCGCTTCAGGTCCCGCTGGGCCAGGGTGACGTAGGCGCCGTAGACGATCGAGACGAGCGCGAGCACCCCGAGCACGGCGGAAAAGCGCGAAAGCTCACCGGGGAAGAGCCCAAGGTTAAAGCGGATCAAGCCGTAGCCGCCCATCTTCAAAAGCACCCCGGCGAGGAAGATCGAGCCGGCGGTGGGCGCCTGGGTGTGGGCATGGGGAAGCCAGGTGTGGAGCGGCACGCTCGGAAGCTTGATCAAAAACGCCAAGGCGAAGCCCCAGAAAAGCCAGGCCGCCGCCGGAAGCGAGGCGAGGTAAGGGGCCGCCTTTTGGAGCTCAAGGTAATCGAAGGTGAGCTTCCCGAGCTCGGGGCGCGCGAGGTAGGCGGTGCCCAGGATCGCGGCCAGCATCAGGACCGAGCCCACGAGGGAGTAGAGCAGGAACTTCACCGCCGCGTACCGGCGCTCCTCGTACCCCCAGACCGCGATCACGAAGTACATCGGCACCAGCACGATCTCGAAGAAGACGAAGAAGAGGAGGAGATCCAGCGCGGCGAAGACGCCGGTGAGCGCCCCTTCCAAGAGTAGGAGCAGGGCAAAAAACGCCCGGTCCTTCTTCCGCCAGCTCGCGAGCACGCTGACGACGGTTAACAGCGCGGTCAGCACTACGAAGGGCAGGGCGATGCCGTCCAAGGCGACGTGGTAGCCCGCGCCCAGAAACGGCATCCAGGAAAGCCTTTCCTCAAAGGCGAAGCCCTCGCCGGGGTAGCGGAAGTAAAGGGCGAGGGAAAGCAAGGTGAGCACCGCCGAGACCCCAAGGGCGAAGCGCTTGGCAAAGGCGGCCTCCTCGTCCTGGTATAGCGCGATCACCAGCGCTGCCAGGAAGGGGACGAAGATCAAGAGGCTTACCACCGCACACCTCCCAGAAGCAAGAGGATCGCGCCCAGCACCACGTAGGCGGCGTAGGTGGCGACCCGGCCGCTATTCAGCCAGCGAAGCGCCTGCCCCAGCGCCCCGGTGGCGTAGGCGGCGAGGTCCACCAGGAAGTCCACCACGTAGGTGTCGAGGATCCAGAGCAGGTCGGTGGGCCACTGGGCGATCCGGGCGACGACCTTGTAGTAGAACTCGTCGAGGTAAAGCCGCCGCTGGAGCGCCGCCACCACCGGGTCGGGAAGCCGCTGGGTGAGGGGGTCTTTGGCGTAGAGGAAAACGGCGAGCAAAAGTCCCGCGAGCGCCACCAGCGTCCCCAGCACGTACCCGCCGAAAAGCTTGCTCGCAGGCAGCACCTCGGGGCCCTTCGGGAGATGGACGAAGAGGAGGAGCTTTTGCCCAAAGAGCGGGCTGCCCCAAAAGCCCACCACCAGGCTCAATGCGGCGAGCCCGAGGAGGGCGGTGGTCATCACCGGCTCGGACTCGTGGGGGTGGTGGTCCTTGGGCGGCGCGGGGTCGGGCGGGCACTCCTCGGGGCCCAGGTTCAAGGCCGGGCAGCCCTGGTTCCAGGGCGCCTTCTTCCAGGGCGACTCAAGGCTCGGGTGGTGGAAGGCGATCACGATCAGGCGGGTGGTGTAGAAGGCGGTGAAGAACGCGGCCAAAAGCCCCAGGAACCAGAGGAAGGGCGCGTGCTCCTGGGCCGCGTGCAGGATCAGGTCCTTGGACCAAAACCCCGCGAAGGGCGGAATCCCCATGAGCGCCGCCGCCCCGATCAGGAAGGTGCCGTAGGTGATCGGCATGTACCGGGCGAGCCGGTTCATCTCGAAGATGTCCTGGGTCTTGGCGCCGTGGATCATCGAGCCCGAACCTAGGAACAAAAGGGCTTTGAAAAAGGCGTGGGCCAGGAGGTGGAACATCGCCGCCGCCCAGCCAAAGACGCCGAGCCCCAGGAACATGTAGCCGAGCTGGCTCACCGTGCTCCAAGCCAGGATCTTCTTGACGTCGGCGAAGGCGGCGCCGAGCACGGCGGCGAAAAGGGCGGTGATGGCGCCGATCCAGGCAAGGTAGGGAAGGGCGCCTCCAGCCTCGAGCACGGGGTAAAACCGCGCCATCAGGAAGACCCCAGCGGCCACCATGGTGGCGGCGTGGATCATGGCGCTCACCGGGGTCGGGCCCTCCATCGCGTCGAGCAACCACACGTGGAGCGGGAACTGGGCGCTTTTACCCATCGCCGCGAGGAAAAAGAGGAGGCCAATGGCGAGCGCCACCCCCGCGGCCAGGTGCTCGGCCTGAACCCCAAGCTCGGGGATGCTGAAGCTTCCGGTCTCCTTGTAGAGCCAGAAAAGCCCCACCATGAAGCCGAGGTCGGCGAACTTGGTGGTGATGAAGGCCTTTTTCATCGCCTGCTGGGCCGACTTCTTCTTGAAGAAGAAGCCGATCAGGAGGTAGCTCATGAGCCCCATGACCTCCCAGGCCAACAGGGCGATGAAGAAGTCCCCGGCGGCGACGAAGGTGAGCATGGCGGCGGTGAAGAGCTGGAGGTAGGCGAAGAAGGTGGGATAGCGCTCCTCGCCGTCCATGTAGCCGATCGAGAAGAGGTGGATGAAGAGCGAAGCCCAGGCCACCATGAAGAGCACCACGGCACCGAGCGGGTCCGCGAAGAGAGTGAAGTGGATGCCCCGCTCCCCTTGGATGGCGAGCCACTGCCAGTCGAAGGTGAAGGGAAAGCCCTCGAGCGCCGGGCGCACCAAGGTGGCCTCGCCCCCCTCCATCGCCCACTGGGGCGCGGCTTTTAGCGCCTCAAGGAGCAGGCCGGTAGCCAGGAAGGCCACCGCCGCCATCACCCCGGTGGTGAAGTAGCCCGCCGAGCGCCCCTTAAAAAGCCGCCCGAGTAGGATCACCACCAGGAAGCCCAAAAAAGGCAGGAGGGGGATCCCGTAGAGGAGGTTCGCATAAAGGTATTGCATCGCCTTACCCCCGCATCTCCTCGACCACGTCGGTGGCCGCGCTGCCGGTGTGCCGGAAAACGTTCAGCAGGATGGCGAAGCCGATCGAGAGCTCGGCCGCCGCCACCACCATGATGAAAAGCGCAAAGAGCTGACCCGAGAAAAAGACCGGGTCCTTGTAGGCGGCGGTAGCGGCGAAGGCGATCGCGGCCGCGTTTAAGAGGATCTCCACCGACATCAAGACGGCGATCAGGTTCCTCCGGGTGATCACGCCGAAGAGACCGATGGCGAAGAGCACCGCGGAGAGCGCGAGAAAGTGGCCCAGGGTGATCATGCTTCCCGCCTCCTTGCCAGCACCACCGCACCCACCATGGCGAGCAAAAGCAGCACCGACGCCACCTCGAAGGGCAGGAGGGTCACGGTCAAGAGCCGGGCGCCGAGCCCCTCGGGGCTAAGCGGCCGGAAGGCCTCCTGGGGCGCGCCCAGGTAGGCCCAGAGCCCGGCGAGGAAGACCACCGCCAGCACCCCGGCCACCAGGTAGAAGACCCCGGCGGCCGGGCGCACCCGGCGGCTTTGCGTGGTCATGATGATGAAGAGGGTCAGGATGGGGATGGCGGCGGCGTTGACCGCGAACTGGATGACCGCGAGCAGCGGGCTCCCGAGCAAGACGTAAAGGCCGGCGATGAAGAAGAAGGTAAACGCGAGCGCCACCGCCGCGTGGACGATGTTCTCGGAGAGCACCACCACCAGCGCCCCGGCGAGGATGAGCCCGGCCAGGATGGCAAACCCAAGCACGCTCATGCCCCCTCGCCCCCTTCCGCCTCCTTGAGGAGCTCGGCGAGGCCCCCGGGCTGCATCTCGGGCGGAGCCTTCACGATCTTGCCCTCGGGGGTCCGCATCTCCACGCCGAACTTGGGGCTGTACCAGATCTTGGCCTCGTGCCCGATGTGGTCCAGGAAGGCCTTGTCCGCCTTCAGGAGGTTGATGTCGTAGACCGCGTGCTCGAACGCGCCCACGGTGACGATCGCCGAAACCGGGCAGGCCTCGACGCAGTTGGCGCAGTGCATGCAGTTGGCGAAGTCGAGGTCGAAGCGCTCGAGCACAAACCCCTTCCCCTCGGGATTGCGCTTGCGCTCGATGGTGATCACCTGGCTGGGGCAGACCCGCTCGCACTGCAAGCAGGCGACGCAGCGGTCGGTGCCGTCCTCATTTTGGATCAGGGCGAGGAACTGCACGCTGACCGGCGGGATTTCGGGCTTCTTGTAGGGGTAGAACTCGGTGGCCGGGGGCTGCTTCACCCGTTTGTGGACGGTCTCAAGCCCCGTCGCCACCGCCTTGACCGCTTCCCATACCTCGGCGAAAAGGCTCATACCACCTCCAGGAACATGCGAAGCAGCGCGGCCACCAACAGGCCCACCAAGCTAAGCGGCAAGAGCCCCTTCCAGGCCAAGTCCATGAGCTGGTCGTCGCGGAAACGCGGCAGGGTCGCGCGGATCCAAAGGAAGATCCAGACCCAGACCGCCACCTTGATGAGGAAGTAAAGGCTCTGGAGGAGCCCGGCGGCGAAGCTCTGGGGGTCGAGCCCGAAAAGCGGCCCGTGCCAGCCGCCAAAGAAGAGCAGGACCATGAACCCGGGGAGGAGGAAGAGCTCCACGAACTCGGCGAGGAAGAAGAAGGCAAAGCTCATCCCCGAGTACTCGGTGTTGTAGCCGGCGACGATCTCGCTCTCGGCCTCGGGCAGGTCGAAGGGGGTGGCCTTGAGCTCGGCGATGCTCGCCACCAGGTAGACGATGAAGGAAAGGAAGAGCGGCACCACGTGCCAAAGCCCGTACTGGTGCTCGACGATGTCGGTGAAGCGAAGCGAGCCGGCAAAGACGCCGACCGAAAGCAGGGCGATGGCAAGCGGCACCTCGTAGGAGACGAGCTGGGCGCCGGCGCGGAAGGCGCCGAGCAGCCCCCACTTGTTGCCCTGGGAAAGCCCCCCGAGCACCACCCCGTAGGCCCCGAGCGTGCTCACCGCCACGATGTAGAGGAGCCCGACGTCGAGGTCGGCGATCAACCATCCCGGAGCCACCGGGATCGCCACCATCAAGAGGAACGCGCTCACGAAGACGATCGCCGGGGCCAGTCGGAAGATCAACCAGTCCACCCGCTTTGGCGCGAAATCCTCCTTGCCAAGGAGCTTGAGCGCGTCGAAGACGGTCTGGAAGACCCCGGCAGGCCCGTAGTGCATGGGACCGACCCGCTCCTGAACCTTGCCCAGGTACTTCCTAAGGACGACGATCAAAATGAGCGCCACCACCGCCGCCAGAAGGAAGGCGAGCACCGCCTCAATGGCGGCGAAGACGGCAAAGCCCAAGGGGGTCTTCATCCAGCCGAAGTGGCGGAAGAGGGTGGGCACCACCCCGTAGGCGAGCACCACCATCACCCAAAGCGCCGAGAAGAAAAGCGCGTAGGCAATGCGCTCGAGCCAGGGCTTCGGCCGCGTGGGGTCGTAGCCCACGAGCTTCGGCTGGACCAAGCGCTCGGTGGGCAGCGGCATGCGGCTCATCGGTCCACCTCCCCGAAAACCGGGTCCAGGGACGAGAGGATCGCGATCGCGTCGGCAAAGCGCGCGCCCACGAAGAGGTCGGGGATGAGCTGGAGGTTGGCGAAGCTCGGCGAGCGGTGTTTGATCCTATGGGGATATTCGCTGCCGTCCGAGACCACGTAGGTGCCAAGGTGGCCGCGGGCGATCTCCACCGCCCGGTACCGCGCCCCCGGCTTGGGCTTGACCCGGGGCGGGACCTTGCCCTTATACGGCCCGGTCTTCGGTACCTTCTCAAGCGCCTGCCGGATGATCTTGACCGACTCCTCCATCTCGCGAAACCGCACCCAGAAGCGGGCGTAGACGTCGCCCTCGGGGCGGGTCGGGATCTCGAACTCGAGCTCGTCGTAGGCGTCGTAGGGCTCGGCCTTCCGGACGTCGTAGGCGACGCCGGAGGCGCGGATCACCGGGCCGGAAGCCCCCCGGGCGATCGCCCGCTCCTTGCTCAAGACCCCGACCCCCACCGCCCGCGCCTGGAAGACCGGCGAGTCGAGCACGAGCGCGTAGTAGTCGGGCAAGCGGGTCTCGAAGAAGTCGAGGAAGGCGGCCACGTCTTTGAAGAAGTCGGGGTGAACGTCGCGTCGCACCCCTCCAAAGGTGAAGTAGTTGGGGAGCATCCGGGCGCCGGCGGTCTTCTCGGTGATCTCGAGGATCTTCTCGCGGTCCCGGAAGGTATAGAGGAATGGCGTGATCGCCCCCAGGTCAAGCATCCCGGTTCCCAGCCAGACCAGGTGGCTCGCAATACGGAAGAGCTCAAAGAAGATCACCCGGATGTACTGGGCCCGCTTCGGCACCTCGACGCCCAATAGGTCCTCCACCGCCAGGATGAAGGGGAGCTCGTTTTGAAGCCCGGAGACGTAATCCATCCGGTCGGTATAGCTGATGATCTGAACGTAGGTGCGGGCCTCCTCGATCTTCTCGTGGTTTCGGTGGAGAAAACCGATGTGGGGTACCGCCCGGGTGATCCGCTCGCCGTCGAGCCCGATCACCACCTTCAATACGCCGTGGGTCGCCGGGTGCTGCGGCCCCATGTTAATGATCATCTCGTCGGTGCGGCCGGGCACCGGCGCGATCGTAGTGGGTCCCCTCACGCCTCACCCCCTTCCTCGCGTTCCTTGGGCTCTTCCCAGGGCAAGGTCTCGGGCCAAGGGGCGGGCTGCCAGTCGGGCAGCAGGTAGCCCCCGGTGTCGTAGCGCTTCTGCAAGGGGTGGATCGTCCAATCCTCTTCGAGGAGGATCCGCCGAAGGTCGGGGTGACCGGCAAAGCGAATCCCCACGAGGTCATAGGCCTCGCGCTCGAACCACTCGAGCCCCGGCCAGAGGTCGGTCACGCTCGGCACCACCGGGTCGTCGTAGGGGATGTCGGTGTAAACCGTCGCCTTCCGCCCGCTCTCCATCCCGTAGAGGTGCACCACCACCCGGAGGCCGTAGCCGGTGTCCATCCCGGTGAGCGAGCGGGGATAGTCGAAGCCCTCGGCCTTCAAAGCCTCGAGCAGGGCCCGGTAATCCTCGGGGTGAACGGCGTAGACCTCCTCATCGAACTCGGTGGTCTTTTTGAAGCGGAGCTCCGTCATAGCACCGGCACCCTCCCGTCCTTGCCGGGCTCCGCGAAGACGTCGTAATCGGTGGGGATCACCCGGGCCCGCTTGTAGCGAAGCCGCCGGTCGGCGATCTTGTCGCGAAGCAGCAAAAGCCCCTGAAGGAGCGCCTCCGGCCGGGGCGGACAGCCGGGGACGTAGACGTCCACCGGGACGATCTTGTCCACCCCCTCAACCACCGAGTACCCCTGGCGGAAAGGCCCACCCTGGTTGGCGCAGGCCCCCATGCTGACCACCCACTTGGGCTCGGCGAGCTGCTCGTAAAGGCGCTTCACTCTTTTCGCGATCTTCTTGTTCACCGTACCGGAGATGATCATCAGATCGGCCTGCCGGGGGCTGTTTCTAAAGAACATGCCCAGCCGGTCGGCGTCCACCTTCGGAGTCCAGGTGGCCATCATCTCGATGGCGCAACAGGCAATCCCAAAGGTGAGCGGCCAGAGGCTCCGGCTCCGGGCCAGGTTGATCACGTCGTCGAGCGTGCCCAAGATGATGTTCTGGGGCCGCTCCTCGGACCCTAATAGACCCATTTCAGCACCCCCCTCAGCCAGGCGTAGGCGAGGCCCGCGGCCAGGATGGCGACGAAGACAGTGACCTCGATGACCCCGAGCCAGCCGAGCTTGTCGAAGGCGGGCGCCCAGGGGAAAAGCAGCGCCGCCTCGACGTCGAAGATCAAAAAGAGCAGGGCGTAGAGGTAGTAGTGGACGCTGACCCGGACCTCGGTGGTCCCGATGGTGACCTCACCGGACTCGTAGACCTCGAGCTTGGCGCCGGTTTTGGGCCTCGTTCCCACCAGGAGGCGGGAAAGCAGGATGGTGGCGTAGACGATCAGCACCCCCACCACGGCAAAGGCGGCCACGAGCAGCGCCGCCTCGAGCTGTGCTTGATACTGCACCTGGCAGGCCCCCTTTCTCGCGCCCCTTTGGGCGCACCCCGCTTATCTTAGCGATCCGTGAACGGGGCGTTTGCCCACCAGATTCCCATTTCCTTTCTTTAGAATGAAGGGCGCATCATGCGGCGGTGGCTGGCCTTCCTCCTTGCCCTTGGATTGGCGCTCGCGAGCCCCCGGGTGGGGCTGCACGAAGGGTTTACCCGGATCGTGCTCGACCTGCCCCAAGGCGCCACCTACCGCATCCAAGAACGCGGAGGACGCCTGGTGATCCGGCTCTCGGGCTACCGTCTTGCGCCCGAACGGGTCGTGGTGAAAAGCCCCGAGCTCGTCGAGTACGAGGCGAGGGGGGAGGAGCTCCTCCTCCGGGTCGCGCCGGGGGTGGAGGCGAAGGCGTTTGTGCTCGAAGGCAAAAGCCCGGGCACCTACCGCCTCGTCGTGGACCTAAAAAAAGGCGCGGTTCCGGTGGCGAAAAAGCCCGATCCCCCAAAGCCCGTGGTGGTGCTCGACCCCGGCCATGGCGGGCCCGACCCGGGGGCGGTGGGCTACGTGGTGGAGAAGGAGATCACCCTCGACGTCGCCCTCCGGGTCAAGCGAATCCTGGAGCAAAAGGGGATCCGGGTCGTCCTCACCCGCGACCGCGACACCGACCTCGCCCCCCCGGGGGAAAAGGACCTCTGGAGGCGCAAGGTCGCCGACCTCAAAAAGCGCGCCGGGATGGCCGACGCGAAAAAGACCCTCTTCGTCTCGATCCACGTCAACTCGGCGCCCCGCCCGGCGGCGGGGGTGGAGACCTACTACCTGGGGCGGGCGATCGACCC
>Ga0256833_1003364_pt1 | contig 10949 bp, 14 predicted proteins | sample 356284metaG_FD_190535 | JGI IMG/M metagenome (GOLD analysis project Ga0256833, IMG submission 190535) | Hydrothermal vent microbial communities from Mid Atlantic Ridge, Atlantic Ocean - 356-284 | ecosystem: Environmental > Aquatic > Marine > Hydrothermal vents | place: Atlantic Ocean: Mid...
TCACCGTATATCTTGAACCCACCGGAACAAGCGTTTTATTCGGACCGGATAAGTTTTTCGGCATTCACGGAGAATTTATCTACCTGAAAAGAAACAAGTTCGGAGATTTTTTCACGGACAATATCTACTACAAAACGATTAAATATGATGCATTTAGCAGTATACCCGGCATTTCCCGTATAAACTTAGTAAAAATAACAACAGACAAGAATCTTGAAAAATACCTTCAGCTTCCTCCTCTTCCGGAAAAATTTAAAGAAATTGCCAAAAATGCGGCAAAAGGCACAACAATATCGGAAAAGGCAGAGTCAATAGAAAACTTTCTAAAACAGAATTATAAATATTCACTAAATCCAACTGCCAATTCAATAACGGACTTCATATTGAACAGAAAAAGCGGTTATTGCGAACATTTTGCAACGGCCTTCATACTTTTCGCAAGAGAAAACGGTATACCCGCCCGTCTTGTATCCGGATTTGTAACAAGAGAGTATAACCCGGACGGAAAATACTTTATAGTAAGAGAAAAAGATGCTCATGCATGGGCTGAGATTTATATCAAAGATAAGGGATGGATAAGGTTCGACCCCACACCTCCAGCTTCAGTACCAAAAGTTTCAAAGATTTCGCTTATTATGGATAGCATCAAAATGTCATGGTATAGGAATGTTATTACATATGACAGTGCAAAGCAAATTTCTGCACTGAAAAGCATGCAAAAGGGAATAACAAGTATCGGAACAGGAATCAACACGTTGTTTGGCATTCTGCAAAAGATAGTGAGAAAATGGAGAATTTGGATTATACTGCTATCTATTATTCTTTTAATATATGTATGGGTGAAAAAGGAACGTTACGTTTCCAAAACAGATGTAGGCTACATTATCTCAAAAAGTATCGGAACGGATAAAAAACCTAACGAGACACTCATAGAATATGCAAAGAGGAAAGGTGTTTTTAAAAAAATAAAATACCTCATTTACAGATATTACGAGGTGCGCTTTTCGAGCAACTATTCGGACAGAAACGAATTAAAACGGATTATAAAAGAGATTAAAGAACAAACAAAGTCAAAGTTTTAACTTGACCGTCCGGTTAAATCAAGTATAATTAACAAAAACTATGCGAAAGGAGTAGTAAATGAAAAAGAAAATTTTGATTTTGGTTGTGATACTTTTAATTGCAGTGCCTATATTTGCAGGATGCGGAACGCCAAAAAGTTCTCCTCAAACAAATAGCGGAAGCACTTCAAATTCCGGCAATACAACGAACAATACGCATCCTGACAGGCAAAAAGCACCTGATTTTTCATGGCAAACGTCAAACGGAAAAGTTATGCATCTTTCAGACCTTCAGGGAAAAGTAGTTTTATTGGATTTCTGGGCAACATGGTGCGGCCCTTGCAGAATGACCATACCTCACGTCGAAGCGCTGTATAAAAAATACAAAGACAAAGGAGTGGTTGTAATCGGAATCAACCTTGACAATGCTGCAAACAGAAATGCAGTGAGGCAATTTATAAAAGAAAAAGGGATCACGTATCTTGTAATAAGCGATGCAAGCGGAACGGTAGCAAACGAATACGGTGCAACAAGTATCCCAAGATTCTTTTTCATAGACAAACACGGAAATATTGCAAAAATGATAGTAGGATATGATCCGAACATGGAAGAAACGTTTAGCAAAGAAATAGACAGTTTACTCTCGGAAAATTAGGAGGTTTTATGGACGTAACAGAATTAAACTTCAAAAAAGAAGTTCTTGAATCTCAAATTCCCGTGCTTGTGGATTTTTGGGCCGAATGGTGCGTGCCGTGTAAAATGATAGAACCCATTGTAGAAGAAATCGGAAAAGAATACTCAGGAAAAATAAAAGTCGTAAGAGTAAACGTAGATGACAATCAAAACATCGCAATACAATACGGCATTATGAGTATCCCCACGCTTATGATATTTGCAAACGGAAAAGTAGAAGAGCAAATTGTGGGGGCAGTACCAAAAAGAGTAATACTCTCAAAAATACAGAGATTTATAACGGCAAACTAAAAAAGGCGCTCGAAAGAGCGCTATTTTTCTCTTAAATGCTCGATGAATTTTACAACCCGATTGTAATCGTTTTTGAAGAAATAGCTCCCCATTACAAGAACATCGGCTCCTGCTAAAAGTATGTTTTTTGCAGTTTCCTCGTTTACTCCACCGTCAACCGAAATAAGAAAATTTAAGCCATGCTTTTTTCTAAAATCTGCAATACGCCGAATCTTTTCTAAAGAAAACGGAATGAATTTTTGACCGGAAAAACCGGGTTCCACACTCATCACGAGAACAATATCGAGAAATTCCAGAATAGGAAAAATTTGTTCTACAGGAGTTGCCGGGTTCAATGCCACACCGACTCTAACACCGAATTCTTTCGTCATTTTTATAAGCCGCATGGGAAAATGTGTCGATTCTATGTGAAAAGTAATGGCATTTGCACCGCTATTATAAAATGCTCCGATTAAATTTTCAGGATACTCCACCATGAGGTGCACATCAAAAAATATATCGGAAACATTCCTTATACTTTTAACAACACACGGGCCAAAAGTGAGGTTCGGAACAAAATGGCCGTCCATTACATCGAGATGCACCCAACTATCGTAAATAGCATTAATCTTTTTTAATTCTCCGGAAAGATCAGAAAAATCAGCCGACAAAATTGATGGCGCTATCGTAAATTTCATTGAGAAACTTTCAACCTCACTTCCACGCCCTGCCTGACCTTAAGCCCTGGCATAGGATACTGATAAAGAACAACGTTGCCATACACTTTGAGACTTTTATCCACATCTATATGGGATATGCGAAAACCGTCTTTTTCAAGAAGCGCCTTTGCATCATTCACATGCATGCCGATTACATTGGGCATCGTTACGAATTGACCGAGGCTTACAGTGAGCTTTACATCGCTATTTGGAGGCAAAAGAGTTCCGTCTTTAGGACTCTGTGAAAGAATTGTCCCTACGGGGCTTTTATCTTCTTTTTCGGATATATCGCCTACGGAAAGCCCTATGCTTTGAAGAATAGAAACGGCATCTTCAAAACTTTTGCCCACAAGATTAGGAACAGTAACATTCTTCGAACCGTTACTAATAACCGCTTTTACTATAGTGCCTTCCCTTACTTTCTCGCCCGGAAGAGGGGTTTGAGAAATAATAAAATCAAGCGGCACAGTCTCAGAATATTTTGACGATACAACCTGAAGAATCAATCCTTCCTTTTCAAGCGTTTTTTCTGCAGCATCCAATTTTAAATTTACAATGGAAGGAACTTTAACGGTTTTCTTTACAGATTTACCGCTACACCCAACAGTAAACAAAAACAAACCTGCCAAAAGCACTACCAACATTTTTTTCATACGCCCACATTTTACAGATTTTTACCCAATTTGCAACATTTATATAAAAAGATATAATTATCATATGAATAAAATTGCTGTTTATCCGGGAACATTCGACCCGATAACAAACGGACACATGGATGTAATAAAAAGAGGGGCGGAAATTTTTGACGTTCTTACAATTCTTGTTGCGGTAAGAAAAGAAAAAAACACACTATTTTCCATAGAGGAACGCCTCAATATGGTGAAGTGCGCCACAAAAGAAATAAAAAACGTCAATGTAGCGGTACTTGACACCCTACTCGTCCACTATCTCAAAGAACACGATATAAGATTCGTGTTAAGGGGATTAAGGGCCGTTTCCGATTTCGATTATGAGTTCCAAATGGCTCTGACAAACAGCGAACTCTACCCGGAAATAGAAACAATATTCATAATGAGTAGCAGGCAATATATCTTTCTCAGCTCCAGTATAGTGAGGGAAATTTCATCCTACGGAGGCAACGTATCCAATTTCGTACCGAAATGCGTTGCGGAAAAACTAAAAACGAGGAGGAAATAATGAACGAAAAGTCCGTTTTAAACGAAATCCGCAAATTAAAACAGGAAATTATCAATGCCAAAAAAGTTCCGTTCTCAAGATACGTTAGCGTGGATAAAGATAACATTTTGTCCAGGCTGGAGCAGATAGAGCAGATGTTACCCGGAGAAATGAAAAAAGCTTTCTTTATAGATAAAAAACGAGAAGAAATTTTACAAAATGCTTATAAAGAAAGCCAGGATATTATTACAAAAGCAAAGGAAGAACAAAAAAAGCTCATTTCCGAATCCACAGTAATAAAAGAAGCGGAAATAGAAAAAGAACGTATTATAAAAGAAGCAAGAGAAGAAGCAAACAACATTATAAATGAAGCGGAGCATTACGCAATCAACGTTCTTGCCAAAATAGAAAGCGTGCTCAAAAAAGCGGAGAGCGCAATAAAAGAAGGAAAGGAAAGTTTGATGTATGAAAATACCGATTCAGAGGATAAAGAACAACGAGAAGATTAAAATAGATACGTATATCAAAAATGCAGATTTGGGCGAACAGGGTACGCTGATCACACCCATACATATAGAAGGGACACTTACGTATGTAGGAAGCGAAGAAGTATTTTTTGAAGGACATCTTTCAGCAACGGTAGAGCTCACGTGTGTAAAGTGCCTTAAAAAATTCAAGCAAAATTTTGAAATAGATATTTCGGAGAGTTACATACCGCAGTACTTCCTGAATACCGCTCAAGGAAAAGAAGAAAGGGATCTGGAAGAACTCAGAGTGTTGCCTTATCAAAACGGAGTTATAGATATAGACAAAATAGCAAGGGACATCCTTATAGAAAATATTCCACCGTATCCTTTATGCCCCGAGTGCAGGGCAAATCAGTAATCTTACTCATACGATAATTTGACTTTTTCACACTTTAATATAAAATCTTCCTAACCATCGCAATTTTTAAAGGAGGCATACAGATGTATATAGAAGAAGCAAAAAATAATGTAGGCAAAGAAGTAACGATTAAAGGTTGGATTTACAATACCCGCTCCAGCGGAAAGATTATATTTTTGCTCATAAGGGACGGAACCGGAATTATACAGTCCGTTGTTTCCAAAAACGATGTTCCGGAAGAAATATTTCAAAAAGCAAAAAAACTCACACAGGAATCCTCGGTAATCGTAAAGGGTATTATAAGAGAAGACAAACGTGCACCAGGAGGATACGAACTTTTACTGAAAGATCTCGAAATCATACAGATTACAAAAGATTACCCCATTACACCGAAAGAGCACGGAGTAGGCTTTCTTATGGAGCACAGGCACTTATGGCTACGCTCCAAAAGGCAGTGGGCAATTCTAAGGATAAGGCACAGAATAGAAAAATCACTGAGAGATTTTTTTGATAACAGAGGATTTACATTAGTTGACGCACCTATACTTACACCTAACGCATGCGAAGGTTCCACCACACTGTTTGAAACGGATTACTTCGGAAAACCTGCATTTCTCTCTCAAAGCGGGCAATTATATATGGAAGCTGCGGCAATGGCATTCGGCAAGGTCTATTGCTTCGGGCCGACATTCAGGGCGGAAAAATCAAAAACGAGAAGACATCTTATGGAATTCTGGATGTTGGAGCCGGAAATTGCATACATAACGTTTGAAGAAAACATGAAAATCCAAGAAGAAATGATAACATACGTTGTGCAAGAAGTTCTGAAAAATTGCCAAAACGAACTTTCAATTATCGGACGGGACACCACCGTACTTGAAAAAGTTAAACCTCCTTTCCCGAAAATATCTTACAAAGAGGCACTTGAAATATTGGAGAAACACGGAAAACACCTCGAGTGGGGAGACGATTTTGGCGGTGACGAAGAAACAATACTTGCCGCACAATTTGACAAACCCGTTTTCGTCCACAATTTCCCTACGGGTGCAAAAGCTTTCTATATGAAACCGGACCCGGACAATCCCGGAACGGTTCTTGCAGCTGATCTGTTAGCACCTGAAGGATACGGAGAAATAATAGGCGGAAGCCAGAGAATAGACGATTACGATCTGCTATTAAAAAGATTAAAGGAAAACGGATTATCGGAAGAAGACTATAAATGGTACCTCGATTTGAGAAAATACGGTTCCGTGCCACACGGGGGGTTTGGGATAGGATTGGAAAGAACCGTTGCATGGATAGCAAAATTACCGCACGTGAGAGAAACAATTCCTTTCCCTCGCCTTTTGGAAAAAATTTATCCGTAATCGAATGGATAAAAAGGCAATTGATGTATTAAAAGAAATAAGAGGAGGTAAAATTCATAGGCTTTACCTCCTCATCAGCCCGGAAGGAGATTATCTCAAAAACAATATCGTTACGGCGTTAAAAGAAAATTTGATAGACAAAGAAACAGAAGCATTTGATTTTGCTACAATGTATGGCAAAAACACCACGGCAAACGAATTATCTCACTCTATCAGCACGCCGCCGTTCGGAAAAGCGAAATTAATAATAGTAAAAGATGCCGAGCAAATCAAAAAATCGGATATAAAAAAAATAATGGCATTCGAAATACCGGATTTTTCAACATTGGTAATGATTTTCAATTCGGATACAAAACTTTCGCCCAAAGAAAAAAACAGCACAATAGTTAATTCGTATTCCATAACTCAAACAATGTTAAAAGCATGGATAAGAAGAAAAGCAAAAGAAAACGGCAAAAAAATAACAAACGATGCAATTTCGGAGCTTATTGAAAGAGTAGATTCGGATTTGTACCTAATCTCATCCGAAATTAAAAAACTTTCTCTATTTGTAGGAGATAGTAAAGAAATAACAAGAGAAGATGTAATGGCAGTAGTAGATTACACGCCGGAAATAAAAATTTTTGATCTGATCGATGCAATAATTGCAGAAAAAAGAACGAAAGCATTAAAGCTACTAAAAGAATTTCTAAATTCGGAAGAGTCGAGTCCAGAACAACTCCTCTCACTGCTTATAAAAACTTTCATGCAAATGGCATTTATAAAAGAACTTTCGGAAAGAGGATTTTCAAAGAAAGAAATCATAGAAACCGGTAAAATCTATCCGCAATTTATTATAAACAAACTATTGCCTCTCACAGATAAGGCTCGTTATAACGATATAATCAACAAGTTTAATGCCCTTACGGAATTGGATGTGAAAAGCAAAAAGGGGGAAATTGAGCTTCCCCTTCAATTACGGCTTTTTGTTGAAAAGATATGATAATTTATTCTTCCGAAGATTTTTGTGCCGCGTGAAATTTCAACATCAACTTTGATTTTTTTCTCGCAGCCGTATTTTTATGAAGAATACCTTTTGCTTCGAGTTTATCAATAACCTTTATTGCTTCTTTTACTTTTTCTTCGGAATAGTTGCTTTTCCTTGCAAAATCAAGAGCCCTTTTCAAAGCAACTCTATAAAATTCGTTTCTTTCTCTTCTCTTTTCACTCTTTCTTACATCTTTTTTAGAAGACCTTAATATTGGCATCTATTTACCTCCTATTAAAAAATTCCTATATAGATTAACAATTTTATTATTTCTGTCAAGCATTCTACACGCATTATTTTTGGCAATTAGGACAATAATACGTAGAACGGCCGTTTACTTTAATGAGATGTATGGGAGTACCACAACGCGGACATGGCCGTCCCTCTCGCTTATGGACTTTAAAGTGATTTTGAAATTCTCCTTTTTTACCATTTAGGTGAACGAATGAAAGTTCACTTTCTCCACCGAATTTTTCCGATTCTTTAAAAACCTCAAAAATCGCTTTAAATATTCTCTCCGCTTCCTCACCTGTAAGTGTAGCAGCTTTTCTGTCCGGCCTCACTCCAGCAACAAACAAAATTTCGTCCGAATAAGCATTGCCTATTCCCGCAATCAAACTCTGATCCATTAAAATTTGCTTTATTTTTTTCTTTCCGTTTTCAGCAAGAATGCGATTAAATTTTTCCAATGTAAAATCAAGGCTCATAGCATCAATGCCCAATTTCTTCAGCGATTCGTCTTCAAAAACTTTACTTGTCTTCAAAAGTTTGACAAATCCGCCCCGCATAATCCCACCGATATAAAGACAACTACCATCGGAAAGCAAAAATCCCACCTGGACTTTGTTCTTATCGCACTGGTCAACAATCTTCATAAATCCGGTCAGCAAAAAATGAATTACGACGGAAAAATCATTGGACAGATCCAATATCAGAATTTTACCTTTTCTTCTCGAATTCACGAATTTGGCTCCCTTAACAAGGCGGGAGAATTCTCCCCCGCCCATATTAAGAATGTTCTCTTTATTAACAATAGCCTCTTCTATTTGCTTTCCTAACAGCAATTGCTGTGATTCTTTGCGTAAAATTTCAATTTCTACTATTTCGGGCATATATCTTATCTATTAGAAAAATTCCTAAAGATATCCTTTCCTGCAAACCTGGCAGCTTCCCCAAGTTCTTCTTCGATCCTCATAAGTTGATTGTACTTTTCAACGCGTTCGATTCTTGCAGGAGCACCACTCTTTATCTGCCCTATATTCATACCCACAACAAAATCGGAAATAAACGTATCCGCAGTTTCACCGGACCTGTGGGATACAACTTGCGTAAACCCAGCACTCTTTGCGAGATTTACGGTTTCCATGGTTTCGGTAAGCGTACCTATCTGGTTCAGTTTGATTAAGACAGAGTTAGATGCCTTAAGTTCAATACCTTTTTGCAATCTCTTGATGTTTGTTACGTAAATATCATCACCGACAAGTTGAACTTTTTTGCCAAGTTTTTCTTCCAATTTAACCCAACCGTCCCAATCTTCCTCAAACAATCCGTCTTCTATTGATATCATTGGATATTTGTCAACAAGCATTTCGTAATATTCAATCATGTCTTCCGATGTTCTTTCTTTTCCTTCGAATACGTATTTTCCTTTTTCAGGATTGTAGAAATAGGACGGAGCGGCATCAATCCCGATATATACGTCTTTTTTGGGTTCATAGCCCGCTTCTTCTATCGCTTTTACAATATATTTTATTGCATCTTCGCTATGCGCAAGGTGAGGTGCAAAACCTCCTTCGTCACCTACGCTAACAACATAACCGTCCTTTTTAAGAATATTTTTCAAAGTGTGGTAAATTTCGGCACCGTATCTCAGTGCTTCCCTAAAATTAGGTGCGCCGGCCGGAATGAGCAGGAATTCTTGAATATCAATACCCGAATCGGAATGCTTACCGCCGTTTAATACATTAAACTGAGGTACCGGAAGCAAAGTACCGTTAATACCGCCGATATACCTATAAAGAGGAATTCCGTATTCCTCGGCAGTGGCACGGGCTACTGCAAGCGATACACCTAAAATTGCATTTGCCCCCAACTTTCCCTTGTTCGGCGTCCCGTCAAGCTCCAGCATCGCTTTGTCAACTTCGGCCTGTTCTTCGGAAAGCATGCCGATAACCTTTTCTGCAATAGGGCCGTTAACATTCTCAACTGCTTTAAGAACACCTTTACCTCCAAAACGTTTTTTATCGCCATCACGTAATTCTACGGCCTCAAATTCACCTGTGGAAGCACCAGAAGGAACATCGGCCCTTCCCATAATACCGCTTTCCAATAGTACTTCGACTTCAACCGTGGGATTGCCACGGGAATCAAGAATTTCTCTACCCTGAACTGCTAAAATTTCACTCATATTGTTACCTCCTCGTATATTATTTAATTTCCTTGCGGTCTTTAATCGCCATAGTCAATGTTACAGAATCAACAAAGTCAATTTCAGTACCCTTAGGAAGGCCTGTTGCAATTCTTGTTATCTTCACGCCAAACGGTTTCAATACCTTTTGCAAATAAAGGGCGGTAATATCACCGTTAAAATTCGGATTCATTGCAAGTATAACTTCTTTTATATTCCCTTTGGCCACTCTTTCCACTAACTCTTTTATCTTCAAATTATCCGTAGAAACATGATTCATCGGATCGATTCTCCCGTGCAATACGTGATAAACACCACGATACTCTCCGCTTTTTTCTATAGCAAACAGGTCTCTCACTTCTTCCACAACACACACGGTAGAGTGATCTCTTTTTTCATCCGCACATATATTGCAAATTTCTTTATCCGTAAGATTAAAACATATAGGGCACAAATGCAAATTTTCTCTTGCAACTTTTATTGCATTCACCAACCTATCCACTCTTTGTTTATCCTGTGCAACGATGTAGAGTGCAATTCTTTCGGCACTTTTTGGCCCTATACCCGGAAGTTCTGAAATCTCCTTTATTAATTGCTCTACACTATCCGGAAAACCACTCATTTAGTTTGGAATTCCAAAACCGGGAATTCCGCCCAGACCTCCTATTTCAGCAAATTTTTCCTGAGCGATTTTTTTAGCTTTCTCTTGCGCTTCCCTTACCGCAGCCACAATGAGATCCTCGAGCATTTCTTTATCATTCTGCTCTATAATTTCACTATCCAGCTCAATTGAAATAAGATCCAGCTTACCTGAGACAGTTGCTTTAACGGCACCTCCTCCGGATACGCCGTCTATTCGTGCTTTTTCAAGCTCTTCTTCTATCTTTTCCATCTTCTTTTGAAGTTCCTGCGCTTTTTTCATTAAATCGTTAATGTTTCTCACTGTTTATCCTCCTTATCTTCGTCTTTTACATCTACAATATCTCCGTCAAAGAGAGTTAAGATTTTATTAACAACTTCGTTTTTTTTAACCTTTTCAATTTCATCTTCTTTCATATCAACATGCTTTTCAGGTTCGGGTTCAATATATTTTATCCTATAATGTTTACCCAATACTCTGAAAATTGCATCAGATAGAATTCTAATATTTTTCTCGATTTTCAAAATAGAAAGATAAAACTTTTTTTCTGCAAGCAGAACGATAAGATCGTCTTTAACCTCAACGGGACTGACTCTTTCAAGAATAGCATGCAGCGGTTTATCTTTATCTTTTACTTCGTCCAATACATTTTTCCATTGGGATTTGATCAAATCAAGGCCGGTATTTTTGTTAACAACTTCTTC
>Ga0256833_1003365_pt1 | contig 10947 bp, 9 predicted proteins | sample 356284metaG_FD_190535 | JGI IMG/M metagenome (GOLD analysis project Ga0256833, IMG submission 190535) | Hydrothermal vent microbial communities from Mid Atlantic Ridge, Atlantic Ocean - 356-284 | ecosystem: Environmental > Aquatic > Marine > Hydrothermal vents | place: Atlantic Ocean: Mid...
AATCATTCAACTTACTAGTTTATGAATTAAGAGGTTTAGCTCAAAATATCTTATTCTTAAATAAAGATAATATAGAAAAAATTCATGAAGAGAGAATGAAAAAAATATTGGATTTAAATCTAAAAGATGTTAAGTTTGAAGGAAAAGCATTGGAAGAATTAGAAGCTAACTCTGAAGAGGATTTAGAAGAAAAAGAAAAGGTTATAAATGAAGTTCTAAAAGAAATTGAAGAATATGGTGAATTTGATGATGATGTAGATGTTGATTAATAAAATATTTAAATTTTAAATTTTCATAAATGCCTGTAGTTAATAAAGACAATTTTGATTGAATTATGATAAAACTAGCTTCTGCTGAAGAAATAAAAGAATGGTCTAAATGAGAAGTTATTATTCCAGATACTGTGAATTATAGGACTGGTAAACCAAAAGAATGATGATTATTTTGTGAAAAGATTTTTTGACCTGTAAAAAATTATGAGTGTTCTTGTGGTAAATATAAAGGTGTAAGATATAAATGAATTGTGTGTGATAGATGTTGAGTTGAAGTAGTTTCTTCTAGAGTAAGAAGAGAAAGGATGTGACATATTAAATTAAATGCTCCTGTAGTTCATATTTGGTATTATAAGGCAAATCCTTCTGTTATAGGAGGTTTGCTTAATCTTTCTTCTAAAGAAATTGAAAAAATTATTAATTATGTTAAGTATGTAGTTTTATCTGTAAATGAAGCTCAAAAACAAAATATTATAAAGACTTTGGATAGAGATTATCATAATAAGGTAAATGAAATTGAGCAATTGTTTGAAAAAGAAGTAGCAGATTTGTCTTCAAAAAATTTATCTCAAGAGGAATATAAAAAAGAGTATGAGAAACTTTTGGCATTAAAAAATCAAAATCTAGAATATATTAAAAAGGAATATTCAGATTTGAAGTCTAGATTAAAAACTTTAACAGTTGGTTCAACAATTCATGAAAAAGATTATAGATTAGTTTATTATAGGTATGAAGGTGCTTTTGAATTTGGCTCAGGTGCAGAAGCTTTACAGAAAATGTTGAAAAACTTAAATTTAAAGAAAGAAATTGAAAAAATTATTGAGCAATTGAAACATACTAAAGGTAAAAAAAGAGAAGATTTATTCAAAAGATTAAAAATTTTTGTATCATTTTATACTTCAGGAGTTAAACCTGAATCTACTATTTTGGAATATTTACCAGTTATTCCTGCAGATTTAAGACCTATTGTTCAGTTGGATGGTGGTAAATTTGCTTCATCTGATATAAATATTTTTTACAGAAGAGTTCTTATGAGAAATATTAGGTTAAAGAAGATGATAGATGCAGGAATGCCGGAGGTAGTTAAAAGAAATGAAATCAGATTATTACAAGAGGCTGTTAATAACTTAATTTTAGGTGAAAGAAATCAATCAGGTAAAACAGGTTCTTGAGTTAAAGTATATAAATCATTAACTGATATTTTGATTGGTAAGGAAGGTAGGTTTAGGAAAAACTTATTAGGTAAAAGAGTAGATTATTCTTGAAGATCTGTTATTACTGTAGGTCCTGAATTAAAATTAAATGAATGTGGAGTTCCTTTGTATATTGCAGTTAGGATTTTTACTCCTTTTATTATTGCAAGATTATTGAAGCTTAAATATGCTTATACTCCAAAACAAGCTGAAAAAATGATTAAAGATGAAGATCCTGTAGTGTTAAAAATTTTAAAAGATATTGTAAAAGATAAGTATGTATTGTTAAACAGAGCTCCTACTTTGCATAGATTAGGTATCCAAGGTTTTAAAATTAAACTTATGCCTTGAAAAACTATTAGATTACATCCATTAGTTTGTCCTGCTTTCAATGCTGACTTTGACTGAGATCAGATGGGTCTTCACTTACCAATTTCTGAAGAAGCTCAGGAAGAAGTAGATAAGTATGTAGCTTCAGATAAAAATATTTTAAAGCCAGGTTCATGAGAACCTATTATTACTCCAACTCAAGAACTTATTTTGGGTATGTATTATCTTACTCATGATGATGAAACTTGAGAAAATAAAGGTTTCTATAAAAATATGGAGGATGTTTTAAAGGCTTATAAAGAGCAGGAAGTAGATATTAAAGATAAAGTAACATTTATTTTTAATGGTAAACCTTTTACTACTATTGTAGGTAGAGTTATTTTAAATGATATCTTACCTGAGGAATATAGATTTGTGGATAAAACTTTCAGAAAAAAAGATCTGAAACAATTATTGGATGATTTGTATGAAAATTTTGGAAGGGAGGTAACAGTTAAAGTAGCTGATAAATTAAAAGAGTTTTGATTTAAGTATGCTACAAAATCAGCTGTTACAATGAATGCTTATGATTTTATTATCCCAGAAGAAAAGAAAAAATTAATTGAAGAAGGTAATGAAAAAGTAAAAAAAATTCATGATGCTTGGTATAAAGGTTTGATTACTACCAAAGAAAAACATGATCAAATTGTAGCTGTATGGACTGATATAAAAGCAAGAATTGAGGAAGCATTAAAGAAATACTATGGTCCAGGAAATGATTTGTTTACTATGTTGGATTCAGGTGCTAAATGAAATCGGGGTCAGTTAACTCAGATGGCTGGTATGAAATGATTAGTATCTAACCCTAAGGGTGAAGTGATTGAGTTACCTATTAAATCTGCTGCTATTGAATGATTTGGAACATTAGAGTATTTTATTGCTGCACACTCTGCTAGAAAAGGTAAAGCTGATACTGCCTTAAAAACAGCTGAATCTGGTTACTTAACTAGAAAATTAGTGGATTCTACTCAAGAAATGATAGTTAGAGAAGAAGATTGTTGAACAGATAAATTCTTACTTATTACTCAATGAGATGTAGAAGAAAGAAAATCTACTTTATTTGATGAAGTTTTTGGTAGAATATTGGCAGATGATTTGGTGGATATTAATTGAAAAGTTTTGAAGAAAAAATGAGAAATGATAAAAAAATCAGATAAAAAATTATTTGATGAAAATATTATTGAGTCTGTGAAAGTAAGATCTCCATTAACTTGTAATACTCCTTCTGGTGTATGTCAAAAATGTTATGGTATGGATTTAGGTGATAGAAACTTGGTTAGAGTTTGAACACCAGTTGGTGTTATTGCTTCACAATCTATTGGTGAACCTGGTACTCAGTTGACTATGCGTACATTCCACAGTGGTTGAGTTGCTTCTGCTGAAGGTGATATGACCCAAGGTATTAAAAGAATTGAACAATTGTTTGAAGTAAGAACTCCAAAAAATCCAGCTGTTATTGCTCCATTTGATGGTGTAGTAAGTATCCATTCTACTGGTAATTATGTAAAGATAAAGATTGTTGGTGAGCAAGAGAAAAAGCCTTATTTTGTTAAGCCAGGTTATACTATTGTAGTTAAAGAATGAGAAATCCTAAAGAAAGGTTCAGAATATGCAGTAAAAGGAAAAAGTAAGTTAAAAGTAGAAGAAGAAGGAATAGTATTAAAAGTTGAAAAAGATAAAATTGTCTTATGAATACAAAAAGTTTATGAAACAGAAGCTCATGTAAATCTAGGTTTAAAAGTAAAAGATGGTGATAAAGTTTATAAGTGAGATTTAATTACTTGAGGTGTGATAGACTTAAGAGAGTATAGAAAAATTATGGGTGATTTAGAAACTCAAAAATATATAGTTAGTGAAATTAAAAAAGTATATGCTGGTCAATGACAGGAATTGAATAGTAAATATGTAGAGTTAGTAGTAAAGAACTTATTCTCTAGAGTTTATATTGAAGATGTAGGAGATGCACCATTAATACCGGGTCAAATTGTTAAATATGAGGATTATATTAAAATAGTTGATGAACTTAAGAAATTATGAAAACATCCACCAAAAGGTGAAAGACTTATTCTTGGATTGACTAATTTGGCAAAATCTACAGATAGTTGGTTATCAGCTGCATCATTCCAGGAAACTATGAGAATATTGGTAGGTGCTAGTATTAGAGGAGATATTGATAAACTTGAAGACTTAAAATCAAATGTAATCTTAGGTAGAAAATTGCCTATTTGAGAAAATTTTCCAGGTACAGAGAAAATGAAAGAAGATATAGCTAAAGAAATTGAAGAAGTAGAAAAAGAAATTGATAAATAAAAAATAAGCTAGGAGTTAGTTCCTAGCTTTTTTAATATCTGCAATTTCATTGAAATGGAGATTGATTTTCACAAGTTTCTACTAAATTTTGATATATACCTTTTTCAGGATAATTAAAGTAAATTCCTTTTTGAGAAGAATCTTCGCATCAAGGATATTTACTATCAATAGTGCATATACTTTTCCATATATAATATGAAGTGTTTGGGATTTTAGGTAATAAATTGAAAGTAAAACTTGTTGAATCAGTTTTTGTTAATATATATGAAGCTTGCTGGCTTGATTGACTAACAGTTTGTGTTATAGTATTGATTTCATCTATGAAATTGTTAAGAGGCACTTTTTCTAGATTAATTTTAGTAGGAGTAATTTTTTTTATTTTTAAACTTTCTCGTAAATTTTTTATGTTATTTTTAATATGTGATAAATTTTCTATTATTTGGTTAAATATATCTGTTTTAAATTTGCTTGTATCTATTAGTTTAGCTCAAGTTTCAGTAGTTGCATCTATAAGAATTTTTCCCATTCCTTGGACTGATATTTTTCACTTAACTCATATATGCCATCATTTTACTAATTTAACATTTCAGTAATTTTCACATTCTTTGTTTTCAAATTTTGTACCAAATAAAGCATTTTTTAATCTTTGAAAGTTACAATCAAATCTTTTAGTAATATTTTTAAATTTTTTGAAATCATATTTTACTATAAGTTCACATTTTACTTCTTTTCCTCAAGGTTTGTAAGTATTTTTTAGTTTATTATATAATAAGTTAATTTTTTTAGGATCAAAGTCGTTATTAGTCCCAGAAAAAGTAGTATTTAGCTGTATAGATGTTATTGCTTTAAAGAAAATGTTTTCTACTTTTATTTGATTGTTATAAATAAATTTTAGGAAATTCTCATAGTTATTGATATTTTTTAAACTGCTAGTTTTATATAGGATATAGATATTATTTTGGCTAATCTGTTCGAGTTGTGTTTTAATATTTTTTGGTAGATTTTCTTCTAAAGCTCATTTTCTTGCTAGTTCTAAAGCAGTTTTAGTGATATATTTTTTGAAATTTATTAATTTTGCCCAGTCTCTTACTATATAAGATTGGTGAAATATTATAATAAAAGATGGGAAAAAATTACTAAAGGTCCCTTCTAATCAAAATATTGATGCAATTACTATAGCTCATAATCCTGTTTGAGCCAGTTTAGCTCATAAAGCTTTTATTCAACTTGATTGATTTTGGGCTTTATTTGTTGCTTGATCTAATATAGATATTATTGATGAAAAATAATTGTCTAACAATTGAGGTGATTGATTACAAATTTCATTTTCTATAGCAAAAGTTTGAGAAATTAATAAGAAACTAATTAAAATTATACTAAAAAATTTTTTCATTTATTCTGATTATGGTTAAAAAGTATTGTTTTTTACTTTATTATTTCTATATTAATCATTAATCTATTTGTTGCAACTTTTATTTAAAATATAAAAATAAAAATGACAGAACAAGATAAGCTAAATAAAGTAATTTCTGCAATTGGAGGATTATTAGAAAATATAGAAAATGATATTAGAAGAGTAAGAATTTTACTCCAAAGAATACAGGATGGGTCATATAAAACTGATATTGATGAGAATGAATTAAAACAAATATCATCTTCTTTGCTTTCTTATGAAAATCCTGGTCAAGGGCAAATTGTAGAATGAGTGTATGATTGATTATATATGTTAGGATCTGATAATAAAAAATATCCAGTTCCTTTAAATTATGCTAGTAAGTCTAAATTAATTTCATGAGATATTTTAAAGCTTACAATTTTGCCTAATTGAAAATTAATGTATAAATTGATACAACCTGCTCCTAGAACTTATATAAAAGCTACTTTATCTAAAACAGATAATGAATTTTTAGCAATTTGAGATAATTGAAAAACTTATAAATTAAATCCTGCAGCAGTTACATATTTTGATTTAAAAATTGGAGATGAAATGAGTATAATTATTAATTCTGAATGAAAGGGAGAGTATGCTGCAATAGAGGCTAAACTTTAAATTTATTAAATTTTCTCTATAAATGTATAAGACTTTGTCTTTTGAAGATTTAACTAAAATAAAAACATCTTTTTTTTCTAATTTAAAAAATATATATGAAAAAGAATGATATGCTTATTTTAAGCAGTTTTTAAAAAAAATAAATGATGGATTGACTAAAGAATTAATGTTTTGTTCTTCTTGAGAAATTTATTTTAGGATTTGTTTTAATGAAAAAGTTGAAATTATTGATGAAAAACAATCAATAAGATTGATTTTGGATGAGGAAACAATTGATAAACTTCATAATTACTTAAAGAAAAAAACTATTAATTTAGGTAAAAAAAATATAGCAAATACATTACTAGATGTATTTAATACAACCAATATGAAAGAAATTCTTGGTAAACACTTTATTGTATATGATATAGAAACAATTTGAAATATCCAAAACCTTCAACAAACAAAATTTATGATAGCTTATGCTATAGATTCATCGGATTATGAGAAAACAGGACAAGCTCCTAAGTATAAGTATGTAGATAGAAAAAGATTGGATAAATTTGTTCAGTATTTGCTGGATTATGATTGATATATTATAGGTTATAACCATATTAGTTTTGATAACCCAGTCATAGTTTATAATAGCTCTTTTAAAAATAAAGAAGAAATTATAGAAAAACTTAATTCAAAGAGTATTGATTTATTTTATATTTATAGTAAACTTTTAGGAAAGAAAGTTTGATTAAACCAAGTTGCTACAGGATTAGTTGGTGTGAGTAAAACTTTATCTTCAGGTGCAGAAGGTGCTAGTTTACTTAAAGCATATGAAGATACAGGAGATAAACAAGCTTTAGAAAAGGTAAAAAAATATTGTAAAAATGATGTTAAAATGACTCTTACTATTTTGTTATATTTATTGTTAAATTGAAATATTTCAGTTTGATGAAAAGATGTAACAGTTTCTCCATTAGATCTTATTAAATGGGGGACTATTTCATCGTGATGTGATATACAAAAAAATAATTTATTCAATTAGTATTAAAAAAATGGTGCAAAAGTTATCAAAAGAAGCTTTGGTTGAATTATCTAAAATAGCTAAAAAAGTATGAGTTCCTTTAAAAGATTTATTGTTTTGAACTGAAGAAAATATAATTGTGTTAAAAAATGAATCTGCTCCAGATAATATTAAAAAAGAAATTAGTGAAAATAGGATTACAATGGAAACTAAAATAGAAAATAATGCAATGAGAACTATTATAAAAGTTCCTGATAATTATAAATCAGATTCTCCTTTACATTTTTGTTTTATTTTGGATAAAAAAGGAATTAAACAAGCAGTTCAACCTACTTGGTATATAGGAAAAAATGCGAAAGTAAAAATTTTTGCTTATTGTTTTGGTGTAGAATATGAAGTTACTCATTGAGATTGAAAAATATATCATTTGGATGAAGGAGCTAGTTTAGAAGTTTATGAATTTAATTATAACTCTAATGAATCTTATATGAGAGTATATAATACTTTTACTGCATATTTAAAGGATAATGCATATTTTAAAAATTATTATGTGTCAACTGTAGGTCATTTGTGACATGGAATTACAAAATGAGAAGTGTATTGTCAAGGTAAGAATTCAAAAGCTGAATTTATTACTAAAAATAGAATTTTAGATAAAGATATATCTGATTTAGATATAACATTTTATTTGGAATGAGAAAATACTTCTGGTTTGATTCAGTCTAAATCAGTTACTTATGAATGATGAACAAACAAATTTAAAGGTAAATTAGTTTGAAAGTGAAATGAAACTAAATGACATATAGAGTGTGATGAAATATCTATGTGAAATTGTGTTATTTCTACTTCTCCTCAATTAGTAGTAGAAAATCCTACTTCTAGATTGACTCATGAAGCTTCAGTTTGAACTATAGAGAAAAAAGCTATAGAAAATTTATTAGTTAAAGGTTTTTCTGAAGAAGAAGCAATTAAGTTTCTAGTTTCTTGAATCTTAGATAGTGTTTAGTAAAGCTCTAAGGGATATTAATTCCCTTATTGTTTTTAACTATTAATTTAGTAAAATTATAAAAAAAATATTGAAATTAAAAAATAAATTCTTATATTAAGTCTCACTTGATTGTAAGGGTCAGTAGCTCAGGGGTAGAGCAACGGCCTTTTAAGCCGGTGGTCGTGGGTTCGATTCCCACCTGACCCATTTTGTTTTATGCGGGCGTGATGTAATTGGTGTAGCATAGCAGAATTCAGCTCTGCTTGCACGGGTTCAAGTCCCGTCGCCCGCTATTCGTTTCTATTTCTAAGCTATACATATGGCTAATTTCTTTTTTGGTCTGCTTATAGTTATCGTAGGTTGATTAATTTCTTATTATGCTAAGCAAATAGAAGATTGGTTTTGAGAGATTAGGTGGGCTGAAGAGAATTTGGGTTGAACATCAAATTTGTATTGATTAGTTGGGTTTGGGTTGATTGTATTGGGTTTTATGGTAATGTTTTGAGTAGTTAGATTAAAATAAGGGTAGGTGGCAGAGTGGTCAAATGCAGCGGACTGTAAATCCGCCGCCGAAAGGCTACGCAGGTTCGAATCCTGCCCTGCCCATTTTTATTGAGGGGCCGTAGCTCAGTTTGGCTAGAGCACCTGCTTTGCACGCAGGGGGTCATGGGTTCGAGTCCCATCGGCTCCATTTGTTTAATTATGCGCCCGTAGCTCAGCTGGATAGAGCAGCGGCCTTCTAAGCCGAAGGTCATAGGTTCGAATCCTATCGGGCGTATTTTCTATGCTCCTATCGTCTAGTGGTCTAGGACGCCTGCCTCTCACGCAGGAGGTCGCGGGTTCGAATCCCGCTAGGAGTGATTTATTACATACTTAAATATATGGTTAAATCTAATCAAGATAGAGAAAAAGTATATGTTAATGAGGCTATAAAGGCATTTAATGTGTTATTGTTAGATGAAAATTGAGAGAAATTGGGTGTAGTATCGAGAAATGAAGCTTTGCAAAAAGCTCAAGAGGCGTGATTAGATTTGGTTCAGGTTTGATATAATTGAAAAGATAAAATATCTATTTGTAAGATTATTGACTACTGAAAGTATCAATATCAATTAAAGAAGAAAGAAAAGGAAAAGAAGAAGAATCAAAAAAGTAAGTGATTGAAGGAAATTAAGTTATCTTATGGAATAGAGGAGAACGATTTGAAATTAAAAATCGAAAAGGCAAAGGAGTTGTTACAAAAGGGTTATTGAGTTAGATTTATCTTAAGATTAAGATGAAGAGAAAATATCTTTAAAGAGCAATCTAAAGAAAAATTACAATATGTAGTTGAGCAATTAAAAGATTATTGAAAAAGTTGATGAATTAAGGAGGAGGGAAAGTGATTATCATTGGTTTTATTTGCTAAGTTGAAGTAATTTAATGTCTAGAATCAAAACTCATTCAGGTGCTAAAAAAAGATTTAAGATAACAAAAAATTGAAAAATTATTCATAAAAAGCAATGAAAAAGTCATTTATTGATGAATAAGCAAAAAGCACATAGAAGATTTCCTTATGGAAAAGTATTAGATGAGGTTGAAAATAAAAGAATTAAAGCTTTATTTCCTAATGGATAGTATATTAAATGGTTAGAGTAACAAACGGGTTAGTGAGACATGCAAGACATAAAAAATTTAGAAAATTAGCAAAAGGTTTTAGATTAGGTAGAAAAAATGTATATAAGCAAGTAAGATTAGCTTTGATAAAAAAAGGTCAGCATGAATATAGAAATAGAAAAGAAAAGAAAAGAGATTTTAGGAGGTTGTGGATTGAAAGATTGTCTGCAGCATGTAGAGAAAAAGGATTAAAATATTCTCAATTTATTAATGCTTTGTATAACCAAAGAGTTTTGTTAAATAGAAAGGTATTATCAAATATAGCTATTGTATTTCCTCAAGTTTTTGATAAAATAGTGGAAGAGGTAAAATAATTAAATATATAAACTCCTCTTTTATGCCAGGATGGCGGAACTGGTAGACGCAGCGGACTTAAAATCCGCCGGTCGTTTGACCGTGAGGGTTCGAGTCCCTCTCCTGGCATTTTATTAGTTATTTTAAACTGCTTAAATATATGTTGTGGCTGGAATGTATATTTAAGTAGCTTAAAATGCTAGTTTATAATTTATAATTAACTTATTATATTAATGGGATTTGTAGTATGGAGAGCTGGAGATTTAAATACTAATGAAAGGATGATTTCTTTTTATAAAAAAGAGTTATGGGCTTCAGGTATTATTGAAACTGCTAAATTACAAAATCATTATGGTACAAAATATTATAGAAGATTAAAATTTAAAAACCCATCAGGTAGATTAAAAAGAAGAATTAAAGCTTTAGTTTCTCATGCTTATAGGACTAAGAGAAAAGAATATGAGACAAAAGCTCAATTAGGTGCTAGAATATAGTAATTTAAATTTTTAAAAAAGGTTAATACAATGTATGCTGTTATTGAATTGAAAGGTCATCAATGGATTGTTAAAGAAGGTGATAAAATAGATGTTGATAATGTTAATTTAAATGAAGGTGAAACTTTAAAGGCTGATAAAATTCTGTTGGCTTTTGATGAAAATCAAGAGAATATAAAAATAGGAAAACCATATTTAGATTGAGAAGTTGTATTAAAAGTAGAGGAAAATTATAAAGATAAAAAAATTTATGTAAAAAAGTTTAAAAACAAAATTAGAGCAGATAGAAACTCTAAATGAAAATGATTTAGAGCTCACAAGTCTAGA
>Ga0256833_1003366_pt1 | contig 10946 bp, 8 predicted proteins | sample 356284metaG_FD_190535 | JGI IMG/M metagenome (GOLD analysis project Ga0256833, IMG submission 190535) | Hydrothermal vent microbial communities from Mid Atlantic Ridge, Atlantic Ocean - 356-284 | ecosystem: Environmental > Aquatic > Marine > Hydrothermal vents | place: Atlantic Ocean: Mid...
GTTCCTCCCCCTGACCCTGATCCTGGCCCATAGGAGCCCCTTATGGCCGTGCCAGGGGTGGCTGAGGCCGCTCGGCTCTGGTATCACAACGTAGTCGGGAGGCCTCTCCAGCACCTCGCCTGTGAGATAGCCGGTGCCGCACTCACCCCCTATCTCCTCGTCGGGGACGAAGGCGACCTCAACGCCCATGGCGGGCTCGGAGCCCTCTAGCTCGGCCAGCTTAAGGGCCCCCAGCACCGCGGCTATCCCGCCCTTCATGTCGCAGGCGCCTCTACCATAGACCCTACCCTCCCTGACAACGGGCTTGAACGGCTCGGTCACAGTCCACCCCGACCCGCCGGGGACTACGTCGTAGTGCCCATTGAAGTGCAGGATCCTCCTGCCGCCGCCGAGGGACGCCAGCACTATATAGCGGGGAGCCTCACCGGCCTCGGGGCACACCCTCCTCTGGTAGCCCTCGGGAACCCTCAGAATCCTAGCCCTAGCCCCCAGCTTCTCCAACTCACTGGCTAGGATCCTGGCAGCCTCCTCATAGCCCTCACCCGCCGGGGAGACCGTTGGTATCGATATGAGCCTCTCAAGGATTCCTATAGAGTACTCTACTGCCTCTCTTACTCTAGACTCCGCCATAGCACGCACCAGCCCTAAGTCTACACATCTCCCGGGAGGATTTAGGCTCGGAGAGCGGAAAATTAAAGTGTAAATCGATACCTATTCTATTCAATAGAGAAGCGTAAGGGGGGTAGGACACGTTTTCAAGCCTAGATTAACCCCCCATTACCGCTAAGCTCGTGGGTGCCGTCTCCGCCCGCGGGGTGGGGATTCTTGGCGCCCGGGGATCAAGCGTTGATACTGCCCCGCAGGGTGTATTTCGACGTACCCGCCTCGGAGGCCCTCCTAGACCTCTCAGCGGTCTACGGGCTCGCTAGGATGCTCGTAGTCTACGATAGATCCTCTAGGCTCGTAGTGGAGGGCCTTGCCGAGGCCCTGGAGTCGGAGGGCGTGTCCACTAGGCTCTACCAGGTTAGAGCCGCCTGCAGGGCTGCGGGGGCCTCCGAGGGTGATGTGAACGGTATAGTGGAGCTGCTCCGCTCCTGGGAGGCCGATGCACTCGTAGCCGTGGGTGAGCCATGCACGATCTGCGCCTCCAAGCTGGCGCTCCTCAGGCTGCATAGGCCCACCCTGGACCTAGCGAGGATTACCCTCGGGAGCCGCCTCGGAGTGGAGGCCTCGAGGCCCCTGCTCATAGTCGTGCCCGTGGGTGGCTCGAGGGGTAGGGAGGCTGACTGGCTGGCCGTCCTTGACCGCGGCGCCTCGGTGGATCTAGTCGTGAACAGGGAGCTCTCACCCTTCGCTGTGGTGCTTGACCCCGCCCTCACGGCACCCTCCCCCGAGAGGGAGGCCATGGTAGATGTTTACCTTGACTCCCTCGTCCACTCAATGGAGGCCCTCGTGTCGAGGTTGGCCACCCCCATAGGGGAGGCTGTAGCCCTGAGGGCCGTTAGGGAGCTAGTCAAGCTGGCGCCTAGGCTTGCTAGGGAGGAGCCGGGCGAGGTCTGGAGGGACTACATAGTAGCGTCCGCCCTCGGCGCGGCTGCCACGGCGTTCGCCTCAGTGTCACTGACATGCGCTATCGCATTCGCCGTCCAGGAGAGGTTCGGTACACCCCACGGGCTAACTGCCGCCATCCTACTCCCCCACACCCTCAAGCTCTACGAGGAGGAGAGCGCCCAGGCCAGGTCGAAGCTCTCAGAGCTAGTCGCTATCCTGGAGAGAATCGATGGCCAGCCCTCTCTAGGCAGGGCGCACCTACACGTTGAGAGGATCCTGGAGACCCTGGGAGCCCCGAGGAGGCTCAGGGACCTAGGAGTGCCCGAGGCCGAGTTCGAGGGGGAGGTTAGCCGCCTGGCCGAGAGGGCCCTCTCTATGCCCATAGCCCTCCAGGCCCCTGTCAGGCTCAGCGTTGAGACGGTGGCCCGGCTACTGAGAGAAGCGTACTAGAGGTGCTGGAGGATCACGGCACCCGCTATGCCTGCCAGTAGGAGTAACCCGAAGGCCAGTGCGAGCCTCGCAGCCCGGGGGTCGGCGTCGGGGGGAGCTTTTCCTCCATCGAACATCGCGTAGACACCCGCGGCCACTGGCGCGGAGGCCAGCGCCGCCAGCGAGGCCCAGGGAAGCAGGCCCGCCGAGGCTTCGAGTACCAGCAGGATGTACGCCAGTGCGATCAGAGCCTTATGGAGGCGCACGCTCCTAGCCCACCCGAGGCGTACGGCGAGCGTTTTAACACCGGCCTCGGAGTCGGTTGTTATATCCCTTATGTTATTTGCTAGGAGTACATCCACCACGAGTAGGGTGAAGGGTATAGAAGCGGCGAGGACCCCCAAGCCGGCCCGGCCCGTCGCGGCAGCGGCTCCGCCGGCGAACATGAGCGACCAAGCGGCCAGCACGGCGGCCTCCCCCAGCCCCGTATACTTCAATCTAAGTGGGGGCCCCGTGTATTCGACGGCTAGCACCGCTCCCGCCAGGCCTAGGAGGATTGGTAGGGGGCCCACCGCCGATGCTATAAGCGCCCCAAGTGCTAGCCCCGAGACTGCTAGGGCGGTCGAGGCGCCAAGCAGGCCCTTTGGGGTCATCAACCCGTGCACGATGGGGTGTAGCCTGTAGGTGACGGTACCCGAGCCCGGCCTATCCACGCCGCTCAGGGCGTCGAAGTAGTCGTTGTAGAGGTTAGCCGCTGCGTGGAGTAGGACTACGCCAACCAACGCTAGGAGGACGGGGTAGGCCTCTATGGAGCCCCCGAGCCACCACGCGTAGAGGGCCCCCGATGCAACCGCTATAAGGCTCATGGGGAAGCTCCAGGGTCTAGTGGCGGCGAGGTAGTCCCGGACCCCGGCCACCGCTCGACACCACTCCTGCGTGGTTGCAAGGGAGCTGCCCCCCATATAACTATCCATGCGTCCAGGCCCCTGGGGGAGAGGTGCCCAGGCCTGGTAGGGGGCTACTTGGAGGCGAGGATCATAGAGTACGTCGCCAGGCTAGCCGTGGGATTCGAGGACATCGACAGCTTCAACTCGCCCATACTATCGAGAGTGTACCTAGAGGCCGTCAAGAATGTAGCATTGAGGGTGGCGGTTGAGAGGGGCGGAGTCTACTACTGCGGCATCTGCGGCCGGGGACCCTACCGTAGGAAGGGCTTATACCTCCACCTCAAGAGGATGCATGGAGAGGAGATTCTAGACCTCGTCTCGGAGGAGGTTAGGAGGATCTCCTCCCTCGCAAAGAGGCGGGGGAAGGTTTGATCAGCCTATACCCGGATGGAGTCTCAACCACAACTGCATCCACCTTAACGTTATCATCTAGTAGCTGAGCCTTACCCTCGAAAACGTAGAACCTACCCCCCACCTCGTACCACTTGGCGTTGCCTAGATCCCCCCCGCCCCCGAGGCTCTCTATTACACCCACCCTACGCAGGGGCTCTGGCCTGTAAGACAGCGGTCTAGACCACGTGTAGCGGGGGGCCGCACCTATGATCCTCTTGGCCTCTCCATCGTCTATCATTACCTCTAGGTAGTCGCCGCGAGCACTCCTGGCCTCCTCCTCCGCGAGCCTTAGCAGAGCCTCCACGGGATCCTTATGTGACACTAGCACCTCCCTCTCCGAGGCAAGCTCGAGGACCCCCAGCTCGACGGGGCCCACTCTGAGGGTCGAGGCCTTGTACCACCTAACTAAAGCCTTGAAGCCCCTCCTGGGCACGGCGTCCCCCCAGGCTAGTACGCCGGGCTCCGGATTTAGTTTAAACTACCCGCCGCCCTCGGGCAACGCGGTGGAGGGCTTGACTGCGCCCACTCTGGACCTGGGGGAGAGGATCAAGAGGATCGTGGGTGAGACGGCCTTCACGTTCCTCGCCCTGGCGAGGGAGTACCGTGAGAGGGGTAGGAGGGTCATAAGCTTCGGCATAGGCCAGCCCGACTTTGTGACGCCCTCGCATATAAGGGAGGCCGCCAAGAGGGCGCTCGACGAGGGCTTCACGGGCTACACCGAGACCGCGGGGATCCCCGAGCTTAGAGAGGCCATAGCCGAGTACCTCAATAGTAGGTATGGAGCCGACGTTAAGCCAGACGAGGTAGTGGTTACTACGGGCGCTAAGACAGCCATATTCATAGGAATGGCTGCATACATCAGGCCCGGCGATGAGGTTGTGATACCCGAGCCCAGCTACTACGCCTACGCCCAGGTGGCGAGGATGTTCGATGCTAAGCCCGTGTTTGTGCCGATGAAGTTCGAGCCCGGCAAGGGCTTCAGCATAGACATGGAGGCTGTAGAGGAGGCTGTGACTCCTAGGACTAGGATAATAGTTCTCAATAACCCCCACAACCCCACGGGGACAGTCTTCACGCCAGAGGAGGTTGACGAGCTATACGAGTTCGCTAGGAAGAGGGGCGTCATGATACTAGCCGATGAGATCTACGATAACTTCCTCTTCAATGGAGCCAGGTTTAAGAGCGTCCTGGAGCACAGTGATTGGAGGGACTACCTGATATACGTCAACGGCTTCTCTAAGACCTTCAGCATGACCGGGTGGAGGCTAGGCTACCTAGTCCTGAGGAGGGAGGTCATACCCAGGATCCTCGACCTCGCAGTGACCGTCTACAGCTGCGCACCCAGCTTCGCCCAGAAGGCCGGGGTCGAGGCCCTCAAGGGCGACTGGACGCCTGTGCGCGAGATGGTTAAGACCTTCGAGGAGAGGGCTAGGATCCTCTACAGCATCCTCTCGAAGGCGCCGGGGATAGAGGCGTACATGCCCCAGGGAGCCTTCTACATGTTCCCAAGGGTCAAGACCCTCATGGACGCCCTAGGCCTCGACGACGACTCCTTCGTTAGAAGGCTCCTCGACGAGAAGGGAGTCCTAGTACTGCCTGGCACGGCGTTCCCCGACAAGGCCGGGGCGGGCTTCGTGAGGATAAGCTTCGCCACATCAACAAAGGAGGTGGAGGAGGGGGCCAGGCTCATAGTTGAGTTCGCCGAAGAGGCCATGTCCTCGTCCAAGAGGTAGCGGCGCCCCTGGAGTACCTTTTAGCCGGGCCCGGCTCTCCTCAGCCTCTCTTATACCCTATTTTCCTGAGGAACTCTATCCTCCACCTCTTATCCTCGTCTCCCTCGACTCCAACGGGCTTATAGCCGTCTGCCACGCCTAGGAGGGCCCTCTGCTCGCCTAGGTCGGCTACTATAACCTTGACGGGATTAGCCGTAGCGACGTCCACGGAGACAACCTCCATGACATGCTTTATCCTATCCAGCACGTTTATAGGCCACCCCTCCCTGATGTAGACGACGAAGACGTGGCCGGCCGCTATCCTCTTACAGGCCTCCACAGCCAGGTTCTCCAACTCCCCATTGTTACCGTCATGGCGTATTAGCCTCTTACCGCTAGCCTCGCAGAGAGCTATTCCAAACTTTATCGTCGGGCAACTCGTCACCAGGGCCTCGTAGAGGTCCTCGACAGTCTTTATGAAGTGCGTCCTCCCAATTATCACGTTAGAGCCCTCGGGCACGGGGATATCAACTACCTCGAGTCGAATGCCCCCGGACAAGGCTGGATCCCCCGGGGAGGGGTATACCTTGAAGGACTGGGTTTTCAGAGGGAAAAAAGCCTATAGTGGGGCGGGGCTATTCCCTGAGGGCTACTCTGGCGCCTGTCCTACGACGTTGAAGTACGCTATTGCAACGTAGATTAGTGGTACCTGTGGGGACGCATATACTCCAGCCGGGAAGCCCTCGTCTGGGCTGGTGTAGCCTACTATCACGCTGTAGCTGTTCGGCTCGTATACCAGCATCTCGACTAGGTAGAGTCCCGCGGAGGCCTGTGTGGCGTCGTATGTCAGCCTATAGATGTGGGCTCTCCCAACGCCGAATATTGCAGGCTTCACCTTTAGGCCTCCACTGCCTGTTAGTGGTATCACCGCGTAGTCTAGCAGCAGGGCGGGGCTGTAGTAGGGTGCTATGTAGGTGTTGACCTTCACGCCCTTAGCTCCCGCGCTGACGGTGTATTGGTTGGGGAATATGAACCTCCCGAAGCCGAGTACTATGAAGGGCGCCTCCCCCTCCTTATCGCTGAACTTCTGGTGCACGACGAGCCAGTAGTAGGCGTATGGCTTGCCCGTCACCAGAGGCCTCGCCGGGTCTAGCGGTGCCATGAAGGAGGCTATCCCAGGCAGCGGGTAGTCGAAGTACCCGTAGACACCCACCTCGTAGGGTATGGTGAGCTTAGCCCCTAGGACTGCTGCGTCTATGTAGGTGGCGTAGTGTGTGTCGAGTACTCCCCAGTAGTTCACACCCGGCCCTATGAGGCCAGCGTCGTAGTCCGCCGCAGTATCGCCCCACTCAACTACGACCTGGACGGAGCTGGAGATCGCCGCGGCGCTCGCGGGTATGGCTAGTGGGTAGACGCGCCAGTCCCCAACCTCGGGCCTCCACGACTGGTCTAGAGCCGGCCTGAAGGCGTAGTTGTCGTAGAGGTAGCCCTGCGGCTCTCCCGTTATTACCCAGATGTGCCTCTGCCACGGGTTCACGACCTTAGCAACGGGGATGCTGACGGGCACGTGTATCAGGGTGCCGCTGACGTTGACCACCAGGTAGGCCTCGTATATACCGGGCATAGCGTTCGGCGGCACGCTTATCGTGACGTTGAACTCGGCCGTACTGGTGCTAGAGGATACACTGGAGGGCTCCTTCAGCATCCCGCAGTCACTGGCGTTGTATATATCAGCTGCTCCGGTGAGGGGCATCGGGTTCACACTCATGTTGAACCACTCGTTGGAGAACACCCTCAGCTCTAGTGCTAGGTGGGCGCTCGCCAGGATCGTGGTGAGGTTTAGCCCGGTGTAGTTAGCTACGGCCTCGGCGGCCCTGAGTATGGCGGCCTGCGGGTCTCCTAGCTCTAGGTGGTAGACAGGGCCTACCCTGTAGTCGTAGTTGAGCCTCGAGGTCTCGTAGTAGTAGCCGTTGGAGCTGTTGTAGGCGTCTATCACCGTGTCGTTGTTAAGGTCGAACCATACGACTAGCTCCCATATGGCGTCTATCTTATTGTGGCCGGGGTTCGGCCTCCCATCGGGCTGCTGCGCGAAGTAGTAGAGGGCCGGGAACGCTATGTGTATCACGGTGAGGTTGCCCTTAAGTATCTCCTGCTCGGCCTGGCCTGTTAGAGGTATCGCTATCCTAGAGCCCGCGGGTATCGCTGATATGTTCACGTAAACGGTGTCGCCGCTGCCTCCCAGGAATAGGCTGGAAGCGTTAACGCTTATGACCGAGCCGTTGCTGGCCGCTGACACGAGCCTAGCGGCGCTTAGGTTGAGAAGGCTAGCGAGGCCTATCTCACCCGCCTTCATGAGTGTGTAGTCGCTCAGGTTAGCTGAGACATTGGAGGCCCCTATCCCCTCGATGTAAAGCGTCACATTCTTCTCCTGGCCCGGCAGCATTACTCCTGGATACACGGCGGTATCGCTTATAGTCCTATTGACGGCTGTAATGATGTCCTCCGGTGTCACACCGAGCATCGCAGCCATTGTCTCGTCGAAGTTCTCGAGGACGTTGAGGACGCTGTCATAGCTGTAGACTATGTAGCCTCCCTCCTCTATTATCTCGACTGCCTTGGAAACGTTCACGAAGCCACTGCCCTGGCTGAACGGGTCGAAGCCCATGTCTACAGCGCTGCTCTTGAGGATAGCCTTGACGAGGCTGGGCGTGGGCGTTATGTTGGCTTCCCTCAGAGCCTCTATGATTAGCGCGGCGGCTCCAGCTGTCATGGGTGTGGCCTCGCTGGTTCCTCCGAAGAGTTCGTAGGCGTAGGTCCCATTGTATGGGGCGTCTATCGCCCTATCGCCTGCCCACTCGAAGCTCCCGATGTCTATTACGTCGGGCTTGGGGTAGCCGAACTCCGTTGGGCCCCTATCGCTCCAGCTAACGACTAGGCCGTAGCCTCCGGGTAGGTAGGTGGCGTTCCCTATCCCGTAGGCGGGCCTGTAGTAGAAGTCCGTGGCGGCCCCGACCGTTATGACGAATGATGCAGCGCCCGGGTAAGTCACGCTACCGAAGCCTGGGCCTCCGTTACCCGCCGCGTGGACTATGACTGTGCCGCTCACGAGGGTTATGTAATCCTCCCAGAGGCTCGTTGGGTCAGCATCGCTGGCATAGCCGTTCCAGAGCAGCCAGCTGCTGCCCCAGCTGTTGCTTATCACGTCAACCTGGTGCTTGCCCGTGTAGCTCCAGGTGTAGGTTGTAGCGTTGACCTGGTCGAAACCGGCCAGCCATAACTCGGCTGTTATCACGTCACCGTTCCATAGGGCGACAGCTGCCCCGACACTGGCGTTGGGGGCTATGCCGGGCATCGTGGTGGTGAAGTTCACACCGGGAGCCGTGCTCTCGATGTACCTCTCAGTCTTACCGCTGGCCGCGGCCACGTGGGCGCAGCTGGTGCCGTGGCCGTAGAAGTCGTAGAGGAAGTCGACCCACCTACCGTGGGCGGTGTCAACGCCGGGGACGACGTAGGCCGTGGGCTCCCAGTCGCTCATCCAGTCTAGCCCGTAGGGCGTGCTGGGCCCGAAGACGCCCCAGTAGTCGTAGAGGGCGCCTGCGAGGGCCCCAGCGCTGAAGTCTGGGACGCCATCCCCGGTGAAGTCCCTGGCGGCTACGACGTGGTTGGGGTAGTCGAGGGCGGGCTCATCGGTGAAGCTGTAGTCGACGAGGGACTCGCTTGCCTCGGGTATCGCTCCACCAGTTATGTTGTTGAGAACCTTCATTACAAGGTAGTAGGCCGTGGAGAGGTCTGGGTAGACGGTGTCGAAGGTCCCGTCCCCGTTGGTGTCCGCAAAGGCCACAGGCACGGTATACTCTATTACGCCGTAGAAGGGTATACCCTTATCCAGGTAGTATACCTCCACGTACTGGAAGGCTAGGCCGAAGGTCACGTTACCGCTTGTCGAGGGTATCTTGTAGGTCACATTAACTATCGGCACCTGGGCCGTTGCAACCTTGCCTGTTAGGAAGTTCAGGGCTGCCGCGAATGTGGAGTTAGTGGCGTAGATGTTTCCATTGAAGAAGAATAGGAGGTACTTGCCCTCATACACGGGTGTTACGTTGATTGCGGTGGAGTTGACCTTAGCTGCGGGGAACAGGAGTGTGAGGCCTAGCTCGTCGGCGTCGAATATTAGTGGAGTGCCGTCGGGGGCCTTCGCGACCTTAGCATCACCTAGGTCGGGGGATCCAAGGTCTACGCCCGTGTCGACGATGCCAATCTTAACTCCGTACCCGCTAATGTTATAGGTCTTCCAGACGTACCTAGCCCCCAGCAGGTCGGGTGCACTGTAGATTAGGTAGGGATCCCCTCCACCGGCGGGCCGCGCCTCGGGCTGCGGCGCCCTCAGGGGGGTAGTGGGGGCGCCAGTCATCCTGGCCCAGGATCTCTCGCTGAGCAGGTTAACGAGGCTCTTCTGCTCCTCGATCCTCACGACGAAGGGGAGCTTCGCCAGCTCCTCTACCTGGCTCTTACTCGCTAGGGCGAATGCGACGCTGAGCCCACTTGTCTTCATAACGGAGGTTACCCTGTATACCTTACCCTCTATCACCCTCAGGGCGGCATCGCCGCCGCGGTAGTAGACCGCTATCCTAGCCAAGCCGCTGGGCCCGGCTACCTTCCTCGCTCCAGCTGCGGAGAGGAGCCTTACTACGGCGTTGTCTATCTTCTCATCGCCGACAATAGCGTTATACGCGCTACCCTTCAATAGCTCCGGAGCTATCTTGGCTTGAGGCTTCGCGCTTGGAGATACCCGGGGAGTATATGCCGCCGCTAGCGGGGTGGCGATCGAGGCTACCATGACGACGATCAACGCGAGGGCCATCACTAAGACTAGCTTAGGGGTTCTACCCTTCAAGGCCATGCTCGACCCCACGCTACACTCAAGTATCCAGAGGAGGGCCTCCACTCCCTTAAAAGCGTTCTACCATTAGGTGAGGGAGAGGCGTTAGGGTGAGTTAAGGTTCCCGGTATACCCTAGGCTTCAACCCCCTCCTCCCGAGCTCGAGTCTAGCGTGGGGGTAGAGCGTGAGAACCTCCGGCTCCACCTCTCCTGGGAGGCGGGGGTCTATACTAGCAATCCTCTCGAGCAGCCTTGCCACGGCCTCTGGAGGGTCTAGGCCCACGACGAGGGCGGGCCTATAGTCCCTCCCGGGTTCGAGGCCCGCCTCTGCGAGCTTCTCTAGAGCCCTCAGCTGGAGGTCCAGGGCCCAGGGGGCGGCTCCTGTGACCTTCCCGAAGGTCTCGGGCTCCGCGGCCTTTATTGAGACCCTGAAGAAGACCCTCCCCCTACCGGCCCTCGATACCAGCTCGAGGGGGTCAACCCTACCGGCCCCTATCAGTATACCGTTCGTCTCGACGACGAAGACCGTCGAGGGCATATTCCTCACAACCCTAGCCGCTAGGTCGATGAGGTGGCTCCACCCTATCGTCGGCTCCCCTCCGGTGAGCCTCGCGACGTAGACGGGCTTCCCCCTCGCGGTCCGGATGAGCCTCCTAGCCGCGGAGGCGGGCTCCAGTAGCTCCCCGCCTGTGGCCCTGAATGCGAACCTCCAGGCCCAGCAGAACGCGCAGCGCAGGTTACACCCTATAACGTCGCCTGCCACGTTACCGCCATAGTGCCTGCTCCACCTGAACCTGGCATACCTACGCAGCTGCACGCCGCCCCTCCACGGGGCTACGAGGGGCTCTATCCTCTCAGCGAGCAGCAGTGGGTCGAAGCCGCCCGTCCCGCGCACACCCCCGCACAGCATGAAGTCTCTGCTGGGCACTAAGCCCCGCCTATAGGCGCCCGGTGATCCTAGGGTGCTGCGGGTCTAGGCATTGAGGGCTGTGCTGGTAGGCGGCCTGGGCTTCCTGGGGGCCGCTCTCGCCGAGA
>Ga0256833_1003367_pt1 | contig 10942 bp, 11 predicted proteins | sample 356284metaG_FD_190535 | JGI IMG/M metagenome (GOLD analysis project Ga0256833, IMG submission 190535) | Hydrothermal vent microbial communities from Mid Atlantic Ridge, Atlantic Ocean - 356-284 | ecosystem: Environmental > Aquatic > Marine > Hydrothermal vents | place: Atlantic Ocean: Mid...
AACAGGGGTGACAGCGGCCTTCCTAGCTAGGAGGGCGAGCCTAGGCCTGCCCCTGAAGCCACTCCACACAGCCAGCGCCGCCGCATTCACCGTGGGTAAAGCGGGCGAGGAGGCGTACAAGGCCCTCGGAGAGGGCATGACAGCAATTGACGTGCTAGACCGCATCCCATCCGTGGTGGAGTGGAGTAGGAGGATGCCCCTCCACTGCCAGCCCCCGGATAGCCGGCTTTAGCCCCCCGCAGCCGCTCTCCCCCCGGGGTGTTTGAGGCGTGGCCGGCAAGCTCCTCGTGGAGGTTCCGGAGTATGAGGTGGTTGAGAGGGTAGACCTCCCCGCCAGGGAGACAGCGGTCATAGTCGTTGATATGCAGAATGACTTCGTTAACCCCAAGGGCAGGCTATTCGTGCCCACAGCGCCTAAGACAGTCGAGCCCATAAAGAGGCTCCTCGAGAAGGCTAGGAGCGCGGGGGCCCGCGTCTTCTACACGCAGGACACGCACTACGATGACGATCCCGAGTACCGTATCTGGGGGGAGCACGTGCGCTACGGCACCTGGGGCTGGCAGATAGTAGACGAGCTTAAGCCACAGCCCGGCGACATCGTCGTAATGAAGACTAGGTACGACGGCTTCTACGGGACACCCCTCGACGACCTCCTGAGGGTCTACGGGATAAAGAACACGGTCATAGTCGGAACCGTAGCCAACATCTGCGTGCTCCACACAGCGGCAAGCGCTGCCCTGAGGTGGTATAAGGTCGTAATACCCATCGACGGGATAAGCGCGCTCACGGACTTCGACCTACACGCAACGCTCAGGCAGGTGAACTGGCTCTACAAGGGCATAATAGTGAGGAGCGTTGAGGGGATAAACTTCACGTAGGAACCCGGGGAGCCCCGAGGGCGGGGCGATGCCGTGATCGCCGGCGCCGAGGCCCCGGTGAGGAGCAGGCTAGGCTGGCAGCCCCGCCCTACTCTAGCTTATCCAGGTCGTCTAAGTCTATCTCTATCACCTCGCCCTCCCTGGGCTCCCCGCCTCCCTCCTCCGCGGGCGGAGCAGCCTCCGTCTTGATCTTCTTAATCACCGCTCTCCACGTGTAGCCGCAGTTTGGACACTTGAAGCTACCCATTATCGTAACCGTTATCCTGCCCTTCTTGTCGGGGAACGGGGATACGAGGGTCCAAGTCTTAACGGGCTCGGTGACCCTCGTACCGCAGCGCGGGCACACGAATGGGTCCTTCTGCTTCCTCCCCCTAGCCATGGCTGGCCCCCAGTCACCCGGGGTGTGCTACTCCAGTTTTATCTCGAAGGTATAACCCGACTCCAGGAGCGTCGATGCAATGGGGTAGATGAGGGTGCCGAGCCTCCTCGGCCCCACGCTCGGCCTCGGAACGGGTATCTCGACTAGGTACTCCGCGGAGTTGCTCGTCATACCCCTTACATAGGCCCTCACGCCCACGGGCCCGTGTAGTGGGTGGCGTATCGCCGCTATCTCCCCGCTCCTCATCTCGGCCGAGGACTCGATCTTCCTCCTGACATCCTCGACCTCGTCGGGGCTCGAGACGCCGTGCACTATCACCCTTATCCTAGCGGGCGCCACCTCGTCGAGGATCCTGAAGCCCCTCCTAACCAGCTCCCTATTGGGTATGAAGTAGACCGCACCATCGCCCTCGACGACCGTGTGTATGTAGCGTATCTCCCTCACCCTACCAGCGGCTAGGCCCTCAACCACTATGAAGTCCCCGGGCCTCACCATCCTCTCGGCGAGTATGGCGTAGTAACTGAACATGTTCACGATATTATCAGCGTTAGCCACCAGTATGATGCCTATGAAGAGTATGGCAACAGCCCAGGCGGCCGTGGCCCCGGTTATTATATAGACTATTATCGCCAGGACTATCGTCCACACGGCTAGGCTCGTGAACCTGTAGAGCCTCTCGACCGCATCGGGCTCCAGGGCCCTAATACCGGCGAGCCTCCTCAGTATACCATAGTAGAGGCGGAGGCCAAGGTATGTTAGGAGGGCTGTTATCAGCGAGTAGACAGCCTTCGCTATAACAGGGTAGGCGTGGAGTATGCTCCTCGCCTCCTCGAGCCAGGCCAGGGCACTCGTAGGGTCAGCCATGGGCTTCAACCCCCCTAGAGCAGCTTAGCCACATCCCGGAGGACGTCCCTCCTAGTGATTATAATAGGCATCATGCCCTCCTCTAGGTAGGGGACCTCCCTGGGATCCTTGAATTCACCCTCATGGTATACCAGCAGCAGCTTAGAGCCCCGCGGCAGCACCTTCTCGAGCTCCCTAAGACTCTTACCCCTGAGGGGACTCGTCGACCGCACGACCCCTGAGACTATGAGGAAGTCCCCCTGGAGGGCTGGTATGAGCTCCACTATCGAGTACTGGCCCTGGATGTAGGAGAATATTATGTTAGCGGCTATCTGCCTCTCAGCTATGACGCCCTCGACGCCGAGCATTGAGAGGAGCCTGGAGGTCTCGGGGTTCCTGACCCTAACGAAGATCCGGGGGATCCTGTACATCTTAGCTATGGCTGCTATGAAGAGGTTCACCTCATCCCTATCGGTGGCCGCTACTACTACGTCGTACGTCGAGAGGTCTATCTCATCGTAGAGGCTGGGATCGGTTGCATCCCTCACAACACCCATCACATCGGCTTCATCGCTTAGGGAGACTATCCTCTCCTCATCCTTATCGACAACCGTGACACTATGCCCTATCTCACTCAGCCTCTTAGCCAGTAGCCTCCCAACCTCGCCAGCGCCAATGATTAGTATCCTCACGACTCCGCTCCCGTCCCCAATCCCCGGTTGGGCGGGGATGCGAGTTATATAACGTGAGCCCCCCGCCTAGCCCTGGTGGCCTGCTTGGAGGATACAGCCTTCGAGATCGTGGGTGTCAGGGGCTTACCCGCCCTGGATAGTAGGGGGAGGCCCACGGTCAAGGCGATAGTTGAGACGCGCGGGGCCCGGGGGGTTGCGATAGCGCCTAGCGGCGCCAGCACCGGCTCGAGGGAGGCCGTGGAGCTGCGGGACGGCGGTAGGGCCTGGAAGGGCCGCGGGGTGGGCCTCGCCCTCTCCAGGATAGAGACAGTCATAGCGCCGGCTCTGGTGGGGCTGGACTCGAGGGATCAGGCGCTGGTGGACTCGACCCTCATAGCGTTGGACGGGACCAGCAATAAGTCGTTCCTAGGGGGTAACACGACGACCGCTGTCAGCATAGCGAACGCTAAGGCGGCAGCCGCCACGGCGGGGCTGCCCCTCTACAAGTACCTGGGGGGCCCAGCCGCTAGGGTGCTACCCACGCCCCTCATGAACGTGATCAACGGGGGGGCCCACGCGGGTAACCCCCTCGACCTCCAGGAGTTCATGATAATCCCCGTGGGCGCCTCGAGCCTCCTAGAGGCGCTCAGAATGGCCTCGGAGGTCTACGAGGACCTACGCAGCATCATAGCCGAGAGGTACGGTAAACAGGCGACAGCGGTCGGCGACGAGGGGGGCTTCGCCCCGCCGGTGTCTAGGTCAAGGGAGGCCCTGGACCTGCTCGTGGCAGCGATAGAGAAGGCGGGCTACACCCCGGGCAGCGACTTCCTCCTAGGCATAGACGCTGCAGCCAGCCAGTTCCACAGGGACGGCGCCTACATACTCGAGGGCGAGGGCCTCAAACTAGATAGGAGCGGGCTCCTAGAGTACTATGAGGGCCTCCTCAGCGACTACCCCATCGCCTACCTCGAGGATCCCTTCAGCGAAGATGACTGGGAGGGCTTCAAGGAGGCGACGAGGAGCCTGGGATCGAAGGCGCTAATAGTGGGGGACGACCTCTACTGCACTAACCCCCAGATACTGGCTCAAGCCATCCCGGAGGGACTCACTAACGCGGCGCTCCTCAAGGTGAACCAAGTGGGTACGCTGACGGAGGCCCTCGAATACAGCAGGATAGCAGGCCTAGCTGGCCTCAGGGTTATAGTTAGCCATAGGAGCGGTGACACGGAGGATCCCTTCATTGCAGACCTAGCAGTGGCCCTGGGCCATGGGCTGATAAAGACTGGGGCTCCGGCGCGCGGTGAGAGGACCTCCAAGTATAACAGGCTAATAGAGGTGGAGGATGAGCTGGGCTCCGCCGCTAAGTACGCGGGTAAAGAGCCCTTCAAGAGCCCACATTAAGCCCCTCCATGTAAAGCCTTTTTAAATCGCGCCGCCACCCCTACCCGGCGCTCACCCAGCCCTACAAGAGGCGATGAGTGTTGGCTGACAGCCAGACCTACCTAGTACTGGTAACCGCTCCAAGCGGTGACGCTGAGAGGATAGCGAGGAGTATCGTGGAGGAGAGGCTCGCCGCCTGCGTCAGCGTAGTTAGGGGCCTCCGAAGCATCTACTGGTGGGAGGGTAAGATCGAGGAGTCCGGGGAGGATCTTCTACTCATAAAGACTAGATCCGATGCCCTGGAGGATCTGGTTAACGCCATCAAGAGGATTCACCCCTACGAGGTCCCGGAGATAATTGCGGTCCCCATAGTTGGGGGTCTCCGGGAGTACTTGGAGTGGGTTGTCGGCGAGGTGAGGCCCCGTGGCAGCTCTAGTGGGCCCTAAGCTCGTGGAGGAGCACATTAGGAGGAGTAAGCTCCTGCAGGTGGCGTGGGAGAAGCTCACGAGGGACGAGGAGGTAGAAGCGCTCCTGAGGATGGCTAATATAAACGCTGTGGCGAGGCTGCTCTACAACGACCACGGCCCCATGCATGCTAGGATAGTCGCGGGCAGTGCCCTTGAGATAGCAGATATACTCTTCCAATCCGGGCTACTGCCCACCAGCGTCCAGCAGGGCACTGCGGCGGGCCTCGACGAGGCGAGGCTTATAATACTCCTCGCAGCCTACCTCCACGACATAGGGAATGCGTTGCACCGGGAGAACCACGAGTTCGCCGGGAGCCTCATGGCCATGAGGATACTCGATAGGCTGCTGCCCGAGATACTGCCGAGGGAGCCCCTTAAGAGGCTCAAGATGCTGGAGATGGAGGTTGCACACGCGATATACGCCACCCACCCGGCGGTCGAGGCCCTAACCCTCGAGGCCAGCATAGTTAAGGTTGCCGACGCCACCGACATGGCGGAGGGTAGGGCCCGCTACCCCTACAAGAGGGGTAAGAGCGACATACACGCCATATCAGCGCTCTCAATAAAGAAGGTAGAGCTCTCCCGGGGGGAGGAGAAGCCCCTCAGGATCTCCGTCTACATGAGTGACAGGGCAGGCTACTTCCAGATCGAGAGGGTCCTCCTACCCAAGGTTCAGAGTAGCCAGTTGAGGGGGCTACTAGAGATAGAGCCCGTCGTCGACGGTACGAGGGAGAGGCTCATAATCCCCTAGACTTGAGGGCCTCCGCTACAGCGCTGCGGAAGACCTTATCGGAGCGCAGCAGCCAGGTGTACATCCTATCCTCGGAGCCCCCCAACACGGCGCGCCGCCCCTCCAAGTCGAACTCTACGAGCAGCCAAGCGCTACCCACGGGCCTGGCGCTGCCGGGGTCGAGCCCCCTCACTATGGTGGAGGCGTAGACGTGCTCCCAGCCCCCCACAGGCTCGCGGGCGGGGTAGATGAGCCTCTTGAGCTTCCACCTGGCATGCCTCACAGCCCACCTAGCCAGGCCTCCCCTCAGAGACTCTAGGTCACGCAGCTGCCTCGCTATGTCGACGCGGGGCCCGAGGATCCTCGCGGAGAGAGGGGCCTCCCTGGCTAGGAGATCCGCCGGCCTCAATAGGAGGACGAGCCTCGCATCGACCTCCACGCTACCCCAGAAGTAGGCGTCCAACCCCACTAGCCTCCCCTTGAAATCGGCGATATTATAGGGTACGGCGAGCCTCAAAGGGCAGGCCCCACACGAAGCCCCGACTCCAAGGGTTTTAGCGGTACACGATCCCGAGAGTCCCACCGCCCGTTATCCGGTGAAATCGGTGAAAGGGGAAAAGATAATTATTCTCTAGCGCCCACTTGAAGCTTACGAGTCCCCGGTGGGGTGTACGTGTTTTGACGCGTAGGAGTAGGGCTAGGAGCATCTCGACCGCCGCGGCTGCCACCATTATAGTCATCATAATAATTATCGGCGTGGTAGCAGGCTACTACGCTTATCACTCACACAAGGCTAAGACAACCACCACGGCGACAACAACGAGTCCAGGGAAGCCGGCGGCGACAACTACCACTACGACGAGCCCGGCAGCGAGCACCACCAGCGCCCCCGCCGCTACAACCACTACGACAACTACAACAACGAAGCCTACCACCACTACTACGACCTTCGCTGGCCCCAAGGCTCTAGTCATAGAGACGAGTAAGGCGGTCGTCGTAGTAGGGCCCAAGGGCGCTAAGGTGCCGAAGCTGCCGAGTGGGAAGCCGATAATCGCGGTTGTCTACCAGGTCAATAAGACTGCGACGAAGCCTGTCAGCCAGCTCCTAGGGTTCTCCAGTGTGGACCCGGCCTTCTACAGGAACTACAGCCTAGACGCCCTGATCATAGCCGCTAGGAAGGCGACCGACCCATTCGTGAGGGAGCAGCTCTACGAGGCTATCTACAAGATAAGCAACTACGAGGTCCCGATACTCTGGCTCGGCCAGTACAAACTCGTGCGCGTAGAGTGGAGCTGGCTCCACGGCCGCTACTACCACCCAGTCCTAGCTGAGAGGTACGACCTACTCTGGGAGGATCCCTCGGCTCCCACAGTCAGCCTTGGGATCAGGAACTACGAGAACAACGCTACAACCTATGTGATAGCCGACATCGGGTGGCCTGACACATTCGACCCAGCAGCCGACTACGAGACCTTCGGGTGGGCCATATGGCACAACATAGGCGACACACTGGTGACCTACTGGAAGACCGACACCACCACAGTGAAGCCCGACCTAGCAGTGGCTTGGGTCCACGATAAGAGTGGCACGACATGGTACTTCGTGATCAGGGGTGGGGTCAAGGCTTATGATCCATGGCACAAGAAGACCTATGACATAACCGCTGTAGACGTGCTCTTCAGCATATGGAGGATCTCCAGGCTAGGCCTAGACCCGAGCTGGATGATAACACAGTTCGTTGACGTCAACGCCAGCAAGGTTCTAACCGAGGATGAGTTCAACAAGATCCTAAGCAGCGGCAACCTAATAGCCGAGTATGAGGGCAAGCTCGTGAAGCCGAAGAGCCTAAGCGAGCTCCTCAGCTTCTTCGGCTACAACGGGCCCACAGCTGGAGTGGTGATGCTAAAGCTGAAGCAGCCCTACGGCGCTATACTGAGCATACTAGCAGACCCATTCGCCTCCGTGATCCCGATGAAGTACGCCTTCGAGTACGCTAAGGGCCTAGGCCTAGCCAAGTACCAGGAGGCACTCAAGGCCAGCGACTACGGCAAGAACCCCGCCGCCTGGGCGAAGTTCATAGGAACAGGCGAGCAGGAGCCCACTCACCTGCTGCTCCACAAGTACCCCGTCGGGACTGGGCCCTACTACGTGGCCGAGTACCAGAGGAACTCCTACATAGTACTCCACTACAACCCCTACTACTGGAATAGGAGCCTCTGGAACGTAGCCCCCTACGGCCACAACGGCGTGCCCAGCCATAAGATAGTGATATACCTGATAAACAATGATGCGAACGCTAGGATACAGATACTGAAGCGCGGCGCAGCCGACACGGGGGTGGTGCCTCTAACCAGGATCAAGGACGTCAACGGAACAGTTTACCCCAAGACCAACTATAAGATCAGGGCCTACACCGGAGGCATAACACCGGATATAGTATTCATAGTACTCAACTGCATGAAGCCCCCATTCAATAACGTCTACGTGAGGCAGGCCCTGATGTACGCCATACCATTCCAGCAGATAGCGAGGGACGTCTACAGCGGCTTCCTCGCCAGGCTATACGGCGTGCTACCATCAACATTCCCCGGCCACAACGATAACATAGTGATAAAGTACACCTTCAACCTAGCCAAGGCGCAGGAGCTCATAAAGAAGTCCGGGATAAACCCGTCAAAGTACACGATAGAGATATGGTACAACACCGGTAACAGCCAGAGAGAGAAGATAGCGAGCTACCTCCAGACCATCTGGGGCCAGCTAGGCTTCAAGGTGACAGTCAGGGCCCTAGACTGGCCCACCCTACTAGATAAGACCGAGAAGGGAGACTTCTACGTCTACATCATAGGGTGGGCCCCAGACTACCTAGACCCAGACGACTACGCAGGCCCACTGCTCTACGGAGGCACGCAGTTCAGCCTACTCAAATACATAGAGACCACGAACCCAGCACAGGTTACGAGCCTATTCACCAGCGGCTAGACAGCCCGCGGATCCTAAGGAAGCCCCACGTCTCCCCGAAGCCCCTTTCTAGGCTTCTTTCCCTCCCCTCGCCTCCCCCGTAGCCCGTACCATACAAAACAGTCTCCGGGATCTCTTGGGAGCCCGAGGGATTGATTATGGACCCACTCGAGGGGTGCTAAGCGCATACGCCGCCGGCAGCCAAGGATAATAGGTGCTCCTCCGAGGACTAGCTCCGTGGGAGTACGCTGGGGGCTGGCCTGTGGCTGAGCTCCGCAGGTTCGTGATACGCAGGCTCATAACGTTCATACCCACCCTGGTGGGTGTGACGTTCATAGTATTCGTTATCGCCGCGGTTGTACCGGCGAATCCAGCCGCCCTCTGGGCTGGGGGTGAGAAGGCTAACCCCCAGGTCGTGAAGAAGCTTATAGAGGAGTACCACTTGAACGATAACATATTAGTCCAGTACTACTATATCATGAGGGGGTTCTTCGAAAACACGATGGTGAGCCCTATAACCCACGACTACGTGTGGGAGGACCTCAAGACCGCTTTCCCAGTCACGCTCCAACTCGCCATTGTGGCCTTCATCTTCATACTAGTGCTCGGGATCCCCCTGGGCATAGTCTCGGCCCTCAAGAGGGATACGTGGGTTGACACCGCGGTCAGGATATTCGCCCTCATAGGCGTCTCAACGCCCATATTCTGGATTGCCTACCTCTTCATCTACGCCTTCTACACCAAGCTACACTGGATAGTGCTCAGCGGCACGCCCACGCCTCCATACTCGATAACTGGGATCCCCCTAATAGACTCCCTACTTAAACTTGACTTCCACACCTTCGCGGAGGTGATGAAGAGGTACTCACTGCCAGGCTTCATACTGGGCTTCGCCGGTATAGGGGTCGTGGCTAGGATTGTTAGGAACAGCTTCCTAGACGCGTACAGCGCCGATTTCACCGAGTACGCCCTGGCCCGGGGACTGTCGAAGTGGAGGCTCTACAGGCACGTGCTCCGGAATAGCATGGTCCCAGTCGTGACCGTTCTAGGGCTCATGTTTGGAGGCCTCCTAGCAGGGGCTCCCATAACCGAGACGATATTCGGCCTACCGGGGCTGGGCTTCTACATGTACCAGGCGATACAGGAGTACGACTACCTAGGCCTCGTGGGCGCCGTGTTCTTCGTCGCACTCATATACATGACTGCAAACCTCATAGTGGACATACTCTACGCCTGGATAGACCCGAGGGTGAGGTACTAATGGCGGAGGAGGTATATGAGAAGAAGCTCCTCGACAGGGCCAGCGACGCAGTGATAGAGGGGTTCGCCCGCCTACTCGACAGGGTGAGGCCGGGCTGGCTCAAGAGGAACCGCAGCAGAGTGGACGAGTGGAAGCTGATGGCATACGCCTTCAACAGGAGCCCACCAGGCATAATCGGGGCGGCCCTCGTGATAATATTCCTTGGCCTAGCAGTGTTCGGCCCATACCTGGCACCCTTCAGGTACGACGTGCAGCTCACCTTCTTCGACCAAAAGGCCTACCTAGCCAAGCCAGGCACGGTCATAGAGGTTCCAAACAACACCCTAGCCAAGGCATTCGGGGTCAAGCCGGGCAAGCACAAGCTGCTATTGGGGGCGGATGATCAGGGTAGGGACCTTCTCAGCAGGATGATGTATGGGGCCCGCACGAGCCTGGTGGTGGCTATACTCGTCATGCTGGTGGGCCCCTGGATAGGCATATTCATAGGCCTGGTGGCCGGCTACTACGGTGGAAAGGTCGATGAGGCCCTGATGAGGCTGACCGATATATTCCTAGCCTTCCCAGGCCTCATCCTGGCCATGGCGTTCTCCGCGGTGCTACCCACGAGGATAACCGGGTTCCTGGAGTCGCACCACCTCGTAGCAGACTTCTTCCTGAAGCTCTTCGCCGTGAAGCCCCAGCACTTGGGGGCCCTCGCGAGCGTTGTCAGCGTGATAATAGCCCTATGGATAGTCTGGTGGCCGGGCTACGCTAGGCTAGCGAGGGGCATGACCCTGAGTGAGAGGGAGAACATATACGTCGAGGCGGCGAGGGCCCTCGGGCTCCCGACGAGGACGATACTGCTCAGGCACATACTACCCAACATACTCGGCCCCCTACTAGTCTACCTAACACTGGACTTCGGAGGCGTCATACTTACCGAGGCGGGCCTGAGCTACCTTGGCGTCGGGGCTGTCCCGCCGATAGCCGACTGGGGTAGGATAATCTATGACGGGTCAGAATACTTCCCTAAAGCGTGGTGGCTAGTCTTCTACCCCGGCCTCGCGATACTCCTCACGGTGCTGGGCTTCAACCTGCTCGGTGACACGCTCCGAGACGTCCTAGACCCGAAGACTAGGAGGAGCATAGAGTTCAAGGTGAAGAAGAGGGGTGGGGAGGAGAAGTGAGCGAGATGTGCGACCCCATAATAGAGGTTCGTAACCTACGGGTAAACTTCTACACCTACGCGGGGGTAGTGAAGGCTATCGACGGCGTCTCATTCAGGATCTGCAGGGGTGAGACTTACTGCCTCGTGGGTGAGACGGGCTGCGGTAAGAGTGTGACGGCGAAGGCCCTGACGAGGCTCATCAGGCCGCCCGGCAGGATAGAGGGG
>Ga0256833_1003368_pt1 | contig 10940 bp, 8 predicted proteins | sample 356284metaG_FD_190535 | JGI IMG/M metagenome (GOLD analysis project Ga0256833, IMG submission 190535) | Hydrothermal vent microbial communities from Mid Atlantic Ridge, Atlantic Ocean - 356-284 | ecosystem: Environmental > Aquatic > Marine > Hydrothermal vents | place: Atlantic Ocean: Mid...
GACACTGCATGTGTTAATTATCATCACATCCGCATCATCAGGAGTTGATGTTACAGAATACCCCTTTGCCTTCAGAATGGATGCCATGATAAGGGAGTCATACTCATTCATCTGACATCCGTAGGTTTCAATGTAAACTTTCATACCAATTTTAAGTATATGGAAGAAGTGGATGAAAGCAAAAACAGTGTTTTGCTTGAAGATCTCTTTGGATAGTTTGCATGTATTCTTCCAATAAGGTATAATGTGGCTGGTATACTGTATAATGTATACAAAACGGAGGTTTAAAAAATGAGTATATCTCAGGTAATTGGCATTATTTTAATGGTTGCGGCTTTTGGTTACTTCTTCTGGAATGTGTGGCGACATTATAAGATTGCCATGATGGCAAAGCCTGATGATTCAAGGTTCAACAACTACTGGGAGAGACTGAAGGGATTAATTGTCACTGCCTTTACCCAGATCAGGTGTACTAGCAAGAAACCATACTGGCTGGGTGCATGGGAACATTTCTTCCTCTTCTGGGGCTTTGTATTCATCCAGTTTGAGAGTATCGGAATGATGATTAAAACTGTCTGGCCTTCCTTTTCATGGGAACTAGTATGGGGACCTTCTGTACAGGGTGTTTATGTTTTCTGGGAAGACCTTGTTAAGACATGGGTTATCCTGATGATAATTGTCTCTCTTATCAGAAGATTCATAATCAGGGAAAAAACCCTTCACAATACTTTTGATGCATTCCTGATTCTAACATTTATTTTCATAATTGCCTTTACAGGTTATCTGTCCAATGGATATGAGATCTTTGTGGAACATAATGAAGTTACCGCGAAATGGGCAATTATTTCTCTTCCCGTGTTGAAGGCACTCGGTTACCCATATTCCGAATCTGCAATGGAAGTACTCAATGGTTTTTCTCTGTGGTTACATGTCCTTGTCCTCTATGTGTTCCTCAATTATCTTCTCTATTCAAAACACATGCATATCCTGGGTCTCTGGCCGAAGATATTTTTCAGGAATCTTGAAGATAACAAACTTAAACTTGAACCCATTGATTTTGAGGATGAATCCATTGAAAAATGGGGTATAACTCACTGGGAAGAGATTCCATGGACAAGGTTACTGGATGCCTATGCTTGTACCGAGTGCAACAGGTGTACTGATCAGTGTCCTGCAAATACGACGGGTAAGGTCCTTGCTCCTGGCGATATGATACAGAATCTCAGAAGGATGGTTTTGAAGGAAGGAAGGGAGGCATACAGAAAAGGTGAACTTCCTCCACAGGAGGAAAGACACGGGCTTGTTCTCAGGAATGAGGAGTTACAGGAGAAATATGGTGGGGAAGTTCCCCATGAAGCTGATGGAACATGGATTATTCCCGAGGAGGCTCTCTGGCAGTGTACCACCTGTGGTGCATGTATGAATGTGTGTCCTGTTTATAATGAGCATCCAATCCACATCATGGAGATGAGAAGATACTTTGTAATGACAGAAGGATCCATGCCTCAGGAACTGGCAAATACCTTTAAAAATATCGAACGGGGTTACAACCCCTGGGGTATTGGATACAACAAGAGGGCTGACTGGGCAAAAGATGTTGATATAAAACATATCTCGGAAGTTGAAAATCCCGAGTATCTTTACTTTGTGGGTTGCGCCGGGTCATTTGATGACAGAGCCATTAAAGTTTCAAAAGCGATGGTTAATATACTCAATGCAGCCGGAATATCCTTTGGTTTTCTTGGAATAGATGAAGTTTGCTGTGGTGATACGGCAAGAAGGGCGGGTAATGAGTACCTCTTTGACATGCTTGCGGTTCAGAATCTGATGAATTTTGCTACTTACAATGTGAAAAAGATCATTGTCACATGTCCCCACGGATATCAGACTCTAAAGCATGATTATCCTCAGATTCTTGAAAAATACAGACACCATCCCGAATATAAAGAGGTGCTTGAAAATTACGAGGGTTTTGAGGTTGTGCATCATACTCAGCTGATAAATGAACTGCTTGCTCAGGGCAAGATTAAACCGAAGAAGGAATTCAATAAGAAGGTCACATATCACGATTCATGTTACCTTGGCAGACATAACAACATTTATGAAGAGCCAAGAGCTATCCTTAAAAATCTTGGTGGTAATTACATTGAACTTGACAGGCATCATGATCTTGCTTTCTGCTGTGGTGCAGGTGGAGGAATGATGTGGGTGGAGGAGAAGGGTGACAGGATCAACTACAACAGAGCCCAGGAAATTATAAATAAACAGCCTGAAGTCCTGGCTGTTGGATGTCCGTTCTGTATGACAATGCTTGATGATGGTATCAAGTATTACGGAAAGGAAGAGGAAATTGAGAGGAAGGATATTGCTGAAATAGTCTGGGAAGCAATCAGTGATTGATTCTAGGGGGGTTTTTACCCCCCTGATTTCTTTGTGTTTGCTATTTTTTCTCTCCACTAATACAGAATTGAGTGGTAGTTTAAAAAGCAGAAAAAATTAGCGAACCAATGCCGAAATAGTCCAAATACAAAAACAGGGGAAATTTATTCCCCTGTTTTGAACTGGAAGATTCCTCCCTGATAATCAGTATCGACAAAGGATGAGCAATCGGTGGGATTGCCGTTTTCGGGAATTTTAAAAAGGTTCAGAAGGCCAAATACAGGTACATAGAGATTCCCATCGGGACCAAGAAATGGTGCGTTGAAACTGTCGTTTGGTATGGGTACACTCCATAACAATTTTCCCGTTTCCCTGTCAAGACCAACCACTTCGCTGTAGAGATCAGTGGGAATGGGGAAATTACCCTGACCTGTAACAATGGCGTTCATAAAAGTTACTGTACCAACGACTATGTTGTTGAGAACAAGGACTGTGGAAGTCCATTCGGTATCCTTGAAGTTTTTGCCGGGTGGCTGTGGAAAATCTGCAGTCCATTTAAAATATGGAGCTGAATGAGTCTTATCGGGGGGATGGATTGCCACCACTTCAGGTGTAAGATTGTTACCATATTCGTCAACCCCCTGGTTCCAGGCATGTACGACCCCATCTTCATCCATGGAAACTGAACCGTAGAGAGGCTTGCCTTTTAATTGCATAACCCATGCAGGCTGGCATTCGGGAGGATTGTTCTTGCTCGCTTCATTACATTTCTCAATGTCTGCCACGACGATTCTTGCTCTTTTGTTCTGGTCAAAATCTGAGACCACCACATATTTGCCATCTGGATCAATTGTCGGTGATGTTCCGCTTCCGCTGAGGAGTTTCATATACCATGCAAGGGAGAGTTTGATTTTTCCGCTGGAATCTTTTGTGATTTTTATGGCAACCAGTGCACCTGTATCTCCATATCCATCACCATCCTCATCGGGACCACCACCAACAACGAATAACAGGTCTCCGGTTCCTGCAATTGTATTGTCATTGTATGCACCACTTACACCTATTCCACCTGTGAAAAATGTTTTTATGTTTTCTGAATTGATTTCATCGCCAATAACTCTTTTAAGCCTGCATTCGAGATATTTGGGAAGTTGCTGAGGTGTGGAGGTCACTTCTTCAGGTTTCAGTGGTCGGAGATTGGTTTCCTGCGTTATACTGTAGTAGGCAACAATTTTTCCATTGTCCCTGTCAAGTAGAACTACGATTCCATCAGAAGTTGCTGTTGCTACAAATCCCTGAGGGGTAAAGTGGACTCCAAGGGGAGGCCTGTAGGAGGAAAGAGGAGGATTCCTAAGATTTTCAAAGGATGTATGCCATCGCAAGTTCCCATTTTATCAAAGGAGTAGACACCGTCAGGTTTTTCATTGAATCCATCTGCAACATAAATGTTTTCTTCATTGTCAAGTTCCGGAGAACTTCCAAGTACACCAGGAGAGAGAATTTCCGGATCCTTTGTAAGATAGTGTTCACTTCCATCATCAATGTTGACATACCAGAGCTTGCATCCTGAGTATCTTGTCACAACGGTGTAAACCCTGCTTTTTGAAACTGCGGCCATATTGAAGATCAACCTGTCCTTCAATGCGTGCCATCCTGGTACAGGAGCCGTTGTTGGACCTGGACAAGATATCCTCTCATGTTGTATTCGTTGGCGTGAATCCCTGGATAGGGTGATTTGAGATATGGGTAGTTCTGGTTAACAAGGCAGACAGAGTAGGATTTGTGAGTGGTCACCTTTTTTGTTTCATTCTTACAGGCGGAGAAGAGAAAGAGGATTAAAGGAGGAATTACAAATTTTTTCATGCTGCCCTCCCAAAAGTTTTATTTTATGATCAGTGCATCAAGTACCAGTGGCTCTCCATTGACTGTAACAGTTGGGTTCATGTCTATTTCTCTTATTTCGGGGAAGTTTATGGCAAGGTAACTCAGTTTTACCAGAATATCAGCCATTTTTTTCACATTCACGGGGGGAAATCCTCTCATTTCACCAAGTATTTTTCTTGATCTGATTGAGTTTATCATTTCAATTGTATCTTCCTCTGTCAGTGGAGCGCAACCTGTGACAGTATCCCCCAGCACTTCAGTGTAAATTCCTCCCAGTCCAAACATTATGCATGGTGGAAATCCTTTTCTTCTGGTCATCCCTACCAGAAACTCCCTTTCAAATTTCACCATTGGGGCAACAAGTACATCATATTCTGGATGCTGTGACTTTATTTTTCTGAATATCTCCCTCACTTCGGAGTTGTTTTTCACATTCAGGAAAACCATACCCTCCTCAGTCTTATGCTGTAGATCAGGGTGGTTTCCTTTTAGAACAACAGGATAGCCAATCTTTTCTGCATGTTCAATTGCCTCAAGTGATGTGGTTGCCAGATATTCTTCCGGAACGGGTATGCCATAGGATTTCAGTAGCAGTTTTGCGTGATATTCATCAAACTTATCAACACTTTTAAATATCTTCTCTGCCATCATGGGTGGTGGGGGAACAGTTTCTGGAAGTGGAGGGAAATTTCTGGATTTTATTTTGCTGTAATGATAGAGGGTTATAAGAGAGTTTGCAGCTTTTTCCGGGGAATCCATTACGGGTATATCCCTCTTCATAAGTTCCGAGACGGCATGATCTTCATGATCCATAAAAGATGAAACTACCACGGGTATTCCATACTTTTTTGGAATTGATGCCAGAAACTCCACATCTGCCATAAATACTTTTTCAAATTCTTCATACGGAATGGCAATAAATTTTTTAAGAAGGTTATAAACAGGTCTCATAAATCCCGTATCCATAACACCATGTTCAAGGATAGCGTCCACCTCACCACTTTCAGCAACAAGCTGAGGAAGAGTTTTCCCCATTAGTTCACTTTCTATGGCAAAGGTGATATCAATGGGGTTCTTACTGCTCCCGTGTGGTGGAATAAGTGGCCTGATCCTGCTCTGAAGAGATTCTGAGAAAAGGGGTACATCCATTCCACCCCTTGTAACTGTATCTGCCATTGCAGTTGCAGGACCCCCCGAATTGCTTATAATTCCCACTCTTTTACCCCGTGGTACCGGCTGGGTGGCAAGAACCCATCCTTTGTAATAGAGTTCTTCAACTGAATAGACTCTTATGATTCCTGCCTGTCTGAAAATTGCGTCATAAAAACTATCTGGTCCAGCCATCGCCCCTGTGTGGCTGGCCCCTGATCTTGCTCCTCCTGTGCTTCCTCCCACATACTGGGCGATAATGGGTTTTTCTCTAATTATTGTTCTTGCTATTCTCAGAAAATTTTCAGGATCTCTTACAGCTTCAATGTAAATGGCTATGGCTCTTGTGTCAGGGTCGCTCCCGAGATATTCAAGGGCGTCATTTATGCAGATGTCAGTGGAATTTCCGAGGCTTATGGCCTTGCTGAACTTGATACCTTTTTTGTGGAGATAAATGAGTGACTGTGTAACATAGGTGCCGCTCTGGGATATCAGTCCCAGTTTCCCGTTTCTATCATACATTGGAAGAACCGTTACATTGAGGGGAAGATGGGAATTGATCACTCCCATGCAGTTTGGACCAACAAATCTGATTCCATACTTTTTAGCCGTCTCCAGAAGTTTCTGTTCCAGTTTTGCACCCTCCTCACCTGTTTCCCTGAAACCTGCGGTGATGATTATTGCATGTTTTGTGCCAATCTTACCAAACTCTTCAAAAACAGGGAGAAGGTTTTTTGCAGGAATGATAAAAATTGCCAGGTCGGGTACATCAGGTAAATCAGAGGGACTTTTGTAAGCCGGCTGTCCAAGAACCTGTTTCTCCCTGTGGTGTATGATGTGAACTTTCCCCCTGTAACCACTGTTTATTATGTTAAGATAGTGCATTGTGCCCATCTTTGTAATGTCGTTGCTAACTCCTACAACAGCAATACTTTCAGGGTTAAAAATTTTGTGTAAAGCCTCTTTTGACATACCTGTCAACTCCTTTTACAGTTTAGTTTATTTTAACAGATGTTAATGGGAAAGAGAAGGGAAAAGTATTATTCAGGCCCCTTTACCTTACCATCCTCCTTCCATTCCGGTAAAGAATCTTCTCCTTCGCCTCATCAGAGATGTTTAGCTTTTCAATGCATCTTATCTGCTCCTCCACAGGGTACGGGATAAATGGAAAGTCACTTCCCAGAAGAATTCTATCTGCATATTTCTCCATAAATGAATCTGGTGGTGGGGGAGGGGTTTCTGGATGCTTTATTTTCACTCTATCCATGCAGTGGACCATGGTTGTATCCAGATAAAGGTCTGGATAAAGATCCATAAGTGATGCGAATCTGTCATATTCACCCATTCCAAGGTGAGCCACAATTATTTTCAGCCCTGGAAATTTAATTAACAGTGGTTCAACATGCTCAGCCCCCGATAATTTTCCCGGATCATAATTTTTCAGCAGCCCTGCATCAGTGGGATGGTGGGAGGCGTGGAGCAGAAGAAGTCCATTGTATTTCAAAATCTTTTCATAGGCTGGAAATAATCTTTCATCTTCAGGGGGAAAGCCCGCAACATGGGTGTGAAATTTGATCCCCTTCACTCCGTAATCTTTAAATGCCCTTTCAACAACCTTCTCCGGATCCTCATCTTCAGGATGAACGGTACCGAAGGGAATAATCTCTCCATATTTTTTACCTGCTTCACCAACCCACCTGTTGAGAAAATCTGCCACCCCCTTTTTATGTGCGTAGACTGCCACAACCCATTTCTCATAGCCTGAGGATTTCAGGTAGCTGATACTTTCTTCAAATGTAAATCTGTGGTGGATTCCCCATCCATAGGTTTCAAACCAGTCGTAAATAGCCCTCTGAAAATTTTCAGGAAAGAAGTGGGTATGGAAGTCTATGAATTTTCTCTTCATATGATTATGATATAATGAGTTGAGATCAATTGCAAAGAACCGGATATTCTAATATGCAGTGGTTTATCCTCAGTTTTTTGACGGCTCTTTTTCAGTCGCTTTCAGATCTCTTCAGCAAGATTGCATTGAGAAAACAGGGTATCCTTTCAATTTCTCTCCTCAAACTTGCTGTACCTGTACCACTGCTTTTCCTTCTTTATCCTCATTTTCCCCGGCACATACCATCTCAATTCTGGGTAACGCTTGCTCTTCTCGCTCCCCTTGATGTTACAGCTACCATTCTTTACCAGGAATCTATCAAATACGCTCCTCTCTCACTTACTCTTCCCCTTCTTGCATTTTCCCCCGCCTTCATAATTGTGACGGGGTGGATAATTCTGGGTGAGAAATTATCTGTTGTGGGAATAACGGGAGTGATAATGGTTACCACAGGAGCATACATTCTCAATCTTGAATCATTGAAAGAGGGTATATTTGCACCTATCCTGGCTATATTTCGCAACAGGGGAACGAGATTGATGTTTATTGTGGCTTTTATTTACAGTATCAATTCTGTTCTGGGTAAAAGGATGGTTCTGATGGTTGACCCTCTTTTCTTTTCGTGGTTTTACTTCTTGGTCCTCTCAATTCTTCTCTTTCCCATAACCATTTATAAAGAGAATCCCATCAAAAACTGGAGGAAAACTCCACTATTCTCCCTGCTCATCGCACTTTCATACGCAGCAATGATAGTGTTTCATTTTGAAGCGGTGAGAATAATTGATGTTGCATACATGATTTCCATAAAGAGATTCAGTCTCGTTCTCGGATCTATCTGGGGAATAATTTTTCTGAAGGAAAGGGGTGGAGTTACAAGGGTAGCTGGAAGTTTGATAATGTTTATGGGTGTGGTGGTGATTCTGCTGGGTGCATGATTTTTTGACTCTTTTATCAAAATAGGTTATTCTTGTTAAAAAATTAAGGAGGTGTTCCATGGATATTAAGGGCAAAGTCGCCATTGTCACAGGTGGTGCATCAGGTCTTGGAAAAGCCACAGCCAGAGCAATTGTAGAGAGAGGTGGGAAGGTGGCAATTATTGACATAAAGGAGGAACAGGGCAGGGAAGTCGAAAGGGAACTTGGCACCGATAACGCTCTCTTCGTAAAAACTGATGTGACAAGTGAGGAAGAAGTTAAAAATGCAATATCAGAAACTGTAAAAAAGTTTGGTGCCATTCACATAGATGTAAACTGTGCAGGTACTGGAATAGCCATGAAAACAATTTCAAAGGCGGGTCCCCACGATCTCCAGTCATTTCTCTTCATCATCAACATCAATTTGGTTGGAACTTTCAATGTGGCAAGACTTTCAGCCTATGAAATGTCTAAAAATGACCCTCTCACTGAGGATGGAGAGAGGGGAGTTATTATAAATACTGCTTCTGTAGCTGCCTTTGATGGTCAGATTGGTCAGGTGGCTTATTCTGCTTCAAAAGGTGGAATTGTTGGAATGACTCTCCCCATGGCAAGGGATCTCGCAAGATATGGGATCAGGGTTGTGACCATCGCACCAGGCACATTTGATACGCCTCTTCTGGGGATGTTACCTGAGGAAGTTAAAAAGGCACTGGCAGCCCAGATACCCTTTCCCCAGAGACTGGGGAAGCCGGAAGAGTATGCTGCCCTTGCACTCCACATTGTGGAAAATTCCATGTTAAATGGAGAGGTTATAAGACTTGATGGTGCATTGAGAATGCCACCGAAATAAGGAGAAAAGAGAATGTTCAGAGACCCCCCTGAAAGACTTGTTGAGAATGGAGAGGTAAGGTTTGGTCTTTTCAAATCTCCCGTTAAAGAGATCAACGCGTCTGATTACATCCTTCTGGATGAAATGGACAGAGAAGTGAGGGGAGTCAGGAAGAGGCTGAGAATCCATTTTTTTAACTACTTCGGGGTGATCCATCCAGATCTGACAATTGGAATTGCCATCTATGATCTGGCGTATCTTGGAGGTTATTTCCTCTATATCTATGATCATAATTCTGGCGAACTGCTGGAGAGGGGCAGTAAGTCGCCCTTCAGCAGGGGTGTTGATTTTCCCCACAGAACAGGCAGTGAGGTTATTTCCTTTTATTCGGGAAAGGAGAAGATACTTTTCAAACAGATGGGGAATGAATCCAGGAGAATTGTGGAAGTATCCATCCCCGATATTGCACTGCACTTCACGATGAATGATGATGAAAAATTATTGCCTTCCCTTTCTCTCTGCACAAGAAACAGTTATTCAGGTTGGACCTACACACAGAAAAAGGCCGGTGCAGAGGTGATTGAAGGAGAGGTTGACTACAGGGATATGAAAATTGATCTTGGTGGGGCTAAGGTGATCTTTGACTGGACGGGGGGTTTTCTACGGAGAGATACATACTGGTTATGGGCGGCAGGGGTGGGAGAGGCAGGGGGGCAGGAGTTTGGTTTTAATTTTTCAAATGGGGTGAATGAAACCTCCTGGACAGAAAATGCTATCTGGCTTGATGGAAAGTTGATAAAGATAGAGGGGGTGGAATTTGAATTTAACAGATTCAACCCTGATTGTAAGTGGCGTATAAGGGGAAGTAAAGGCGAATTTGAACTGGAATTCAGATCCTCCGGGGCAAGGAGGGAGAAACTTGATCTGAAATTTATTAAAAGCAATTTCGTGCAGTTCTTTGGAGAATTTGAAGGATATGTGGAAACCCCGGATGGAAGAAGAGTGGATGTAAAGGCAAGGGGATTTACCGAAAAGCACTTTGCAAGGTGGTAACACCAGCCTTTGTCCTGCCAACAAACTCTGCCGACTTTGGTGTTGAAAGTATATGAACAATTCTATGTTGTTCCTCTCTCTCTCCTTTTGAATAGTCAGGTGTGAGAAATTCGGCAGAAACGGGAAGAAATCAAGGCAACGGCATTTTTCATGCTAAGATAAGAAAAATCTTACTGTGTGAAGTAAATCTGATCAGATCCAGAGACAGGGAGTGGTTGAAATTTTTTTATTAACGGCAATCTGTTACCTGCTCACGGTAAAATCAAAAATTCCCCTCTTCTCTGCGGTGACTCTTATCTGATAGGTGTTTATCCATTCCATTGCAAGATTGTCAGCTGGAGATAAATTGCATTTACCTTTGAAAATATAGTGGGGCAGGGTTATGATCATATCGTCTCCTCCCTTTGCCTGCCACACAATATGGAGTTTGAATTTATCCGGGTAGTATTTAAATCTTATCAGTTTTCCTTTCCACATTTCAGGATATGCCCTTATAACAGTTTTAATCCATTCATCCCTTGCCCACTGGCTCCAGCCCTCACTGTTTTTAAATTTCCTTTCAACATCTGTTAATTCCCACTGGACAATATTAAGCTGTAATCTCTCCGCTGCGTTGAAAAAGTCTTTAAGATACAGGACAGTTGATCTTTCATCAACCCAGGCTCCAAATTCTCCAATGATTGTAACGGCATTTAAGGCTATCCCATCACCTATCCTTCTCCTGAGGGCTGATTCTATCATATCAGTCATTCCACCAGGGTAGGTTGCACCGAAAAAGAAATCTGTTGGATAGAAATGAGGAGCATACGCAAGCTGGGGAAAAGGAAGAGGAGGAAGATATGTC
>Ga0256833_1003370_pt1 | contig 10937 bp, 8 predicted proteins | sample 356284metaG_FD_190535 | JGI IMG/M metagenome (GOLD analysis project Ga0256833, IMG submission 190535) | Hydrothermal vent microbial communities from Mid Atlantic Ridge, Atlantic Ocean - 356-284 | ecosystem: Environmental > Aquatic > Marine > Hydrothermal vents | place: Atlantic Ocean: Mid...
TTAATATATTATTTTTAACTATATGATATCAGGCATTGTTATTCGGCAAGGAGGCTACCACTTATATCCAATTTTTAATAATGGGAAAATTCCCGGACATATTCTATTCGATTCAAAATCATAACACGCCACCACTCTAAGACTGGTTCCTGCATAAAGACTTCCAACAATTCTATAATGAAAATCAAACATAACCGGAATACCGGCACGATATTCATAATTCCAATGATTTGGCGGTTTGGGAGGCTCCCAATCTTGAGGTAATCCAACTCCGCAAACCCCAATTTTGGGTATGGTTTCATAATATATTATAGTTGAGCCGAAAGTTAAACCTGTTCCATAATACAAGGAAGTTCTTCCTTTTTTATAAAAATTATATTTATAAATCAAACTAATAAAACCGTAAAAGTTTTTTTCTCCATAGTCATATTCAATATATTCATTATATTTTTCAAAATACTGTCCAAAATCCATAATTATCCCAATAGAAGACTTGGAGGATATATTTTTAAAATAACCTGTGTTCATAATTAAAGCATGATCTCCATACCCAACTGGCGTATAAAGCATTCCTATGGAAAAATCATTGGTCTGAGCAAATGCAAAAAAAGGAATAAACCCAAATAATAAAATATAGATTAACTTATGTAGATTGTTTTTCATGTGTTTGTTTTTATATTATAAACGAAAAAAAAATAAATTTAGTTGGAATGGTTAGAAATAAATAAAAATAATAAAACTAAAATATACTATGATAGAGAGTTTTTATTAAATTTGTCACAAATAAAAATTACATAAATGAATTATCCCAAAAAAGTAATAATAGGAGACATTACGGTAAGAGACGGATTCCAACACGAAGAAAAATTTATTCCGACAGAAGCAAAGCTTTGGGTTCTGGAGCATCTTATTTTAGCCGGATTTAAACACTTGGAAGTTACTAATTTTGGTAACCCTAAACGTATGCCTCAGTTTAAAGATGCCGATGAATTATTCAAAAAGATAAGATTGAGCAAAAAAGTAAAACATCTTTTGGATAATGTGATTCTAACTGCAATAACCATAAGGGAAAGAGCTATAATGCGAGCGATAGAAGCTAAAAATGAAGGATATGGACCTGATAGGATATTGTTAATGGTATCAACAAGCGAACCTCATCAGATAAAAAATTCAGGATTGACTTTAAAAGAATATTGGTCGATGGCTGAAGAATGGGTCAAAAAAGCTAAAGATGCCGGTATAAAAGTAAATGGTACTGTCAGCACCATTTGGGGATGCCCTATAGCAGGCCCCACAGATATGCAAACAGCTATAGATTTCACTAACAGGTGGTTTGATATTGGAGTTGATGATGTAGAACATGCAGACCATGATGGTTCTGCTTCACCTGATAGAGTATATGAATACTTTTCACGGCTATTGAACTCTGTTGACAACCCACAAAAACAAATTGCTCATTTTCACACTACAAGGGGTTGGGGATTAGCCAATGTTTTGGCTGCATTACAAGCCGGCATGACCAATTATGAAGGCACTATGGGCGGAATCGGCGGACAGCCTGCTAATTTTGTAGATGGAGTCCCCGTAGCAGGAACAGGCGAATATTATTATAAAGATCCTGAAGATGTTGGACTTACTTCAACGGAAGATATGATTGTGATGATGGATGAAATGGGAATTGATACGGGGGTTGATGTTGACAAAGTATTGGAAATAGGTACCATGGTAGAAAAAATAGTCGGTAGAAGATTGCGATCCGAAACAATTAAAAACGGTAGAATACCAAAATTTCTAAAAGCGTAGTGCAGATTATAAATATTTCGTCTCAGCAAACTTTAATTAACTGCAAATAAAAAGCCCTTGAATACTATCAAGGGCTTAAACATAATCAACAAAACTCTACTTTTCCTTTCCACCTTGAAGATAATCCTGATATTCTTCCAATTCCTGCCATTTTTCTTCAGCAGCCAACTTAGCTTGTTTAGGCCAAGTACCCGGATCAGCCAAGGCATATCTCTTGCCTGCGTTATCCAATATGGACTGTAGTTTATCAACAGTGGTTTTAGATAATTTTTCCCATGTTTTAATTCCCGCATCGTTAAGCAATCCCGCAATTTTTGGACCTATACCTTCTATCGCTTTCAAGTCATCCTTTTTCCAACGCTTCAAAACTCCCATTTTAATCAATAACTTTTCTACTTTAGAATCAGTCTGAGTGGAAGATCCTCCTTTGCGACCTGTATCCAATTGTTTCTGCATACTTATTAATTCATCCCATTTTCCATCCCGTGCCAAAGCGGCTTGTATAGGCCAAGTTTCAGGATTGATAATTCTATACTTATTTCCTTCCTTATCCAAAAGAGCTTTAATATCTTTTGACTTTTTAGAAGCAAGGTCGCCCCATGTTTTAATTCCATTATTTCTGAGGAACTCATTCATTTTAGGCCCTATTCCTTCAACAACCTGAAGATTATCTTCTTTCAAAACAGTAAATTTATCAGATGCAATTCCGGAAACCCCGGAATCCTTACCTGCAACAAAACCTGAAGCAGCACTTAATATCTCAGAGCCACCTGTTGATGATTTCTTGGCTTTAGAATTACTTTCTAACTCCGCTTCACATTCTCTGATTCGTCCCTTCAGCAATGCAACATCACTTGAATATTCATTATTCTTCTCATTACATTTTTTCAATTCTTCTTCAATATTAGTGCATTTCAGTTTATACTCTCTGTACTCTGAATTCAAAATATTATACATTCTTTTGAATTTGGACCATAGAACCCAACCCAAAAGTATACCAAGTAAAAAAGGTAACAACCATGATAAAAACACACACCACCATGGCATATCGCAAAAACTTATTAATGATACCATAATTAATTTTTTTTTGTTATTTTAAAATTTTTAATTCTACTCTTCTATTTTTTGACCTGTTAACAGGGGTATTATTTGGGGCAATAGGAAATTTCTCTCCTTTACTTTTTACAACAATATTTTTTTCCGGAACTCCTTTTTCAATCAATATTTGTTTCAATATCTGCGCCCTTCTCAAACCCAATTCATAATTAGCATCTTCCGGACCGTAACTATCCGTATGTCCTGTAAGAAATACTTTTTCATTTGTTTTGATAACTCTTTTAGCAACATCATCCAAATAACTATCAATTTTAGGGTTTTCTAACTTTTTTGTCGAATTATAAGGAAAATAAATCAATGCAGAATTGTCAATCTCCTTGACATTTGCATTGTTCACAGCACTGGAAAAACTCGAAGCGGCAAAAGCATTGTCCCTATCTTTTAGTTTTTCGCTATCGAGTTTACCATACAATCTGATTTTATCATCAGAAATTTCAGGAAATAACTTTCTTATTTCCATCGCCCTAGCCAATCCCAAATTGTCCATACCTGAATTATTGAGTTCCCCTTCATAATAATATCCGGTAATTTCCAATATCCGGCCATCACCAAGAGTTGCTATTAATGAATCCTTGTATGCTTTAAAACTACTACCTTTAACAATTTGAGATTTTCCCCAATGAAAAGAAATTGGGAAATCCTGTTTTTGTGCGTTTTGAGTTGATTCCTGATTTTTATTTATTACAGCTGTTTCAATTTTCACACGTTCATCATTGCAACATCTATCTACTCCCCTATCCCACAGCCAGAAATAAATAAATCCTAAAATCAACCAAATAATAAAGATAAAAACTTTCATATTTTTTGATTTTTGATGACTAATAAAACTTTTTAATGCGTTAAAATTACTAAAACTATTGCAGTTTTCCAACTCAAACGTCCGTTTTTTGTTCATATCCCTATTATTTTTAACATTTTATGTCATTTTTTTTGGATTTTAAGCACAATTTTATTTACTTTGTATTTAAATAGTAACTGAAGGTATCAGATACTATAGATTATATTATCCTCTATACATCTTAAAAAACCTGTTATTTGTAAAGATAATGAAGTCTTTGAAACAGGTTCCTTTTCTTATAATATTTATTCTCTTTGTTTCAGGTATTATTCTAATGGAGTACACGGGAAATCTCTTTTCCGAATATAATTATATATTAATAAGCTTAATCATAATTTTAAGTCTTTTAAGTATAATTCTATTAAGATTAAAATATAAATTATTCCTTAATATACTATTTGCTCTGATAATAATTCTTTCAGGAATGGAAAACCATTTTCTTCAGGATGAAAGAAATAAGACAAATCATTTCTCGAAAATCCCGGTTTCAAAAAATAATTATTTCATCAGTAAAATAATCTCCAAGAAGAAAACTACTTCAGGAACTTCATTTATCGTCGAATTAAAATCTATAAAATCCAGGAAAAACCAATCACCTGTTTCAGGAAACCTATTGCTTTATACCGATTGCGACTATGATTCTTGCCGTTTTATGAAGGGGGATTTAATTCAAATCCCGGCCTTATTCTATCCAATAACAAAAAACAAGAATCCTCTGGCTTTTAATCCTAAAAAATACTATCATTTTCTAAATGTTCACTATTTAGCATTCCCTGATAAATTACATATTAAAATGGTAAAAAAAGGCAATTCCGGACTAATAAATTATTTTTCATCAATTCGTAATACAATCAAAAACCGTTTAAACAATATAATTGAAAACGACACGGCCAAAAATATTGCTATTTCCATCATTTTGGGAGACAAGCAAAATCTAAATAAAAATATTCTAACATCGTTTTCAGCTACAGGGACAAGGCACATCCTTACCGTTTCGGGAATGCACGTTGGGATAATTGCATTAATTCTCAATTTTTTATTTTCATTTTTTAAATCGCAAAACAAGATATTCACAACAATTAGAATCATAATAATATTATCGGGAATTTGGTTTTATGCATTTTTGACAGGAGGAGGAGCTGCAGTAATGAGAGCTGCTTTTATGATTTCATTGATTATGACAGGAATCAATTTGCATAGATATATAAATGTTCTAAATATACTTTTCGGTTCAGCTTTGATTATCCTTCTTTTCAATCCATATCAATTATTTCAACTAGGATTTATTCTGTCATATTCCGCCATGTTAAGTATTTTATTGTTTTATCAACCGATAAACTCATATATAAAACCGCAAATAAAATTGTTTAAATATTTGTGGCAGTTAATCAGTATTTCTCTTTCAGCACAGATACTTATTTTCCCATTAACATTATACTTTTTTCATAATGCACCTGTTTTATTTTTTCTTACCGCAATTATTGCAACACCAATGGCATTTGGAACTATTTTTTTAGGGTTTTCTACCCTCTTTTTAAATATTTTCTCCAATTTTCCTGCGAAAATCATTGCAAAAGCTTTGGAAGTATTCATTCTAAATTGTTTAGATTTCATTAAATATATTGAATCCATCTCATTTAATTTAGGTAAATATATATTTATAGATTCAACTGATATTTTAATTATAACATTTTCTGTTATTGCGGCAACCTATCTGTCAAAACAAAATAAAATCATATTCAAATACTCTATCTTAATGTTTTTTGTCATATTCACTGGACATCAATATCTAAGATATTTATCCAATATAAAAAATGAAGAATTAATAATATACTCTGCAAACAATGCCTTAGTTGCAGATATATTTTTAAACGGTCATGGATTTACTTATGCAAATGGGAAAGTCGTTAAAAACAAAATTAATTATTTTACATCAAATTACCGTTACTACAAAGGCAATGGTACCCCGTATGTTTTACCCGGTAAATTTTCCGGTTTAAAATTGATTAAAAATAAAAATATTATTAAAGCAAATAACAAAATGATAGTTTTTATTAATTCGGAAAATGATTATTTGCCGGAAAACACACGAAAAATAGATTTTCTTGTTATCGATGGAAATATAAAATTCAACATGGGAAAATTTTTAAAAGAATATAATGTATCCGAAATAATCTTAAGCAACAGAACAAATTTCAAAAATAGAAATTTTTGGGAAAAAACGGCAACTGAAAAAAATATAAAAATTTGGGATATCAAAGAAAAAGGAGCTTTTATTAATAAAATATAAAATAAATAAATAAATAAATAAATAAATAAATGAAAAATGTTTAGCATTAAAGAACAAAAAGGATTATTTGTATTGGTTATTTTGATAGCTATCACATTATTATCAAAATATTTGTCCAAAGAAAATATACCATTTGAACCAAATAATATTGATACAACAGGTAAAATTGATATTGTCAGTATTACACCTTATTTGGAAATCAATACTCAAGATACTATAGTAGAATCAAAACGCAAGTTTAACAACTCTGCATCTCCATTAAAAAGACAACAAAACAAAGCCGGTAAAACAATCAAAGCATTTGATTTTAATCCGAACACCATATCGTATGACTCCCTGATTCTCTTAGGTTTAAATAAAAGAACTGCATACAATTGGATAAAATATATTTCAAAAGGAGGAAAATTTAAAATTAAAAATGATATCAAAAAAATATATGGTCTTAAAGAAAAAAAATTCTTAAGCATAAAAAATCACATATTACTCCCCGACAGTATTAAAAAAACGAAATATATCGCTAGTGACAAATCACCCGTTAAAAAACATCATCCCCAAGAAAATATCATGATTGATTTGAATGTATGCACAGCGGAAGAGTTAAAAAAACTAAATGGAATAGGAGAAAAATTATCTGCGAGAATTATTAAATTCAGAAATAAAATAGGAGGTTTCTACTCTGTAAATCAGTTAAAAGAAGTTTATGGACTCCCACTTGAAACATTTAATAGGATAAAAGGAAATTTAATAGCTGATAAAAATAAAATAAGAAAAATAAAAATAAATATTGAGGAGAAAAAATCTTTAATAAGGTTTCCTTATTTTAACTATAGATTGGCAATTCAACTCTATAATTACAGGAAACAACATGGATATTTCAAAGGAATAGACGATATTAAGAAAATAAAGACAATAGATAATACTAAAATACAAAAAATCGAACCTTATCTTGACTTTGCTTTGAACTAAAACATGGATTTTCTTAAAACAATTAAAAAAAATAAAATATCCTCGCTTTAATATCGTATATAGAAAAACATTATATAACTTTGCATTAATTATGGAATTTATATATCCAAATTTTCTATGGGCTTTATTTGCGATTTTGATACCTGTCATAATCCATTTATTTTATTTTAAAAGATTTAAAAGGGTTTATTTTTCCAATACTAAATTTCTCAAAGAAATTAAAGAGGAAACAACCAATAAAAATAAACTTAAAAATTTATTGGTTTTATTGAGCAGGATATTAGCCATCGTTTTTATTGTCCTTGCTTTTGCTCAACCTTATATTCCTATCGGAAATAAATTAAAAAAAGGCAGTAAAGGAGTAAGTATATATATAGACAACTCTTTTAGTATGCAAGCTCTTGGTGAGGAAGCGTCAATGATAGATAAAGCAAAAAAAACGGCTAAAGAAATAGTAAACGGTTATCCGGAAAATACGAGATTTCAAATTATTACAAATAAGCTATATGGTAATGAACAAAAATGGATAGATAAGCAAAATGCTTTAAATAACATCGATGCCGTAAAATTAAGCCCTTTGGTTAAAAGTTTTAAAAACATTGCCAAGAGACAAAAACTATCTTTTAAAAACGAAGGTATCGACAATAAATATATATATTGGCTTTCTGACTTTCAACTTCCCGTTTTCAATATCGATAGCACCGATATTGATACTACTATTGAATACAATCTTATTCTGTTGCAGTCGATAAGAGAAAAAAACATAAGTATTGATAGTAGTTTTTGGGATAAACCCATTCCTGTTTTCAATCAAACCAATAAACTTTTTGCAAAGATTAATAATTATAGTAAAGATGAAGCGGAATTAATACCTGTAAATCTTAAATACAACAATCAAAAATACCCCAGTGGTAAAATAGATTTGAAACCTATGTCTTCAATTATAGATACGTTAGAAGTAAAAATAAAAACCAAGGGTTGGAGTTCTGCAGAAATCAGTATTAAAGATTATCCTATTATTTTTGATGATAACTATTATATTGCGTTTGAGATACCTTCTAAAATCAAAATTTTAAATATAAATCAATCAAATAAAGCCAACAAATATTTAATAGCTGCTTTTGACGACAATAATTTATTCGATTTTAATTATTCTTCTATTTCAAAAGTTGATTATTCCGATTTGAGTACTAATAATTTAGTTATTCTGGAAAATATCACAAAACTATCTTCCGGATTGCAGAGCACCTTGAAAAAAGCTGCCAATACAGGAACAAATATAATCATTTTCCCTGATAAAAATGCAGATCTAAGCTCATTGAATAGTTTTTTATCATCTATTGATGCAAATATTTTCAAAGGATATAGAAATGATCCCAACGAAGCTTATAATCTTAACATAAATGAATATATTTTTAAAAATGTTTATGAAAATTTGAAAAACAATATTATTCCTGTAAAAGTTAAAGGCTGGTTTGATATGTCAAATTTTCAAACAAAAAATGCATATCACATTATAAAATTTAAAAACGGTAAGAGTTTTATTGATAGATACAGGTATGGTAATGGCAATATTTTTATCTCAGCGAGTCCTTTTGATGAAAAAGAAAATGATTTATGCAAAAATCCGGATATTTTTGTTCCTTTAATATTTAATATGTCTATAATAAGTAATAGTGAAAAGAAACTTTCATACATTATAGGACAAGATAAAAAAATTGTCTTGGATAAAATAAAAACAAGTGAAAAAGGACTAATAAGAATAAAAGGGAAGGGATTGGAATTTATTCCAAAACAATTAAATAAACAAAATAAAGTTACACTAGATGTTCAGGATCAAATTACAAAACCCGGTATTTATAATATATTTAAAGAGAATACCCTCGTTCGAAAAGTAGCTTTTAATTACGACAGAAGAGAATCAAAATTGGCTTATTACAATGAAAAGCAAATAAAAGAAAAACTTGGAGACAAAATTACTATCTATGGCAGAAATAAAAATAAAATAAATTTCACAGAAGAAATAAATTCAAAACAAAATGGTATAGAATTGTGGAAATGGAGCTTATTGATAGCTTTATTATTTCTGGGAATAGAAATATTATTATTAAGATTTTGGAAAACATCATAAATATCCTGAAATGAATATTTTAATTAAAAATGCCACGGTTTTAGATAAAAATTCTATCTATCACAAAAAAAAAGTTAATATTCACATTGTTAACGGAATAATAAAAGAAATCGGCAATACAACAGGGGAGAAAAATTCAAAAATCATTGATGAAAAAAATATTCATGTTTCCCCCGGGTGGTTTGATATCGGCACCAGATTAACAGAACCCGGATATGAAATACTGGATACAATAAAAACACTTTCGGCATCAGCTATGAAAGGTGGATTTACAGGATTAGCTGTATTTCCCAATACAAATCCGGTTGCTGATAATAAATCCGTGATCACATCTATTATTAACAAATCAAAATCTTTTAATACGGATATATACCCGATAGGTTCAATAACCGTTGGAGCAAAAGGTACGGAGATATCTGAAATGATAGATATGTACCATCATGGAGCCATCGCATTTTCAGATGGTAGATATCCGGTAGCACATTCCGGAGTAATGTCAAGAGCTTTAAGGTACTCTTCAATATTACCATGTCCTATTATAAATCCCCCTGAAGATATGACAATAAGTGAATCAGGTATTGTCAATGAAGGGAAAATAAGTGTTTATCTTGGTGTTAAAGGCAGGCCAGCCTTGGCTGAAACTATGATGTTGATAAGAGATATCAATCTTTGCCAATACAATGAATCCCAGATCATCTCCCATTTAATAACAACATCCGAATCGGTAAAATTAATAAAAGAGGCTAAAAGAAAAAACATTAATATCAGCAGTACCGTGTCTTTTCATAACCTGATAGAAAATGAAAATGCTTTAAAAGAGTTCAACTCAATGCATAAAGTACTACCGCCATTGAGAACAAAAAACGATACAAATGCCTTGCTGCGGGGAATAAAAGATAATACCATCGATGCAATTGTATCAAATCACTATCCGCTGAATATTGAAGATAAAAGGAAAGCTTTTTTTGACGCTAAATACGGTGCTATTTCTTTGGAATATATGTTTGCTATATTAAATACGCGTCTTTCAGACAAATTAGGATTAGATATCTTGATAGAAAAAATATCGAACTCTCCGAGAGAGATATTAGGACTTGAAAAAGTCACTATAAAAGAAGGAACTAAAGCAAATATAACCGTATTTTCTCCTGATATTGAATGGATATTAACAAAAACCGATATAAAATCAAAAGCTGATAACATTCCATTTTTGGGAGAAAAGCTTAAAGGGAAAGTACTATATACTATAAATTAAAATAAAATTATTCCAATGCAGTATTTTGAAAGCGTATTAATTTCTCCCGGAGTTATTATTTACTTTTTACAATTGCAGAATATTTTTATATTTATTTTTATTTTGCATTTTCTTTATTAATATTTATTTTGAAAATTATTTTTAAATATATAAAAAACTATTAATCATGAATAAAATCAAATTTGAGTATATCTGGTTAGACGGATACTCACCTGAGCAAAATTTAAGAAGTAAAACAAAAGTTCTGGAAATGGAGTCTTATGACGGAGACATATCCAAATTACCGGTATGGGCATTTGACGGAAGTTCAACCAAACAAGCAGAAGGGCATTTTTCAGATTTGTTAATTTATCCCAAAAGAGTATATCCCGATCCGGCAAGAATTGATGCATATCTTGTAATATGCGAAGTATACAATCAAGACGGAACTCCTCATAACAGCAATACCAGACACAAATTGAATGAAGATCCCGAATTATGGGTTGGGTTCGAACAAGAATATGTAATAATGGAGAACGGTTTACCCTTAGGATTTCCT
>Ga0256833_1003371_pt1 | contig 10935 bp, 11 predicted proteins | sample 356284metaG_FD_190535 | JGI IMG/M metagenome (GOLD analysis project Ga0256833, IMG submission 190535) | Hydrothermal vent microbial communities from Mid Atlantic Ridge, Atlantic Ocean - 356-284 | ecosystem: Environmental > Aquatic > Marine > Hydrothermal vents | place: Atlantic Ocean: Mid...
CACTATTTTCCCCCGCGCGGCCCCGGGGTGGAGATGCTTGAGGCGGGTGTGCCCCGTGCCGCGCATAGCAGCCGTAGAGGCAGTTAGTGTGGAGGCACCGCTCTCCTCCTCGTTCCGCATAGCCTACAGCAGCTCCGCCCAGGCTAGGACCATCTGGGTCCGCCTCGTGCTCGACGACGGCACAGTGGGCCTCGGCGAGGCGGCGCCCGCCCCCCTCGTCACCGGCGAGACCCTCGAGGCGGCCGCGGGCTACGTGGCGGCCGCGGCCAGGCGGCTCCGCGGCCTACCCCTCCCCGGGGGGCTACGGGAGGCGCTCCGAGAAGCCCACGCAGGGGCCCCCTGCTGCCCCTCCGCGAGGGCAGGGCTCGAGGAGGCAATCCTCGCCGCCGCTGCGGCCGCGCTGGGCGGCGAAGAGGCCCTCCTACTCGGCAGCTCCGGGAGGCCGCGCCTCACAACCGACTACACTGTCTCGATACCCTCCCCGAGGGTGCTCCGCGAGATAGCCGAGACCGGCTACAGCGCAGCCCTCGCAGAGGCGGTCGAGTACATCACCGGGAGGCGCGGAGAACCCCCCAGGGCGGACACCGGCATACCCCTACCCCCAGTGACGGGCTTCGACACGCTCAAGGTGAAGCTCGGCACCGGCTCCCCAGGGCTGGACGCCGCGCTGGCAGAGGCGGTGGCGGAGGCGGCACCCAGGGCGGCGATAAGGCTTGACGCCAACCAGGCCTGGAGCCCCAAGACAGCGGCCAGGGTGATAAAGCGGCTAGAACGGGTACTCGGCGACCAGCTGCAGCTAGTAGAGCAGCCCGTCCCCTGGGACACGGGCCTCGAGCAGCTCGCCTGGCTGCGCCGCACAGTAGAGACCCCGCTGGCCCTGGACGAGGCCGTGAAGACACCCAGGGACGTGGCCCGCGCCGCGGCAGCCGGGGCAGCGGACGTGGTCAACATAAAGCTCGCCAAGGTGGGCGGCCCCCTCCAGGCCGCCAGGGCCGCAGCAGTGGCGGAGGCCCACGGCCTGGAGGCGATGTGGGGCTGCATGCTCGAAACCGGCCTGGGAGTCGCACACGCCGCCACGGCGGCCTGGGCCACGGGCCAGACACGTATAGTAGACCTGGACGCCCCCCTCTTCCTCCAGCAGGACCCCGGAGCAGCCTGGGCAAGCTACAGGGAGACCCCGAGAGGGGTGGAGGTGGAGGCCACGACCCCCGCCAGGCGCCGCAGCGGGGAGGACTAGAGGACCAGCATCCTCCCCCGCCGCCTCGCCGCGGCCACGGCCCCTAGGCGGCCAGACGAGAACGCGGCCACGACCCCGGCTATCCTCTCGGCCGCGTGCTCCGCCGAGCCCGGGTGGTAGTGGGCCACCGGCACGCTGCCCCTCCCGTCGCCCCCCTCGGGGGTCTCCGGCTCGACGAGGACAACTGTTCCGCCGCCGGCGAGCCTCCTCGCGACCGCGGCCATGCAGTGCTTGGTGAGCGCCGCCACCCTCGTTGCTGCCAGGTAGAGGTAGAGGCTGCCCCTGCCCGTGTTGAACACGAAGTCTACCGGGAGGGAGAGCTCCTCGTCGCCCACGAACACGCCGCGCCTGTACTCCAGGCCGCGGCCCATAAGGGCCTCAGCCACTCTCTCCGCGAACTCCTCCTCCGCGGCTAGGACCTCGATGTCGCCTATCACGAGGGCGTTGAGATAGAAGCGGCCCTTCCTTGTCAACATGTAGTATGTCGTCCTGCCCACCCGGCGCCTCTCCACGAGCCCGTAGCGGACGAGCACGTTCTCCACATAGGTCTCGAAAAGCCTCTTGTTGAGGCCCGCCAGGTTCTGCAGCCTAGTCTTACTCACAGACCCCTCGGCGAGAATAAGCATAATGTCCTTCACGAGCTGGGTCCGGTCCCTCCTAGACCAGAGCCTAGAGCCCATGGTTGCCAGCACCCGGCTGAGAGCCGCTTCCTGAGGCTCACTAAGCTGTCCCTCCCCTGCGGGGCTTCCTATGTGAGGCAAGGCTGCTGCATGGAAGCCCAGTGGGGCTACTGCCCCACGCGCGTTATAGACTGTTCGGCGGGTACTTGAGGAGTTCTCCTCCACCCGATGGTGGAGAAAAGTTTTAGAAAAGCAGAAGCTGGCTTTAGCGGGTGCTACGTAGTTTGCTGGCTGCCTGGCCGCGTATACGGTGGCTGGCCGCTATAGCTCGCCGCTTTCTCTCCCAGGGCCCCGGGAAGAGGCTCCCGGCCGGGTATCTGCCCGGCTCCACCTGGCTGCTACACGTGTACCAGTACACATGCCGCCACGGCTCCCCTCTTTACCCCCGGCCTCCAGCCCCCTAGGCTACACCGGGCTGAGGAGCAGTGCCCCATGTCGCGGTGGTGAAGATCAGCGGGAAGCACGTGAACCCCGAGAAGCCTGTCCTGGTGGCCCGCTACGCCGAGGTGCTCCGCCGCCTCCACGGCGAGGGCTACCGGCTGGCCGTGGTTGTCGGCGGCGGCAGGGTCGCGAGGGACTACATCGCGGCCGCGGGGGTGGTGGGTGTCAACCGGGGCCTGCGGGACGCCCTCGGGATAGAGGCGGCGAGGCTTAACGCCCGGCTCCTGGCCTACGCTCTCCACCCCCTCGCCTACCCCGAGCCCCCGCGTAGCCTCTGGGAGGCGCTCGAGGCGGCCGCGACGGGCAGGATAGTGGTGGCGGGCGGGTTCCAGCCCGGGCAGAGCACTGCGGGCGTCGCCGCGGTGCTGGCGGAGGCAATGGGCGCGGATATCCTCGTCCTGGCCACTACTGTTGCGGGCGTGTACACCGGGGACCCGAGGAGGGAGCCGGGGGCGCGGCTGCTGGAGAGGCTCAGCTACGGGGAGCTGAGGCGGGTGCTCAGGCAGAGCGTGGAGCCGGGGCACTACGAGCTGCTCGACCCCCTCGCCCTGGCCATAGTGGAGAGGAGCAGGATACCCGTCCGGGTCGTGGACGGCAGCGACCCCGGCAACGTGGCTAGGGCCGTCCACGGCGAGGAGGTGGGCAGCCTAGTTTCCGCGGGTGGCGAGGACTAGGGCGCGGCTGCTCGAGGCCCCCATTTTGTCCCCGCAGAGCCTCCGCCTGGCACGGTAGAGGATGTCCGCGGCGGCGGCGAGCAGGGCCGAGACCGCCTCGCCCAGCGGGCGGGGCAGCAGCCCCTCGGTGACGAGCCCGGATACCAGCCTCTCCGCCTCCCGGGCCTTAGCCGCCGCCACCGCCGCCTCGGCCTCCTCGACGCTGCAGCCGGCGAGGCTCCAGCCGGAGGGCTCGCCCAGCGCGGCCGCCGCCTCCCCTGCGGCGGCGAGCAGGGGCTCCACCACCCCGGTGTCGCCGGAGGCGAGGAGGTGGAGGGCGCCGCGCACCAGCCTCTCCGCCGCCAGCAGCGCCTCCTCGACGCCGCGGCCGCGGGCCATGCTCCTGGCGAGGCCTATCCTGGCCTCCGCCTCCTCCAGGGCCCCGTAGAGCTGGAACACGGTGCTGTGCTTCGGCAGCCGGAGCAGCCGGCCGGCTATCATCGCCTCGGCGTCTAGGCCGCCGCAGCCCGCGCCGCTGAGCGACAAGGCGCTGCCCCCTCTCCCGGGCCCCCCGGGAGGGTAATACGCTAAGAGGGCTGGAAATAAGGCCTCCCGCCCCCTGACAGGAGGCAGTGAGAGAGGCGGCCCAGGGGATGCCGGCGGACCTGGCGTTCGAGCTATCCTACCTCCTCAGCGAGGAGACCGGGGAAGAGGTAGAGGTAGCCTCAGTGGAGGCCAGCGGCGACAGGCTCTGCGTCGAGGCCAGGCTACGCGGCAGGACGGCCAGGGCCTGCACCGCGGTGGCGGCCTGCAGGGGCCTAGAGGGCGGCAGGCTGCTCCGCTGCCTCTCCAAGACTCTTCTCCAGGGGGGCCGCCCCCTCCGGGAGCTAGCATCCCGCCTCCTCGACGCCGCCGGGCTAGCCCGTCGAGGCCGCGATGGCCTCCCTTAGCTGCTCCAGCGCCGAGTCCACGACGCTGGCTCCTCCCGCCTCCTCCTCGACCAGCCGGCGGTGGGGGCTCAGGTCGGTGCAGGCTATGAGCACCGCATCCACCCCGGCGGCGGCCAGGCTCCTCGTGGCTGCCCGCAGCGCCTCGACCGCGCCGGGGCCGGGGCTCCCCGTGGCGAACCCCTCTGCTATCGCCGCGTCGAGCGCCTCCTGGAGCCGCGGCGGCGGCTCGGCCACCTCGAGGCCCATCCCCTCGAGGACTCGGTGGTAGAGGCGGCTCCTCAGCGTGGCGGTGGTGGCGAGCAGCCCCACCCTCCGGGCCCCCTGCCGGGCCAGCGCGGCGGCGGAGGCCTCGACTATGTCGACGAGGCGGAGGCCTAGCCGCTCAGCTACTGGCGTGTAGAGCCTCCTCGCCAGGTGGGGCGTGTTGGCCGAGACGAGGGCTACCTCGGCGCCGCCCGCGGCGAGGCTGCGGAGCGCGCCGGCCACGAGCCCCGCCATCGCCTCCAGGTCGCCCCTCTTGGCGGCCGTGCACATCTCCTCCAGGGGTATGTTGTAGAGGAGGAGCCGGGGCCTGTGCCCGCAGGCCTCGAGGCAGAGGCGGTGGGCCTCGCGGTAGTAGAAGATGGTGGCCGAGGGCCCCAGGCCCCCCACTATGCCGATTAGCCTCTTCTGCCTCAACCCGTGCCGCCCTCCTCGCCCCGTGCCGCCTCGTCGAGTATCTGCGCCACGTCCCGCACCTCCATGCCGAAGTCGGGGGCCTCAGCCGACAGCATTATGTTGCAGAACGGGCACGCCACCGCAACCACCCTGGCGCCGGTGGACTTGGCCTCCTCCATCCTGAGCCGCGCCGGCCTCCTCCCTATCTTGGGGTCGTAGAAGACCCCGCCGCCGCCTCCGCCGCAGCAGAACGTGTTGCCGCGGCTCCTCCTCATCTCCCTCAGCTCGGCCGCGGCGGAGAGCACCTCCCTGGGCTCCTCGGTGACCCGGTTCCAGCGGGCGAGGTAGCAGGGGTCGTGGTAGGTGACGGGCTCGGCGAGCCTCCTAGACGCCCTGAGGCGGCCGCTGCGGAGGAGCTCGGCGAGCAGCTCGGTGTGGTGAACCACCCTCCACCTTGGCGCCCCGTACTGGGGGTACTCGTGGCGCAGCACGTGGAGCCCGTGGGGGCACATCACCAGTATCCTCTCGAACCGGTACTGGCCCAGCTCCTCCACGTTAGCCCTGACCAGCTCCTGGAACATCAGCTCGTCGCCTATCCTCCTGGCCGGCTCGCCGCAGCACTGCTGCCCCGGAGCCACCGCGACCCGTAGCCCCGCGCGCCGGAGGAGGCGGAGCAGGGACTCCGCCACCGCCCTCAGCCTGGGGTCGTAGGCGTGGGCGCAGCCCACCCAGAGCAGGATGTCGTACTCCCCGCCGGGCTCGGCTATCTCCACCAGCCCCTTCTCCGCGAGCCCCCGGAGCCACTGCTCCTTCTCGTAGGGGTCGCTGCCGTAGGGGTTACCGGTCCTCATCAGGCTGTAGCTGACCTGCAGCAGCTCCTCCGGCACGTTCTCGCCGCTCGACACGAGGCCCCGCCGCAGCTCGTGGACGCTCTCAACATGGTGGACGCCGACCGGGCACGCGTGGAGGCAGGCGCCGCACGTGGTGCAGCTCCACAGGGTCTCCGGCCTCACGTAGACCGGCACAAGCCTCTCGGCCTCGGCCTCCGCCGCCTCCCGGAGCCCCTGCACCAGCCCCATGGGGGACAGGGGCCTCCCGGAGGCGTAGGCGGGGCAGACGCTGGTGCAGAGCGCGCACCTGGTGCAGGCCTCGTAGTCGAGCCTAAGCCTCCACGAGAGGTCCCCGGCGCCCTGGGCGCCGATGTAGCCCCTCTCGTCCACCAGCCTCTCCGCGTCCGGCACCGGGGCCGCCGCGGCGGGCAGGTAGCGCCGCTCCAGGGCGAGAGACGCGGGCGCCGCCAGGAGGTGCCTCAGCTTCCCCCAGCCCAGGTCCACCACCAGCCCGGCCACGGCCGCCACGTGGGCCAGCACCGCGGCCGCGTAGGCGGCGGGGAAGGCGTCGACACCCACCCTCTCCCAGAGGCCGCCCAGAAGCACCGACGAGAGGTCCAGCCACCAAACCCTGCCGTGGGCGACAGCGGTGGCGGCGTCCACCACCATGCCGGAGACGGCCACCGCCGCCAGCAGCGCCAGCACCAGGGCGTCGTCGAGCACAGTCTCCAGGGGCTCCCTGAGCCGCAGCAGCCTCCTCTCAGCAGCCCAGGCAACGCCCACCAGTAGGAGCACCGCCCCAAGGTTCACCGCCAGGCGGAAAGCCGCGTACACGGCAGGGCCGCCGGCGAAGGGGGAGAGGCACTCACCCGGAGCCGCGGCGTAGAGCAGGCCAGCCAGGAGGAGCAACAAGCCCCCCACGTAGACCGGGAGGTGGACCACCGCATCCTGCCTGCTGCGCAGCAGCCGTGCCTGCAGCACCGCGTCGACGACGAGGCGCCTAAGGCTGAACCCCACCCCGCCCGGATGGGGGCCGCCCCTCCGAACAGTCCCCACAAGCCCCGCTAGGCCCACCCAGGCGGCGGCAAGGGCGACCGCGCCGAGAGAGTAGACGAGCAGGGTGAACGAGAACCCGTCAACACCCCGCAGGGGGCCGGCCACGAGGCCCCCGCCGGGAGAGGCCTCGACGGAGACATGGCAGGCCAGGCAGTCGCGGCCAGCCACCTCGGCCACCGGCCTGCCGCCCGCCGCGAGCACCGGGGGCAGACCCGCAGCGGCTACGAGAGCCGCGAACACGAGGACAGCGGCAACACCCACACCCAGGCCGCCACGGCCACCGGCCACCGCTCAGGCACCGAGTCATAGAAGCCCGCTACGCCCAACCGGGGGGCTTGAAAAACCCGAGGCCCCTCTCTCGCCGGGAGACGCCCCGAGGCTAGAGGGTCAGGTCGAGTATCCTCGCAGCCCTCTCGATGTCCCTCTTGCTCGGCTTCCTAGCCCCGGGGTCCACCAGCTTAACCACGTACCCCACCAGGAGGAGCACGGTCGCAGCCAGCGACGGCAGCCTCTCACGGACATCCTCGCCGAGCTCCATGTGCCTCGCGGGCCCCGCGACGTACTCCACCAGCGGGCCCAGGTCGAGCCGGGGGTCCTGCAGCCTCTCCCTCTCCCTCTCATACCGCTCCATGGTTGAGAGCAGGCCCTTGGTCAGCGGCAGATCCCTCCAGTAGATTACGCTCCGGCCCTCCGCCTCCGCCCTAGAGGCTGCAACCTCGAAGAGGTCGCCAAGCTTCCTCTCAGCCACCTCCAGCACCTCTGCGGCCCTCCCCTTGTCGAGGTCGAGGCCCACGAAGCGGCGGTAAAGGGCCTGCAGCCTGGGAAGACCAACCACCCTAGCCACTACAAACCACCAATCAACAACACAGAAGCCAACACAATAAAAACCTTTGGAGAAAAGAACAATCCACCAATAACATATAGGGAGAGACGGCTACCCGGGGACGGCCCTGCAGAGGAGGGCCCACCAAGCAAGATAGGATACCATACCTTCGCCCAGCCCCGAGGGACCGCAGCCTCCGCAACGCGGGGGTGCTACTGGGGGAGTCCCTTCTGCCAGCTCACTCCCTGATAGGAGACAACGAATACCGATTGGAAGTATTTACTCAGCCATTATAGAGCCATTAGAGTCAATAGTGAAATGCAGCTTAATAAATTTTTCGCGTGGTGTGGAGAGGTGGCGTCGCTGCCTCCTAGCGCTGTTGCCGCGGTGGTTGCTGAGGAGCTGGCGGCGAGGTATGGCAGGCTCCGGCTGCGGCGCTGCGGGGGCCGCCCGGTCGGCTTCCTGGTGGCGTTCGAGGGGCTCGACGGGAGCGGGGTGTCGACCCAGTCGAGGATCCTGGCAGAGGTGCTGCGCCGCCTCGTAGAGGGCGGCGACTACAGGGTGGCCAGGACGAAGGAGCCGACCGGTGGCCCCGTCGGCTACCTGCTCTGGATGACACTGAAGGGCTACCTTCCGGGCCTCAGGCGGCCCGACATACTGGCGCTGCTGTTCACGGCGGACAGGCTGTTCCACCTCTACGAGGACGCGGCGGTGGCGGGCGGCGCCGCGAGGGGCGTGATGGACGCGGTGGCGAAGGGCTTCATAGTGGTCAGCGACCGCTACAAGTACAGCACCCTCGCCTACCAGGGCACGGGGCTCCCCGACGCCCCCGAGCTGCCCTGGGAGACCCTCTGGCAGCTAGCCCTGCTCGCCCCGCCGCCACACATAGCCGTCTTCATCGACGTCGACCCGGCCGAGGCCCTGAAACGCATAGTCCTCGAGAGGGACGAGACCCACCTCTACGAGACCCCCCGCCGCCTGGCCGCCGTCAGGGACGCCTTCCACAGGGTAGCCAAGCACCTGGCCGAGAACCCCGAGTGGCCCCTCATAGGCCCCACGGGCGACCCGGAGACCCCGCCCTGGCAGGCCTACACCCCCGCCACCGCCTGCATCTACCAGGGCGGCCGCTGGCCCCACGTAGCACTCGTACAGGAAGAAGACGTGGAGACAACGGCCAGAAAGATAGCGGAAGAGACTGTCAGGACGGCGATTAACACACAGCTACTGCTACCGGAGTAGCCTACCATGCTCCCCACTCTATTTCTATTTTATTCTATATAATAATAATTATTCAAATATTAAATTAATATTATAATATTATAATTATTCTTTTAAATGTCAGCTCGGCACCTACTAATTAATAGCCCCTGGAATATGAGTAGTAGCATTAACAACTAGGATATCGCAGTGACGGCAACCAGCTCTAGAGGAGAGAAAGGAGGGAAGCTCCCAGGACTAATAGTAGCCTTCGAGGGTATAGACGGCAGTGGCCTCGGGACGCACAGCCGCGGCCTCCTCAGGTATCTCCAGGAGCGGCTCGGCCTCGCCGCGAGGCGAGACAAGGAGCCCAGCAGGGGCCCCGTAGGCGACCTGATATGGCAGGCGATGACCGGGCTCTACCCGAGCCTCGCGTGGAACCCCGTCCTCGCGCTGCTCTTCGCGGCCGACAGGCTACACCACCTCTACCGGAAAGCAGCCGGCACCCCAGCGGCCCAGGGCGGCCTCCTCCACCTAGCCAGCCAGGGGCACTGGGTCGTGCTAGACCGCTACAAGTACAGCAGCCTCGTCTACCAGTCAATGGCGGCACCCGGCTCCCTCGGCAGGGTGCCCGAGGACTGGGTAGCCCTAGTCAACCAGTACGCACCGCCCCCCCATATCCTGGTCTACCTTGACGTGGACCCAGGGGTGGCCGCGGAGAGGATCGTCGAGACTAGGAAGGAGGTGCAGCTCTACGAGCAGCTGGACGCCCTGCGCCGCGTGAAAGAAGCCTACGACCGGCTCGCCGCCAGGCTAGCCGCGGAGCCCGAGTACTGCCCGGGCAGCGGCAGCGCCCCCTGGGAGGACCTGATGCGCGGAGCAGGGCTGGAGCCGCGCAGCCTCTACCCCCAGGGCGCCTGCTACCCCGCGGTGGTGGTTGCCAGGGAGACCCCGGGGGGCAGGGAGAGGCCCGTCGAGGAGGTGCAGGAGGACATACGGGCAGCCGTGGTGGCCGCCGCCGCCCGGCTCGGCCACCAGGGGCTCGACAGAGAAGTGGTTGAATGGGCCGAGGGGAGGCTTAGAGAAGCCGAGGCCCGGGGCCGCATAGAGCTACGCCTACACAGGAAGCCATGAGCGCCGCGAAGGAGGGGCCAACCAGGTTGCCCATTGTGGCCTTCTACTCGCCGCTGGGCGGCGTCTGGAGGTCGACCCTCACCCTGCTGGCAGCCACCATCCTCGCCGAGACACGGGGCGAGCCTGTGCTGGCGGTGGACGCGGACGTGGAGACGCCGAGCTTCCACGCCTACCTGGAGAGAAGCGTCCTCGCCGACCTCGCCGGGAGCTACCTGAAGCGGCGCTACTACACGCTGGTGGACGCGATAGTCGCCGGGGAGGCGCCGCCCCGAGAGGGAATGGAGGTACCGCGTGCGCCGTGGAGCGAGAGGGTCTACCTGCTGCCCAGCGAGGCCTACCCGCCGCCCCCCGCCACGGAGCTGAGGAACGACTACGGGCTGGAAGACCTGCAGGTAGCGATAGCCGCGAGGGTCGCGGGGATACGTGAGATTCAGAGCGTCGCGGGCCTCGGGAGGGAGGCGCGTGCACGGCTCGCGCTGCGCCTCCGCCGCGTCATGGAGGCCGCCGCCCGGCAGGTAGGGGGCCGCGTGGTGCTCGTAGACGCCGGGCCCGGGGTGGAGACGCTGCTCCTAAGCGTCCTCCAGGCGGCTGACTACGTGGTGCTCCTCACAAGGCCCGACATTGTCAGCGTGCGCCGCGTAGCAGCCCTCCTGCCCCTCCTCGTGTCCCACGGCGCTCTCCGCGTCCCCCTGCTGCCGCCTTACCGTGGCTACCCGGAGCCGGAGGAGCAGAAGGGGGCGAGGGCCGGGGAGTGGGAGCGCAGGTTCCACCGCCTATACATGGTCTACACCCATGTCCCGCCACGCCTCGACCGTGCCGGCTCCGTGAAGCCTAGGCTAGAGGAGTGCAGAGAACCAGGAGGGGGCACCCATAGCCGGGAGGACGGGCTAGACCGTGTCCACGAGGAGCTGCGCGCCCTCCTGCTCCCATGGCTCCCCGAGGCCTATACCCGCATCCCCCTCGTAGAGGATCTCCTCGCACCGGACAAGGAGGGACTGCAAGGCAGGACGCATGTCGAGAGAATCCACAACGCTGTGAAGGCCGCTAGGCAGCAGCTAACGGAGGGTAGAAGAAGCGGAGAGGAGAGAAGGGCCCGTCTGCTCCGCGTCTGGTGCCGCGCCGCAGAGGTAGCCACCGTCATAAACCGGTGGGTCGAGGCAGACGCAGACATGGATACCTAGAGGACTGCGGAAAGGAACCCGGGTGGAGCGTCGACACACCATGGCACAGGGAGCTAGCGAACTCTACACCCTTATAGACGAAGCCCTCAACGAGCT
>Ga0256833_1003372_pt1 | contig 10935 bp, 10 predicted proteins | sample 356284metaG_FD_190535 | JGI IMG/M metagenome (GOLD analysis project Ga0256833, IMG submission 190535) | Hydrothermal vent microbial communities from Mid Atlantic Ridge, Atlantic Ocean - 356-284 | ecosystem: Environmental > Aquatic > Marine > Hydrothermal vents | place: Atlantic Ocean: Mid...
GAGTTCAATTTCATACTGAGGCAATCTGGCTTTTAACTCACCAAGAGTTACCGCGTGAAGATTCCCCGTGATAAGGAAAAGAAAAAAGCCGAGAAAAATTGTTCTTGAAAATCTCATCCCTGAACTCCTGTTAAGTTCTATATTTTTTATCACTTATCCTGAAAAAAAGCAAATTTCAATTAAGGATCTCACAAATCTTCCACTTGACATCAATGTCAATTTTATTCTATCATAGATAGTGAACCAAAAAAGGAGAAAAGAAAATGGCTCTGAACAGAGAACTTATTGGAAAAGAATATCCTCCCGGTACCTACAAAGTAACTGAAGATGCAATAATAAAATATGCTCTTGCCACAAATGACGATAATCTCTGGTACACTTATCCCAGAAGAGAGGGAGGAATAATAGCTCCACCAATTTTCGGCGTCGTATGGAACCATTTAGAACTTGGTAAACCTCTATTTGACCCTGACCTCAAGGTTAATCTTCTCATGCTCCTCCATGGAGAACAGGACATGATTTTCAAAAAAGTGGTGAAACCGGGTGATACCATCACCACAGTATCTTCTGTGCATCACATAGAGGATAAGGGAAGTGGAGAAATACTGGTAATAAAATTGTTATCAAAAAATCAGGAGGGCGAGGAAGTCCTCGAAACCTATTCAACCATGTTTATTAGAGGCAGTGGAAGCGGGAAAAAGAAGGATGAAAAAAAAGAGGATACAAAGAAAACCCCAAAACTTGGTGAACCCGTTTTTGTCCAGGAAGTACATGTTAAAAAGTACCAGCCCTATATTTATGCTGAGGCCAGTGGAGATCACAACCCCATCCATGTGGATCCAAACACTGCAAAAATGGCCGGATTGCCCGGGGTTATCCTTCAGGGTCTGTGCACCATGGCCTTTGCCCAGAATGCTATTGTAAATAACTACCTCGGCGAAGACCCGAGAAAACTCAGGAGATTAAAAGTTAGATTCAGTAAACCGGTTCTTCCCGGTGATACTCTCAAGGTAGTTGCATGGGAAACAGAGAGAAATGAAAAAATTGGCAAACTTTTCTTTGAAGTGTACAATCAAAAGTGTGAGAAAGTTATAACTGACGGCCTCGCGGAGGCTGAAGTTTAGCAGCAGAATTGCCATGAAAGGGGGTGGTTAAAACAGTATTCCTTGATCAGTTTATAAGCTTAATGTGGGGAAGCATCCTTGCACTAACTGCGTATCCATCGATTAAACGAGAAGGGATTTTTACAAAATATTTCTGGCGCGCCTTTCTTTTTCAGCTTCTAATATTTTTCCCCATTGGTCTGTACCTTTTCCTCACCTGGCCAGACTGGAGCTGGATGTACTGGGTAAATAACTTTACCACGCCTTTATGGGTCAAAATACTTGCCCTCTCAGGCTACATAATCTCCTTCCTGATTGGATACCTTCTTTCCGCATATGCAATTAAAAAGGATACCATGTGGGTGGCATATCTACTTGCGGGAATTGGAGCGGCTGGAATAGTCATAATTTCCGTGGCGGGAATAAAGAGTCTAATCTATGTGGGAACAAGAGAGGAATTTATTAAGGAAGTTGCAATTCCAGCATGGAGAGACCCCAAATTTACCATTTCCATGATTCTCATTGGTTTATACTTTGGAATTCCCGGTGCTATCCTGATTTACAAAAACTTAAAAGAAAATGATCTGATCCCAGCGAAACAATGAGTCTGATAATCAAAGAATTCAAAACAACAATGGATGCAGATTACATCTTTTCGAGGCTTTCCCTCAGAACTACCGGTCTTTTTCTAAAATTCAACTGGAGAGGCAGAACATATCAGATATATTCACCACTAATAACCTTCAGAAAACTTACAGGAACAAGAAAAACTATAAATTACGAATCTTCCCACATAACTTTCAGATACTATTCTGATCTATCCTCTTTCCTTTACCAGGAATATCTGAATCTATCCCTCATAAATGAGGAGTCACTGGCATTTATTCCCATGATTTTCGGCATAAATAATGAACTCCATTATATTGATTCCAGAGAAGAAAGCTTTCTGTACTTTACCATCGACCCATTTCTTCTATACGAATCATCATCTGAAAGATTCTTCGTAATAGCAAGGGCTGATAAGGAGTTTACCACTAAAACCGAACTTGTAAAAGAATTTATGTACTATCTGAGAAAGTTTTTTACAAATGAATCAATCTACATAACTCCAGACTTCAGACCTGTCCCTCTTATAATATCTCCGGAAAGGATAAAACTGGCTGCCATCTATGATAAACTGAAGAAGGTCTATAATGGGAGAATGTTTCCCATTTTTATGAAATTCTTCTTCAGAAACTGGGTTCATCCATGGAAAGTCTTCTTCGAAATAATGCGACTCTATTCCCCCGAAACTTCCTTTTACCTCTCTCTGGACGGTGAAATATTAATGGGAATAGGATGGGATAAAATTGAGATAGAACCACCAAACAGATCAGGTAATGTGAATGTGCTCACTGACTTCAAAATTGAGGAGAATTTTGAATTGCGGATAAGCAATACCCCCGGCAGCGCTGGAGAAAACAGATTCACAGAAAGGGCAAGGTTCTTTATTGACAGTAAGAAGCTGAAATCATTTAAAATCCAAACAGTAACTGAAAAAAAAGATCTATTTTCTTCGATGAAAATGGTAAAAGGGATCTTTCAGACTCCTCTTAAAAAGGAAACCCTTCTTAATGCCCTCTTAATGCCCTTCTTTATAAATACCGGCGAAGTGGAAAACAGGGATAATCTCAAGAAACTGGTTTCTTTTACCAGTTCTGCAGGCTATCCCAAATGGCATATTATAAACATGCTGGGAGTGGGAGGAAAAATTCTGAATTCTTCAACAATAATAAATTTAAAAGCTGACAGAACATATCTTAATTTCTTTCTTCCAGCATACACTCTGGGTTTCAACTTTGATGACACCTGGCTTGACCTGGTGAAAGAGGGAAAATCATTTTTCACCTCCATTATGGGAAGACAGAAACTGTATGGAATATTCACTCAGGATGGAGAGGAAGTCAGGATAAAAAAGAGATAATCACAGCCCCTTCAGAGCCTGTTCTATATCAGCAATAATATCATCTGGATCCTCAATTCCAACTGAGAGGCGAATAAATCCATCTGAAACACCTGCTTTCAATCTCTCCTCTCTGGAAAGCTGCTGATGAGTGGTACTCGCAGGATGTATAACCAGACTCCTTGCATCACCAATATTTGCAAGATGCTTCAACAACTTTACTCTTCTGATAAACTCTTTCCCGGCTTCGTAACCTCCCTTTAACTCGAAACCAACCAGTCCACTCTGACCCCTGGGGAGATACTTCCTGGCAAGGTCATAGTACCTGCTGCTTTTTAAACCGGGATAATTAACTTCCTTAACTGCCGGATGTGACTCCAGAAATTCTGCCACCTTCAGGGCATTGGAGCTGTGTCTATCCATCCTCAGGGAAAGTGTTTCCAGCCCAAGCAGTATCAGAAAAGCGTTGAAGGGGCTCATACACCCACCAATATCTCTGAGTATCTGGAGCCGGGTTCTCTCTATAAAAGCTGCTTTCCCGAACTTCTCTGTAAAAACAATCCCATGATATCCGGGATCAGGTGTGGTAAACTGGGTAAATCCACCCTCTTCCCAGGGAAAGTTACCACTATCAACTATCAATCCTCCAATTGAGGTGGCATGCCCGCTGATGTATTTTGTAAGGGAGTAAACAGCAATATCCACTCCCCAGTCAAAGGGCCTGAAAAGGTAAGGTGTCGCCACAGTGTTATCAAGGATAACAGGTACAGGTACAGAATGTGCTATTTTCACTATTTCCTCAAAATCGGGAATATTCAGCTTGGGGTTACCCACTGTTTCAAGGTATACTGCTCTGGTTTTTTCAGTTATTGCCCTTTTAAAATTTTCCGGATCATCTGGATCAACAAATTTAAAGTTTATACCAAGTCTGGAAAGGGTGATTTTAAAAAGTGTCACTGTACCTCCATAAAGGGTGGTGGCAGCAACAACTTCGTCTCCCTCCCTAAGGAGAGACAGCATGGTCATTGCAATGGCAGCCATTCCGGAAGATGTTGCAACGGCTCCCACACCCCCTTCCAGCAGAGCTACTCTTTTTTCAAGTACATCAACAGTTGGGTTATTTATTCTGGTATAAATGAATCCTTCCTCTTCAAGATTGAAAACTCTCGCCGCATGGTCAGGGTCTCTGAAGATAAAGGAAGTGCTTTGATAAATGGGCGGAAGGGAAGCACCCTTTTCATCACTCTCAAAACCTCCATGAATGGCAATTGTGTCAAATTTCCAGTCCATTTTTCAACTCCTTTATTTCATAAAAGGGCAGGTATTCAATTGTTACTCCGAAAACAGATGACAGTATTCCTGTCCATCTCTGGACAATCTCTTCCCTGTCTGGAACAGATTTCAGAAAATCTCTCATCGAAGCAATACCCCTTTTCAAGCCACAGGGTACAATACATTTAAACAACTCTTTGTTTGTATTCACATACAGAGCCACTCCATCCGTGACCACCCCTCCCTTTAAACTCATTCCAACCGCTGCTATTTTACCCTTATCTGTCCATACACCCGGAAACTTCTCTTCCAGTCTCACACCTATTCCATAACTCTCAAGGAGATAACACACAGTTAATTCAAGTTTCTTTACAAATCTTTCCACCCTCTTTCCATACTCATATTTTATCAATGGATAAAAATTTATCTGTCCCTCATCATGAAGCGTTACGTCACCACCCCTATCAACATAAAAAACTGGAATTCTTCTGCAGTCTTCGTTATCAAGAAGAAGATGCTCTCTCTTACCTCTTTTACCAACTGTTATCACTGGTGGATGACTTGTGAAAAGGAGGAGGGGTTTAACCTCACCTGCAGGTAATTTCATCCGAAAAAAATTCTTAATACTTAACCACTCTGAGTAATTAAGAAGCGGGACGTAAGTTGCGCGGAAGGGGGTCATCTTTTCAATATACCTTTTTCCTTGAGAACCTTTCTTACAAGGTCAAGCAACTGGTTGTGGCGAATGGGTTTGGTAAGAAAGTAATCGCACCCGGCCCTTAAACTTCTCTCTCTGTCCTCCTTTCCCCCTTTTGCGGTAACCATTATAATGGTGGTATCCTTCAGGTCAGGATTGCTTTTAACAAATTTGCAGACAACATCCCCATTCATCTGAGGCATTATGAGATCAAGAACAGCCACAACAGGTCTCTCTTCCTGAATAATCTTCAGTGCCTCCGTTCCATCCTTTGCCTTCACAACCTCACAGCCTGTTCTCTTTAAAAGTATCTCCTCAAGTTTCAGGACCATCTCAATATCATCGGCTATCAAGATCTTTGGTTTGCCGTGTGCCTCACGCATTCAAACCCCCTTTCCTTCTTTTCTACATTTTAAACGGGACGGGAATAAAAGTCAATATGAAAATCACCAGTGCTAACAGGAAAATAACCTTTGTTCTCGAATCAGGTTCCTCTTCAAAGAAAGGGGAAGGGGGATGTTTTACTCCGATGATATAAATAAGGAGTGCCCATATGATCCACCCTCCCCATCCCCAGATTCCAAGAATGAGAAGCACAAACACAACAAGCAGGGAAACATATCTGTGCAAAGTATCAAAAACCGCATAAAAGATATGCCCCCCATCGAGCTGACTTGCGGGAAGAAGATTCAGGGAAGTCACAAAGAAACCTATCCATCCGGCAAAGGCTACAGGATGAAGAACAATAGTCTTTCCATCAATATTTCCAAAGTAAAAAAGATAAAAAAGCTTCATTATGAGAGGATCACCAAGCTCAATCATGCCCCTGGTACTGGTGATAACCTCTGTCTTTGAAAAGTTGAGACCAATTGCTGTGACAAAGATGGATGCAAGGAATCCCCACAGTGGTCCATTAAAAGCCACAGAGGCAAGTTGGCGCCTTGAGTAAACGGGGGACTTCATCTTTATAAAGGCACCAAAGGTCCCCAGAAGCGTGGGGGCTGGAATAAAATATGGTAATGTTACCCTCACACCATATCTTCTCGCTGTAACATAGTGACCCATCTCATGAATTCCCAGAACAAACATTATGGCAACTGAAAATGGAAGGCCCTTTTCAATTACCTCAAAAATACCAGTCTTATGTATGTCAACACCCAGCTGCAGGGCACCTGCAATGGAAGTGGTAAAAAAGGTTATTATCAAAAGAATGAGATTCAGCCAGGGAAATTTTTCCATTCTTCCATCCATTTCCAGGGATCCATGCCTGAGGGTTTCTTTTTAAAAAAATCAATTATTTTCTTGATATTGGTGGAATGGTTAAGTGCCTTCCACATGCTGGAAATTCTCTGATAGTAGATCAAATACTGAAGTAACCTTGCATTGTTGGGAGGTAGAAGTGAAAAACTGCTGAAGAGATCAGTTTTAAAAGCAATTTTCTCAAATTCATTCTGTTTTTTCTCAAGAAAAGATTTTCTCTCTTCCAGTTTAGAGGATGGATCAACCTTCTCTGCAAAAGTTGAGTCAAGTCCCTTTTTAACCTCATCAAGAAAAGAGGAAAAAAGAAGGGTATCACTCCACTTATTTTTGAGGAATTTATATTCATCTGAATCGGGGCCCCATCTGATTCTGGCAAACCTTATTCCCCCAATATTTTCCACATATACGGCTATATGCTCATCAAACTGGGTCTCACCGGAAAAGTAAATCGTTGCATGTGTGGATTCATGCAGAATCAACTCAGCAAGAAGTGGAGCAGGTCTCTCAAGCATAACAGGAGTTACAGGATCAGGAAGAAACCCCAGTGTGCTGAAGGCAGTTGCTTCACCAATATCGGTGTCGTAGCCTTCATCCTGTAACTTTTCTGCATAACTCTCTGCGTCCTTCAAAGAGGGAAATCCAAGATACGGAATTCTCCCCACAATGGGGAACCACCAGGTTTTGACATCCCAGGAAAGGGATTTTACTGCTGTTAAAACATAAGCGGCACTTCTAAGTTTTACATCTGAATAATACTCATAACTTCTCCCCGGCGTTAATCCCTGCTGCTGTGCAAATCTTTTCACTTCAAGAACAAGCGACAATTTCTCCCTCAGATCACCGGGGAGATCACCGCGCTGAATTAGTTCAGAAATTTTCTTCTCATGTGAAAGAAGAAGAATTTCATATTTTGCACCTTTAACAAGATAAAGCAAGTTACTGCATGAAGTTAGAAAAACAGGAAAAAAGGTGATAATAAAAAGTCTCAAGAATGTCTCTCTATCCATTCTGCAAGTTTCTCCTTCAGTCCTCCAAAGGAACCATTTGACATTATTAGAAAAATGTCACCCGGCTTTGCGTTCCTATCGATAAGTTCCACAATATGATCTACACCTTCACCAACATATGCTTCCCTCTTCCAGTGATTTTTTACATCTGCAACCACTTTCTCAACATCAAGAAATTCAGACTCAGGTACTGAGCCTTTTTCAAGTATTCTTGATACAACCACCACATCAGCCTCTGCAAATGCAGGAGGAAACTGTAACTGGAATACATTCCTTCTTGAGGTGTTACTGCGGGGCTCAAAAATGGCCCATATTCTTTTTAAGGGAAACCTCATCCTCACAGACCTGATGGTCTCCCTTACAGCAGTGGGATGGTGGGCAAAATCATCAATAAGAACAAAAGCATCCGTTTTCCTAACAACTTCCTGCCTTCTCCTGACCCCGGTAAATGACTCAATTCCCTCCTTTATTTTTTCAGGTTTCACCCCTGCTCTGTAAGCAATAGCTGTTGCAAGTATGATGTTCCGCAGATTATGATCACCAAAAATTTTTGCATCTGCTTCAACAATAAGCTCATCCCCTTTAAAAATTTTGACACGCTGAAAATCTTCCTTCACCAGGTCTATCTCTCCCCGCCAGTTTCCGCCTTCCAGAGCAAAAGATTCACGATGGGTGACTGGTGCTTTTTCAACCACATCAACAACATTGCTATCCTCACCATTGTAGATAAGAATACTTTCTGGTTTCATTGAGAGAAAATAGATTTTGAAGAATTCCTTAATATGTTCAACCGATGGGAAAATATCTGCATGATCATACTCAATGGCAGTGATTCCCAGAATGTCCGGAATGTAATGGAGAAATTTGGGCGACTTGTCAAAAAAAGCAGAATCATATTCATCACCCTCAATAACGAACCATTCTCCTCTCCCCAACCTGAAAGAACTGTTAAAATCGCGGGAAATACCTCCAGCAAAATATGAAGGATCAAGCCCCCCTTTGTAAAGGAGCCAGGCTGTTAGCGTTGTTGTGGTTGTCTTTCCATGTGTCCCGGCAATAACTATCACCTTCTTATCTTTCAAAAAAAACTCCTTTATTGCCTCTGGCATCGAAATGTAATGGACCCCTTTCATCGTGTAGAGCATTTTTAACTCGGGGTTACCGTCAGAAATAACATTTCCCACAATTATCAGGTCAGGTGCAAAATCTATTATGTTTGACGGATCATATCCGTTGTAAACTTTTATTTTCCTTTCCTCAAGAAACTCCTTCATCGGGGAATAGATGTTCCTGTCCGAACCACCAACCTCGTAACCTGACTCTTTCAGCATGGCTGCCAGAGTCCCCATTCCAACTCCACCAATGCCCATCAGATAAATTCTTCTCAAATTCTCCTTAAACATTTTCCACCTCCGATTGTAAGACATCCTCAATTATCTCCTCAAGCATGGAAGATTTTCCAATGACTATTAACACATCTCCTGGATGTAAAACCTCATCCGCACTTGGATTGAAGACATAATTTCCTTCACCTCTCTTTATTGCAACCACTATTGCACCATATTTTTCCCGTATTCCAGAATCTCTCAACCTTTTATTGGCAAAGGGTGTCTTATCAGATATCTTCACCTCCTCCATTCTCACATCAAAACCCTCCATGGCAAGCTCGATAAACTCTATTGCTTCAGGTCGGATAAGAGCGTTTGCCATTCTCAGTCCCCCAAGTCTGTAAGGACTTATAACTTTATTTGCTCCAGCTCTGTACATCTTCTTCTCAACCCTTGCATCTGTTGACCTCGCAACAATGTAGAGATCTTTGTTCAGCTCCCTCGCTGTTATGGTCAGATAAAGATTTTCAGCATCTTCAGGGAGGGTGGCAACAAGAGCTTTCGCCTTCCTGATATTTGCCTTTAAAAGAACATCCTCCTCTGTGGCATCTCCCTGAATGAAAATGTAACCTTCATCTCTCAGTTTTTCAGCAATCTCCTTCTCCTTTTCAATTACAACTACTTTCAACTTTCTCTTTCTTAACTCATCAGTTACAATCTGACCCATTCTCCCAAAACCACAAACAATGTAATGATTTTTCAGTAAAGATATTTTCTTCTCCAATCTTCTCCTCCCGAAAATGTTTCTCAACTCTCCTTCAATGAGATGCTGTCCAAAATAATGAACAGAATATGCAAGAATGCTCATACCACCAAGTATCAACATGATGGTAAAAATTCTGCCCCGGCTATCCAGTGGATGAACTTCTCCATACCCAACGGTGGTTATTGAGATTATTGTCATGTAGAGCGAATCAAGCAAATTCCATCCTTCAAGCAAAGAGTAACCGGCAGTCCCTGCAATTAAAATAACAGCAATGCTGATAATGATTATCCGCAATTCCTTCGACATGAAGGAGAACCAGCGCAATTTCCTGTTCTTTCTCATCTGTCTACCAGCTGATCTCCGTTATCTCATCCCCAACACTCACCTGCTCCAGCATTCTCAACGGATTGAGGGAAGGGTCAAAAATTCCAGCAATGTAATCTCCCTGTGGCAATTGAAGAACAAGAGGTGAAGAGGAGACATTTGCTGAAAAAACAGGATTTCCATCAGAATCAGATACAATAACCACAGGATGCAAAGAAAGTAAATCAGCCGAAATAGTTATAATCACCTCGCTGCCCCCTTCACTGTAAATCCCCGATACGGGGAGCTGATCCTTCACCACAGTATCATACAGTAATCCGTGCTTTTCGACCCCTTTAAATCCAAGCCAACCCACCTCAACTCTTTCATATTCATCAGGTAAGACAAGTGATGTTACACTTCCCGGGAAAATCAATCTTCTGCTTCTCTTACCGTCATCCAGAATAATTAACTGAAGATCAACTGGCGGTGGCAACCACTGGATTTCCATTCCACCTTCTACCCGGTAAAAGAACTTTGGAACAACTGCTTCTTCAAAGTGAACTACATCCTCCCCCCCTTTTTTCTCCACAATCCCTTCCCTGACCGGGAGTGGCATCAACTCATTATTTGCAACATTTACCGGAACAAACCACCTGCAACCGGGATAGTGAGGATCAGGGTAGTAACCGGCACCTCTCACTGGAAGAAAAAGATCCCCCAGCTTTTCAAAGATTCCCCACATATAGGGAGCATCATTCCTGAGCCACGGCAGGCATGGGGAAAGATCAATTTCCACTCTGCCATTCTTCCACCTGTAAGTATAGGTGAAAGTTTTTTTCTTTTCCTCCTTCACAGGTATGGTAAATGAGACAGGGTAGTCCAGAGAATCGCCAAAAATATCCTTTACCCCCTTTTTCAGGTTGATCTTAACAAAGGGCTCAGGGAGAGCCTCTTCAAAGAAAACTATTACAACGCCATTATCCACCCTTCCATAATCATCAGGAATTTGAAGGAGACGAAAATCATAAAGATTTCCCCATTTATCAGTAACAGTCAGGTTTTCTCTTACAGAATTAAAGTCCACCGGATTATTGAAGAAAAGCCAGATGAAATTTTTAAAATCTGACTGAGGGAAATACCCTTTAAATTTTAGGGGATCCTTTTCCTTTTTTTCATCCTTTACAAAATAATCAAAAGTCAACAATTCGGGAGGGACGACAACCCCCTCTGCAGTGACAATATCTCCAATAATAA
>Ga0256833_1003373_pt1 | contig 10933 bp, 11 predicted proteins | sample 356284metaG_FD_190535 | JGI IMG/M metagenome (GOLD analysis project Ga0256833, IMG submission 190535) | Hydrothermal vent microbial communities from Mid Atlantic Ridge, Atlantic Ocean - 356-284 | ecosystem: Environmental > Aquatic > Marine > Hydrothermal vents | place: Atlantic Ocean: Mid...
GTAAGGCATGGCTCGATACCCTCATCCCAGTGGACCTCAATCCGCTCATCAGCGTCCCTGTCGGTGTTGGCCTCCTTGCCTTGATCATGTGGGCGGCGAGGTGCACAGGGAGATGGCTAGCCAGGTACGGTAAGGCTGAGGGCGCCGGGTTTGGCGAGATAAGCAGGCTTGTTAGGGAGGGGCCCTACTCCTGCATGAGGCACCCAATGCATCTCTTCCTCTCACTCTTCCCCATCGCCGTAGGGCTCATCATAGTATCTCCCAGTATGGCGCTCGTGCTCGGGCCTGCTGAGACGGTGCTCGTGCTCCTAATGGCCGTCACCCTGGATGAGAGGGAGTCGACCGAGAGATTCGGCGACGAATACCTTGAATACAGAAAAGAGGTGCCAGCTTTTAACCTGAGGCCTTCCTGCCTGGTTAAGGCCCTGAGAGAGCCTAAGTAATTATTTGGTCCTCCTCAGGCTCTCATCCCTCTCCATGTCCTCCATGGATAAGTATGTGCTTATGAGTTCACCGCTCTCCCTGCTCAGCCGCACCCCCTCAATGAACTCTAAGAACTCGTCCTTACTGAGGGTATCCGTTATCACTACCTCGTCCCCCTCTATGACGTAGGTGCAGGGCCTCACTACCTCGCCCACGTCCTCGGGGCCCTCTATGACTTGCCTACACGCCATCGCCCCCTCTATGTCTGAGGCGAGCCTGGCAACGGCCACGGCAACGAACTCCTCAATGGACTCGAACAGTCCCTCTCTTATAGCCTCGCCTATTATGCGTGCCCAGTGTTCTGAGACCTTTACACAGATTTGCTTCAAGTGCTTCTCCGACACTAGGTACGTCTGAAAAATATATACTTGATTTCATTAACTAACGCATGCGTTAAACATAGGAAGTTTAATCACGTAAAGTAGGTTTCTTATGTGTTCAGAAATAGCGGAGAGAGAGACCTAAACTAAATACACGTGGTTGTGTTATGAGTCTGCAAGGGATCAGATCTTAACGTTGGGGCGAACAGTTAGATAAAGAGTTACTTAGCGTATCTCGCGCTATTAGGTGGTGTAAGGTCTTGGACACATCTAGGGACTACAGGATACTCGTGGCCGAGAAGGCGGCTGAGGTGCTTGAGAGGAGGGTGAGGAACTGGGGCCTCTCCTACCCACTGGGCAAGAGACACGTGGTCGAGGCAGAGGTTAGGGAGGTGAGGTCGCTGGTGCTCCGCATCAAGCACTCCTACCTCCCCCTCGAGTACCTGGTTAGGGACGAGGCAATAACCCAGCTAATGAGCAAGGCGAGGGAGCTGGCTAAGGCGCTCATGCCCCCGCCGGGCTGGTCCCTAAAGGAGAAGGACAGGCTCGGTGTTGCCGAGATAAGGTGGTGCCTCGCAACCCTCTACGGCCTGAAGGCGAGGCTATTGCTGGGGCCGGAGAACTACCCCGACTACGCGGTCGACGTCGTCGCCATGGAGGTCGGCACCGTGATGAAGCACCCGAGCAACCCCGGGCTAAGGGTCACGAAGGCAGCCACCAAGACCTACGCCCTCACAGTCGTCACGAACATACTGAACATCAAGGAAGGCGAGGTTAGGGCCGTGGCGATACTCCCGCCCAAGGTCTTCGGCGGGGTGGTGAGCGAGGGCATGTACTCCTCCGACCCACTAACAGGTTACGAGCTCGGGAAGAGGGTGAGAAGGGAGTACTACAACGCAGGGGAGGTTGGGGCAATGGTTGAGGCCTTCCTTAAGGCGTGAAAAATCAGAAGAGGCCAAGGCTCTTGAGCCTCTTCTCGAGGTACGCCTTCAGCGCCTCCGTGTTTATGGTCTTGGCCTCATAGTCAACGAAGTCGCTCGAGCGGAAGCTGAACTGCCCGAGCCTGATCTTCCTCTCCTCCCTCTTAGGGCCGAAGAACCCCTTCCTCTCAACGAAGTAGGTGAGCTCAGCGTAGACGGTGACGTCCTCACTCTCCGGAACCCTCAGCAACGTTGCTGCCGGCTGGTGCTTCCTCGTGAATGTGACGTAAAGCAGAACCCTGTCGGGTATTACGTTCAGTATCTTCTGCCTGTCCTTCGGGGAGTACCTTCTAAGCATGTCCCTGTCGATGACGGGCTTAACTAGGTCCCCGTTCTCTATTGCCAGCTCGACGAGGTATCTCCTCTCAACCTCTCTCTGCCCGATCGGTCTATAGCCCTTCTCTGTGAGGATGTCGGTAGCTACTGAAGCCACGACCTCGTCGAAGTCGCTCATGAGGCGCTCGAACTCAGCCGCCTCTTGAATCTTTGCCAGCCCTTTCTGGGCCGCCTCAGTTGCTTTCTTGAGGAAGTCTTTGAATCCAGGCAAATATTATCACCGAAGTTCTCATTTGTGCTAAAAGCTAATTAGTATTCCGTTAGCTGATTTGTTGGGTGATTTTTTGGTTCTAAATAACTGGCCAAGGAGCTTTTTAATGAGATGTACATCTTCTCAGAAGAACGGCTCGTTCAGCAATATTCCATTAACGCGAGAGACTAATGTTATTAAGTTTAGATAAGTAGTAATGAAGCAGAGGTGGCGCTGTGTGTCCAGAAAAGTTTGGCGCAGGGGAGTATCATCTATTATAGGTGCGATAATAGCTATCGCAATAGTACTCAGTATCCTGACGACCTTAACCCTCTTCGGTTTCGGAGCGTTCGGTGCCCAGCAGCAGTCAATAGACTACGCCCGCTCCCTAGAGCTAGCGAGGCAGATGGAGAACATAGTGATATCGTACAATGACACCACTAAGGGCAACACTATCATAACCCTGACAAATAATGGTAGCGTAAGGGTGGATATGAAATCAATGCTGTACAGGGACGAAAACGGGGTGGACCACATCCTCGACCTCTGGCTTGTCGCCTTGAACGCTACGCAGGTGAATGCCGCCGGAATATACCTTAGGTCACTTGTGAACGGAGGGATATACAACGTCTCTACCTCCAACGGCTACACTTACTTAATGCCTGGGGGTGAGATGAGCTTCGAGGTAAAGGGTAAGGTAAGGCCCCTGTCCGTAATAACTGCGACAGGGAACGTGATAAAGGCCCCGGAAATTGCTAGCATAGTTGTTGGAGGGAATTACACGCCAGTGGCAGGCTCGGTCATAATCTATCCAATCAACTTGGGCACAATAGAGGATTTAACTAACAGGACCGACATATCCGTTGACCCGAACGAACTCGTGCCGCCGACGCCAGGTAACCTGGGTGAGGGAATGATGTCTGTAGGAAAGCATTACATTGTGTACAAAACTTACACGAACGCATACATAACAACTTACTCGTACTTCGGCTTCGGTAACTTAGTAATAGGGTATAACCCGACCTGGACAAAGAACAGAGTGGGTTCCCCTAAATACAATATACTAATAACGGGGCCCTATCGCCCATACTACGCAACCGGCGGTTGGATAAGTATTAATGGTACCGTGTATTATCCTGACACTGACTCGCCGTCTGGGTGGAGGATAAAGATCATAGGCTTTCAGCCGGACACAGACAACGACATCCACGTCAGGTACTACAGCAGCAGTTACGGGATAGACATAGACGCCTCAGGATCTGATACGCTAGGCCTCTACTATTACGCAAACTATTACTCCAGCGTAGTTGATGACGCTTACGTATACCTGAAGGGGAGGGCTGAGAAGGTGGTGATTTACTATAAAGTGTCGGGGCAGGATGAGTACAGTTATGAGCCGTTCTTCTTCTCAGCAGATGTTGACGGCAACGGTAATCCGGAATGGGTATTCATGACGGAGGACACGGACTTTGGAGACCAGAACAGCCTGAACGACGCGCTAACGTCGAGTTGCTACTACTCCAACTACATATACGATGACTGGTCGGTGAGGCCGTTCTTCGTTAACCTCACAGGGTACACGATCAACGGGCAGACGGTTGCCATGGTGCTTGTGGCGTTCAGGATGCACTTCCACGACAACCTCGGCGGCGACGTGGACGAGGTTGATCACTCTGATAGGACACTAGTTGGTGTGTACTTAGTTGACTCAGAAACAGGGGAAATAGTCAGCTCGAGGGAGTATGACTACCAGGAGCTGATGAACTTGGAGGACACCTACCCACCTAACACGAACTTCTTCGTAGAGACAATATCGTTAATAGTCCCCGACACAAACAAGACGTACTTCGTCGCCTTCGCCTTCCAGGACCCGTACAGCGACTACTGTGTCGACCCTTCAGTCGCCCAATACCATGACGACGGCGACTTCACGATGAGGATTGAGTGGCTGGGGATGTCGTTCTTCGCCAGGCCTCCAGGGTAGCGGTGGTCGTCATGAGGGGGCAGGCAGGGCTGATATCGACGATGATCATGGTTGGTGTTGTGTTAGTCATAGGTATAGCGGCGCTGGCGTACTTTAATACGAGTATGGCGGCTCAGAGGGCCGAGCTACAGCTTCAGTCGCTTCTCGCTGTTGAGTCGTCGAGGACCATAACCAGTATTGTGTACGGGAATGGGACGGATTACGTCATATTCTTAACAAAGAAGATGACAGAGGCAAGGATAGATATCCTTGTCCTTGGAACAGCCTCAGGGGGTGTTAGGTACGACTACCTGGGGCTCGGGCAGGACTACGACCTCTACTACGCAGACCCCCAGGCCGGCGTACCCTACTATAACATAACTGACCTCACTGGGTGGGACCCCATTCCATCACTCATAAGGGGTTCAGGGCAGGTCTACATTAAAGACCCTACGGGAACGAGTCCCTACATGACTCTCAGCGAGTACTGCGATAACCTACCAGCTACGGGGGCTGTTACTATGGGAAGGCTATTCATCGAACCCAACGAGCCCGTGCTCTTAAGGGTGCATCTCGCGCCGAACCTCCCAATAGATACGGCGTGGGTTATGATAATGCTCGAAATAAGTGACTCCTCCTATCAAATAGCTACCGTGCCCCTACCCTACCACGGGTGACGGTTTTTAATGAAGAACCTAATTTGTTTACCACCTCTTTCACACTCAATACATAATAGTAGCCCTCTCTCACGAGAACAACGTGACTGGTGCTATTCCTAACCATTAGATCGACTACTCTGTAGATGTCTTCCCCGCAACTCGCCACAGGCACCCTCACAATTAAGTCACCACCCTCAGTAAGGTACCTGGCGAGCGATTCCTCGCTCACAACGCCGGCCACATACCCGTCGACAGTAACCACTGATGGCAGATCGCTAGTGGAGATCAGTACGAGGTCTTGGTCGAGGATCTTCAACGATATTGTCGGCGATGGTGTTCCGGGGCACTCAGCCCTCAATCCATGAACACTCACCCTCTTTAGTTTCTCAGCAAGATCCCTCGCTAGGGCAATCTCCTCCCCCAGTCTCCTATCCTTCTGATTGATGTAGAGGTAGTCCCTGCCAATGACCTCCCTAGCTATGAGGGATGCGATTAGTGAGGGAACGGTCAGGAAGTAATTCCCGCTAACCTCAGCAGCAATAACCGACATCGCTATGGGTGTCGTCGATATGGCCCCGTAAAAAGACGCCATCCCCACGACAGCTAAGCTCACATCATCACCTAGGCCTGTTACGTTGTGGATGCTCAGACCGAGTAAGGACCCTATTAGGAGACCGGGACCGAAGAGTCCTCCCGGGAGCCCGGCACCCGATAGCAGGGGGGACAGGCCCAGTCTGGTGCCGATAATCAGTAGCGCTACAGCAGTAGGTACTCCAGCATCACCCAACACCGCCTGAACCAGCCCTAGCCCGCCCCCAGAGAGTAAGGGGCTAGCCATGACTAGAGCCGCCGTTACAGAAGGAACGAGCACGACCACGAGGCCGCGGGAGGCCCTACCAATGCTGACCCCGAAGTGGTATACCCTAGAGAACGCTCTACCAGCTAGCCCGGCGGTGAGTCCAACGAGCACGATCCCTGCCACGTAACCGGCTGAATGCGCGGGGGGCAACGATACCACGGGTGAGGGCAGCCCATTGACTGCCACGGATAATAAGAAAGAGGAGAAACTCCCCAGTGCTGAGGCTATGGCCGAGTCAGCACCCCCCTCGAGGTCCCTATGGTAAGGTATCTCTAAGGCAAAGAACACGGCACCCAATGGTGCCCTAAGCGCCCACGAAACGGCCCCAGCTATCCCTGCCAGAAACAGCTTTCTCCGTACTCTAAAGCCAATCCCAGGAACTTTCCCAAGCAAACCGCCCATAGACCCCCCTAAGAAGGCCACAGGACCGAGGATACCAACGGGAGCGCCCCCACCGACAGCCAGGGGCGTCGCAATAACCTTAACTGCCACACCCCTTAGGCTGGCCTCAGCGGCTCTGTGATGGTACTCATCAAGGAGCTCATCGATCGACGCGCCCCTGGCCACGGGGACAGCGAGCGCCATGAGGAGGGCCGCGAGGGAACTAAGCCCAGCGACCAGGGCTAGCGCAGGCGTAGCACGCAACAAGTACCCCAGGTCCTCAGCACCCTGTCCTGTTGCCAGAGATGTTACCGCGTGAGCGTATATCTTAGCGGCGGCGGTAACGGTAGCAGCGGCCCCTCCGCCTAGAATACCGGCCAGGGCGCACAGGAGAAGGAACAAGGAACCGCTGATGAGGTCCTTACCCCTCAGTCCATGAGTCACCTAAACATAATTACGTGCACCAAATAATTACGGGGTAAGATCATGGAATACCGCGAGCTCGGCCAGACGGGGGAGAAGGTCTCTGCCGTCGGCCTCGGTACGTGGCAGTTCAGCGAGTCATGGGGACTTACGAACTACGAGGTAGCTAAGCAGATAATCGCTAATGCGCTCGAGCTCGGCATAAACCTGGTCGACACCGCGATAGTCTACGGCAACGGCATGAGCGAGGACTTCGTCGGGAGAGCCATAAAAGAGCTCGGTGCTAGGGAGCAGGTCTTCATAGCCACCAAGATACCTGGCCAGTACCTCAGCGTTGACGACGTCCTCAGGGCGACGAGGGCGAGTCTGAGGAGGCTGAGGGTGGATGCCATAGACCTCATGCAGGTACACTGGCCCCCGTGCTGGCACAACTTCCCCACATGCGAGTACATGAGGGCGCTTGAGAGGCTAGTGAGGATGGGCCTCATAAGGTATATAGGCCTCAGCGACTTCCCCGTGGAGCTGGCTGAGGCAGCCAACGCCTGCCTGGCCAGGGAGCAGGTCGTGAGCCTGCAGGTGAGGTACAACCTGGTTGAGAGAGCGGCCGAGAAAGAGATGCTCCCGTTCGTCGAGGAGTATGGAATGTCACTACTAGCCTGGTCACCGATAGCCCAGGGCGCCTTAACGGGTAAGTACACACCCGAGAACCTCCCGAAGTTCGAGGACGTGAGGGCAGGGAACCCGCTCTTCCACCCAAGCAACTTCACCCAGATCTGGCCACTGGTGCAGAAGCTCAAAGAGATAGGACAGAAGTACGGGAAGACACCGGCGCAGGTAGCACTCAACTGGCTCCTAACAACCTCAGATGCGGTCATCGTCATACCTGGGGCCAAGAGACCCGAGCACGTTGTCGACAACGCCGGCGCTGCTGGCTGGAGGCTGAGCTATGACGACTGGCTCGAGCTAGACCAGCTAAGCAAGAGCATAAGGATAAGGTACTACGTGGAGGAGTGAGCCCCGCAGACGAGCCCATAATACCTGACCGTGGGGCGGATCACACCGCTGCCAGGCATAACCCTATAAGCTACACCAGCCCTAACCAACTCATCAGCCACGACCCAGCTGAGCGCATCCCCAAGCGCTTCAGCGCCCTCAGCCCTCAGTACCCTGCAAACGGTTCGTAGGACTTTTTCGTACCCCACACCCGACTCGGCCGAGATCTTCGCCACCACCGACCTGAAGTAGTGCTCCCTCTCAACAAACCACTCCTCCGGCTCGTAGCAGGCGCCACTGGTGAGGTAAGCCGGCAGACCGCCGACCCTCTCAATGAAAGCGTCAACCCCCAACCCGCACCTCCCCCCGCCCATGAGGTACTCGTTCATGAGGGCCGCCATGGATGCCTCATCGAGGCCGTTAAGCGTTAACCACCCCACGCTGAGGTGCGAGAGCGTGTCCGCCAGCCCGTAGCTCACGGTGCGAGAGTCGGCCGCAACGACGGCCTTCACCCTGCCCGAGAGCTTCGGGTTGTTAGTGAGCATGGATGCCATGGTCACGAGCTCCTGCATGTCCTCACTTGTTCCTCCGGGGATTGTGTCGACGGCCAGCACGATGTAGCCCTTAGCGTGCCTAGCGGCGTCGAGGAGGGCCTCACCAGCAACCCTGACAGCCTTGAACACGCTTACGGCGGACTCGGCCGCTTCCATGAGCCTCTTCCTCAGTGAGACGAGGGAGGACGCCCTTCCAACACCTCCCCTCTCCGCGGTCTCTGTTGGGTCGATGAGGACGTAGCCCTTCCCCACGTAGTTCTCGAGGAAATAGCGGAGGAACTCCGTCTTCCCAGAACCCTTCGGGCCGGTCACTATTGTTAAGGCCCTTGACTTGAGGAGTGCCCTCAACTTGGTTAACTCGGTTCTATAGCCGTAATAGCATGTGCCAAGGACTCCCGTGCGCCACCCGCAGTCCATCCAGAAGCTTGTCAACCCCTGCGGTGCCTCCTGCCCCTGCCTTTCTCAGTCGGTACTGGGCCCGCTCTATCGAACCTGCTCCTGAACCTGGTGAACATTATCTTGAGGAGCGGTGGTGTGGCGAAGTTGGTTATCGCTGTTATTAGGACGGCGGCGAGGTAAGCTTCCTCGCCGATGGCTCCAACCGCTATACCCATCGTTGCGGCTATTATGCAGAACTCCGCCCTCGGGAAGAGGCCTACCGCAACCCTCAGCGCTCCGATGCCTCCGTAACCCATGAGGTACGTGACCAGGCCCGCCCCCGTCAGCTTACCAGCGAAGGCAGCAGCTATCATCAATACGTAGAATAAGGCGTACTCGGGCTTGATCGCCGCTATGAGATTTCTTGAGGCAACGGTGTTGACGAAGAAGAGGGTCGACATAACTATCGCCAGGGAACGGATCGATTCCTTGGCCTTCTGGATACCCCTGGCGTCGCTGAACGCCAGGCCCGCGGCGTACGCTGCTACGAGCGGGGATATCTTCAGATCCTTCGCCACCACGCCCAGGAGTGCGAAGGTCGCCAGTATACCTGATATGACAGGCTCGGGTGCCTTCATCTTCCTGAGGTACTTCATTATCGGGGTGTTCACCTTATGAACTATGAGTACGACGCCCAGCCAGAATATGGCCGCCATCGCAACGACCTGAGTTATCTGGGTTATGTCTAGGCGGTGGAGAACAACTATTGAGGTAGCCGCCACGATAGTGAGGAGTGACGTAACATCGTCGAGCACGGCCACACCAAGTATGGTCATTCCCTCCCTCGTGTTGAGCTTCCCTATGTCCATCAGTGTCCTGACGCTGACCGAGACCGAGGTGGCCTCAAGGATCGCTCCCAGGAATATCGCGGTGGTTAGGGGGTACCCGAGGGCTAAGCCGACGATGACTCCGTAAGAAAAGGCGCTCATGGCCTCGCCGAGCGTGACTATGAAGGCGCTTCTAAGGGATCTCATGAACTCTCCGTACCTCGTGTCCAGGCCAGCATAGAATAGGAGGAGGGATACACCGAACCACGCCACGACATCTATGGTCTCCCCCCTCGGGAATATGTGGAGGAAGGACTGCCCCAGAATAAACCCGGCGAGGAGATCGCCGATCACGGACGGGTAACCGAAGCGAACGAATACCTCCTCAAGAAGCTTGCCCACCGACAGCGAGAGACCAATCGCGAGCAGCAGGTCCACCAGCACTTCCTCCGCCGCCACCCTCCATCGCCACACTATATGAACGGTCATCAAAATAAAACCGGGTTGTTGAGCGATGTTGATGTGATAGATGCGTCAATGGTTGTTCCATTACTTGATCAAGGATTTTTGATTAACTAACATGTTTTTGTTGCACACGCATGGGAGTAAGTGACGAATTTTTTACTCTCCACCGCACAATATTATTCTGAGGATCAAACAATGAGTTACTGGGAATCCTACAAACGATTCCCGGTGATCTATAAGATCTTGATCGGCTTCGTCCTCGGCATCATAGTCGGCGCCATCGTTGGCCCGCAGATAGCCGTGATTAAGCGGCTCGGCGACCTACTCATACGCTTGCTGAAGATGATTGTAGCGCCGATCGTTCTGTTCTCGCTGGTGGTCGGCGCAAATTTCCTTATTGTGGGTGTGAGCGGATTACTTTAGAGTATCATAGCATCTTTCTCGGCTTCTTCAACGCCGAGCCCGAGGCTGATGTCCTTTATGAGGTCGAGGGCCCTCTCCGGCATGTTCATGAGGGCCAGCGCCCGGCTAAGGAGCTCGGACGTCTTCCTGGCGAGGAAGCCTTCGTACTCCTTGTCGTAGGCGTCCAGGCGGCTCCCGTACCTCACCTCCCTCAGACCTGTCCTTATGTCCCGCACCTCGTGCTTGGCAGAGATCAGTATGTTCCTGGCCTCCGCAAGCTTACGGATAACTTCCTCGTCAGCCTCCCCACTTCGGTAAAGGGCTGCCTCAAGCTCCCTCACGTCCTCTAGGAGGAGGTTAATGGAGTCCTCTATATCGTTCAGTATCTCCTCAGCATACTCCGCCGCCGCGAGGTAGTGAAGGGGCAGCCTATCCATAAGCACCACTGTTCCTTATGAACAGCAGCGATTACTTATAAGACCTGGCCCCGCCTCCCCCGAGGCAGGGGAGCCTGGAAGCTTCACGCATCCTACCGCCTAAAACTAGGCCTAGGTACTCGTTAAGGCAGGAAACAGCATAGTCGAGGCGGGATGAAGCAATTCTGGAAAGCCTCGCCTCAAGCCAACTGAAGCCCCCAGCACCCCAGGACCTCGGGTTGGTTCTCGAGACAACCCAGGCGTTCACGATCGCTCTCCCGGTGAAGCCCCTAATGAGGTCACG
>Ga0256833_1003374_pt1 | contig 10931 bp, 11 predicted proteins | sample 356284metaG_FD_190535 | JGI IMG/M metagenome (GOLD analysis project Ga0256833, IMG submission 190535) | Hydrothermal vent microbial communities from Mid Atlantic Ridge, Atlantic Ocean - 356-284 | ecosystem: Environmental > Aquatic > Marine > Hydrothermal vents | place: Atlantic Ocean: Mid...
CCTTATTTTTTGGGAAGTATAGCAGAATTATCTCCAATATACTCCTCCAAATCCAAAGATTTGATACCTAAATCCAAAGCAACCTTAGCCATCAAGCCTGTTCCTGATTTAGAGATTAATTTTTTATCTTTATCATAAACTTTTGCTGATTTTACACCACAAGAGGGGCTTCTATCTTTTCCAATAAAGAGTTCGATATTTGGATTCTCTTGAAAAAACTTATGAGCATATCTAAAAATTGGTATAGATAAATCGCTACCATTCTCATTGGAGACTGCTCTAACTATAGAGTGGTTACTAATCAAATCCATCGTTGGTCGTGGTGTACCAAAAGCATAATCTTCTGGACAAAATGGAATAATATGATACTCTTCAAGTTTAGAGAATAACTCTTGATTTAAGTTATGATTCCCATCATAACGACAAGAGTATCCTAACAGACAAGCTGATATAGCTACCTCTTTTTTACTGGACATAATAGATACTCCTATAGAGATAAAGATTAATTAAAACAGTTAAAAGAATAACAATAAAGACTCTTCTACCCGATTTTTTATGTGAGGCAGAGTATAGACCTGGTAACCCTCTACGTCTTCTATCTTCGATAGCAAAAAGCAATAGACTTACCCACATAACCGATAAAACAAATGAAAAAAATATCTCAATCATAACTAAAAGGTATAAACCTTTGTCAACAATAGAGTTGATACCATTAATCTCATAATTAAAGATTAATAAACTAGATAGTGTTAGAACTAAAAGTATTGTTTGTATAAAACGGTGTAAACCATACATTTTACGAATAGCCAACGATATAGAAAAAGCCATTAAGATAGGTAAAAATAGTAGATATACTACAATAGTATCTATATAATAGGGGGCTTGTGTACCTAAAAACCCTAAACCAAACAGATATGCCACTTGTACTCCTTTGAAATAAACCCTTAAAACCTTAATCTATTTCAGTATAGCATATCTCTGTTTGAACTTAAGTAAAAGGAGTTTTACCTTGGTAACATTTTAATTACAGATAACTACTGTTTTTATCTCTGTAAACTCCTCTAATGCCCATTTGGGTCCTTCACGACCTATTCCTGAAAGTTTAGAACCACCATAAGGCTGAACATCAAAACGTAGTGTTGGAATATCATTGATAACCACTCCACCACACTGTGCATCTTCTATAAATCGTTGAGTCAACTTTAAATCATTGGTAAATATAGAGAACTGTAATCCATAGGGGGAGTCATTCATCTTGGTAATTGCCTCTTCATAAGAGTCTACTCTAACGAGTGATACAATAGGAGCAAATACCTCTTCACAAACTATCTTCATATCATCTGTTACATCTGCCATAACCGTAGGAGTAAAACTACCATCAACAACCTCTCCACCTGTTAATAGCGTTGCACCCTCCTCTTTTGCAGACTCTACCCAACTTTTAGCTCTATCTAACGACTCTTTATCAATAAGTGGACCCATAAATGTATCTTCCTCATAAGGAGAACCTACTTTTAGAGTTTTTGTCTCTATTGCAAGTACCTTGGCAAACTCATCATAAATATCACTATGCACATATATTCTCTGTAGAGAGATACAGACCTGCCCAGAGTTTACAAATGCCCCAAAAGCACATCGTGAGGCAGTGTAGGCAATATCAGCAGATTTATCTATAAAACTCCCTGCATTTCCACCCAACTCTAAACTAACCTTTTTGATTCCTGCTTGTTGCGTAATAATATTTCCAACAGGAACAGAACCTGTAAAGGATAAGACTCTAGGAATAGTACTCTTTACCAAGGTACTCCCAACCTCTACATCTCCATAGACAACTGAGAGGGCATCTTTTATAGCATATTTGGAGCTATTAAAAAGTTTTGCCAATTTATAGGAAGTCAAAGGAGCTTCTGGTGTTGGTTTTAAGACAACAGCATTTCCAGCACCTAAAGCAGGAGCTATCTTGTGTGCTACTAGATTTAAAGGAAAATTAAAGGGAGTAATACACGCTACCACACCAACAGGTACACGAGTAAAATAGGCGATAGTTTTTTTCCCACTTGGTGCAATATCGGTAGGAATAGTCTCTCCATGTAGTGCAACCAACTCTTTGGCTGTAATTCTAATCGTCTCAATAGATCTATCAACCTCTACACGAGCAAATGCCAAAGGCTTAGCTACTTCATGAACCAAAGTCATTGCCATATCTTCACGATGATATTCTAGCATATCAGCTACATCTTCCAACCACAATATTCGTTGGTGTAGAGGTGTTTTAGCTGTCTCTTTTGAGGCAACCTCTGCAATTTTTAATGCACAAATAGTATCTTGGGCATTACAGATAGGATATCGGCTTACTACCTCATCACTATAGGGACTTCTGCGTTCTAAAATATTATCTCTTGTCTCCTCTTGACTTCCCATAAATATTTTTGCATCATTTATTCTATTATTACTATTAAAAATACCGAACATCATCTTTCCTTTTTATCTGATTATATCAAAATAACTTATCTAAAATCCTAAAAGCATCTTCTGTTCCTCTATTTAATATAGTAGGTAATTGACTTTTAATAACTCTTTTAATATCAATCGAAACCTTAGGTTCTTTGAGCGTTCCACCCAGCTTTCCATAGAGTTTTCTACCCACTATTCCAAATTCAATCTTTGAACTAATCAAATCTGTTTTAGAGTTTACTCTCAAATCAGTAAAGTAGAGATGCCGACCCTCTCCATTATCAATTTTTAAATTAGCATAGAGTGTTGAGTCTTGATACGCACCCAAAAATGAACTATTGTCATAGCTATCTTGCAATATATCAATACCCGTTAAAGTCAAAATCTTATCAGTTATCTCTGTTTTTCTAAACTTTGTCTCTATCCATTTGGTATCAAATCGAATAACCCTGTTTTTTATATCATCATCAACATTACCATAAACTTTTGCTGACAATATAGGAGGATAAGAGAAGAAATAGAGTAGTTTTACTAGAGATAGACCATCTAAATGAAAGGTTAGAGTATCTTGGTTATATTTATAGGTCAAGAGTCCATCAAATGTACTACTACTACCTATAATAGTCATATATTTATTACTGTTATCTATCTCTCCTCTACTAAAAAACTCTTTATGATTTGACTTAATGATATTCATCTTATAAAGATACTTTTTTTCACTCTCTCCTTGGCATAACGAACCTCTAATATCAACCCTATGCGTGATGTGAATATTATTATATTTTAAATTATCTCCCTTTATATGATAATCTATATTAAAGTTATCTTCATTATCTATTCCCTTGATATATGCTATTGCACTATTATTAATCTTTATATTCATACTAAATTTAGGATAATTATTTATATCCAAAGAGGATACCTCTAAATCATTATTACTTTTTTTAGAAATATAAACGCTTAATAGTTGAGCCAAAGAGTGATGACCCAAAGAGCTATTTAATAAATAGATAATAATGATTGTTAAAAAACTCAAAAACCATAACAGATATTTCCAAAATATATACATCAATAACCCTACCTATTTTTTAGCATAGTTTAGCACAAAAAGAGAGTTTAACACGACTTTAGCTAAAATGTTGAATTATTTTTTTAATGAAAAGAAACACTGGAGAAACGCATAGATGAATGAAGCAGAATATATCTGGATGGATGGAGAGCTTACTCCGTGGAAAGAAGCAAAAGTACATATACTAACCCATACACTACACTATGGAAATGCTGTATTTGAAGGAACAAGAGCCTACCAAACAGAAGATGGATTGGCTATCTTTAAATTAGAAGAGCATTGTAAAAGACTCTATAATTCAGCCAAGATTGTAGCCATTCAACCAAATATAGATTATGAGAGAGTGAAACAAGCACATATTGATGTACTAAAAGCCAATAAATTTAAAGAGAATGTTTACCTACGACCTATTATCTATTTGGGTTATGGACAGATGGGGATTTACCATAAACATGTACCTGTAAATACTTCGGTAATTGCGTGGGAATGGGGTGCATATCTAGGAGCAGATGGGCTAGAAAAAGGGATTACTACTTGTACCTCATCAATTACTAGAAATCCTAACCGTTCTACTTTTGGAAAAGCAAAAGCAGCAGCAAACTACCTAAACTCTCAAATGGCAAAATATGAAGCGATTGAGAATGGATTTGATGAAGCATTGATGCTTGATGAGAATGGATTTATAGCTGAAGGAACTGGTGAGTGTATCTTTATTGTAAGAGATGGGAAATTAATCTCTCCACCAAATGATAACTCACTAGAATCTATTACCCAAGCAACTGTTTTGGAGTTGGCGAAAGATATGGGAATAGAGATAGAGAGACGTAATATAACAAGAGATGAAATATACATTGCAGATGAGCTATTTTTAACAGGAACAGCAGCAGAGGTTACTCCTGTAAAATCATTAGACCACAGAGTAATTGGCGAGGGAAAAAGAGGAGAGATTACAGAGAAATTACAGAGTGCCTATTTTGATGTTGTCTTTGGACGCAATGAGAAGTATAAACACTATCTTACCTATATATAAGGAGCAAAACAATGCCAGCAGATATGAATGACTATTTTAAAAAGAAACAACCCAATAAGAGTGGAGTTAATAACCCTCCACCCAAAAAACCTCAACAAACTATGGGTGAAGGTAATGGTGGTGGAAAATCAGCCCCATCATGGATATTTCTGCTTTTAGCAATTGTTGCTGGTTTTATCTTTTTTAAACCATTTACTATTATCAACTCTGGAGAGATAGGAATAAAAGTAAATACAGGTAAATTTGAAGAAAATCCTCTAAAAGCAGGTTTTCATGTATATATACCAATTGTACAAAAGATAATCATAGTAAATACAAAAATAAAACAGATTATATATAGTAATCAAGATAATGTTGTCAATACAAGTAGATATAGTAGTTTAAATAGTATATCTGATGATGGGCTTATCAGAAATAAAGCGATTCCAGTACTTGACAAGAGAGGTCTAACTGTTCATATTGATTTGGCTGTTCAGTATCAACTACGTTCTGAAACTGCACCAAAAACTATTGCTAGATGGGGACTTCATACATGGGAGGAGAAGATAATAAACTCTAAAGTGAGAGAGGTTGTTCGTGATGTAATTGGGCAATATGCAGCTGAAAAACTACCAGAGATGAGAAATGATATAGCAACAGCAATTCAGACAAAAGTAACCCAAAAAGTTGAAGCCCTAGAGGGTAAACCTGTGATTCTATCATCAGTTGAGCTTAGAAATATTGTTCTACCTCAAAAGATTAGAGATAAGATAGAGCAACTTCAAGCTGAAAAACAAAATGTTAATATTGCAGAGCAACAAAAAGAACGTGCTAAACAAGAGGCACAAAAAAATGCAGAGATTGCACGTGGAGAGGCCGAAAGAAATAGAATTGTAGCTCAAGGTCAAGCTGATAAAATCAGAATAGAAGCACAAGAACAAGCCAAAGCAAACAAACTTATCTCTGCATCATTAACACCTGAAATTCTTCAATTAGAGATGATTAAGACACAAGGTAAATTCAATGAAGCACTTAAAGTAAACAAAGATGCTAAGATTTTCTTAACCCCTGGTGGAGCAGTTCCAAATATTTGGATAGATACCAAAGGGCAAACACAAAGAGCTGTATCAACACAGCAATAATTGTAGGGTGTAGTCCCCGACTACACCAATGAAATAAAATTTTAATAATATGGTGTAGAGAGTCTCTACACCCTACGGAGACTAAATGCAAATTAATTGGCAAAAAAACCCACTTATCCCAGCAATAGCTCAAGATTTTGAGACAAATGAAGTACTTATGTTAGCATATATGAATGAAGAAGCTTATAACTTAACGCTAAGCACAAGTTATGCACACTACTTTTCACGCTCTAAACAACGTATTTGGAAAAAAGGCGAAAGTTCTAATCATACCCAAGAGATTAAAGATATATTACTTGATTGTGATGCCGATACTCTAGTGCTTAAAATAAAGCAAAATGGTGTTGCGTGTCATACAGGAACTAAAAGTTGTTTTTTTACCTCTGTGACACAAAACAGAAGAGTTCTTGAAAAAGAGGTAGATACTAATGCTATGTATGGTGTCATTGACACCCTTTATCATACGATACTAGAGCGTAAAAACTCAAGTGATAGCAAAAAATCTTGGACAAAAAAGCTACTTAATGATAAAAAATTACTATTAAGTAAAATTCGTGAAGAGGCAGATGAGGTTTGTGTGGCTATAGATGAAGAGTCAGATAAACAGGTTATCTATGAGAGTGCTGATTTACTCTATCATACCATTGTAGGATTAGGATACCGTGATATATCTCCAGATAGAGTCAAACAAGAGATAGCACGGCGTTTTGGAATGAGTGGGATTGAAGAGAAAGAGAATCGGCAAAAATAGTTATAGATTCACTTATATTTACCAAAAAAAACATAAGCTGTTCTAAACCTCTATTTATTAGATCTAATAGCTCTGTAAAACCCATAAAATAATCATCTAACCCTAGATTTTGAACTTTAATTCTATTATAATAAAGCTATAAACTTAGAAGGGCATTTATGAAAAAATTTATTATAACCATAAGCTTACTCTCTACATTAAGCTCATCAATACTATTTGCAGAGACTATTTTAACATTAGGAGAAAGAAATCCATCAGATATTGATATGATGCCTGCAAATGAGATAAAAGATACAATTGAAATACCACAAGATACCACAGAGTTTTCAAAAAAAATTACACCTATGAGTGCTGATGAACAGTTAGAATACGATAGACGCTACAATGAAAAATTTTTTGAGCCATGGGATAAAGGTATGGTAATGTTAAGCAATAGCGAAAAAACATGGCAATTTAAATATGCAAAAGAGAGAACATATCATAAAGATAGAACACCTATTTCCAAAGCTTGGTATAAAAAAGAGATAAAAAACTCCAATTTTGAAAATTCAGATAGTCTCTCAAAACCTGCTATTACCGTAAGACATACCAACCTAAAACTCTATCCAAGTTCAGAGGCTATCTATTATGACCCAAAACGAACAGGAGAGGGGTTTCCTTTTGATTACAATCAAAACTCCTCTGTACATATCAATACACCTATCGTTGTATCTCACTACTCATTGGATAAAAAATGGGTATATGCACAAACATCATTTGCATCAGGTTGGATAAAAGTAGAAGATATAGCTTTTGTAACACCAGCATTTCAAACTCAATTTAGAAATGACAACTACTCTATTACAGTCAAAGACAATCTAAATATCAGTGATGATAATGGTTTTATCTCATTAGTCAAGATAGGAAGTATATTTCCTATAGACCCAGAGACCAAAAAATATCTTCTTGCAAAAAGAGATGAGAATGGTTCTGCCTATCTTTCAAAAGTAACTGTTAATGATATAGATATTATTGCTCATAAACCTATTAAATTTAATCCCTACAATATAGCCTATATATCAAAACAGCTTGTAGGAGAGCCTTATGGTTGGGGTGGAGGATATGAGACTCGTGACTGCTCAGCATTGACACAAGATTTTTTTGCTCCATTTGGAATATACTTAGCTAGAAATTCACGACAACAAGCCAATAATGGAAATGAGTTTATATCAATAAAAGGTATGGATAAAAAAAGAAAACAAGATACTATCTTGGCTGATGCAAAACCTTTTCGTTCACTTCTATTTGTACCAGGACATATTATGCTATATCTAGGAGAGAGAAAAGGAGAACCTATTATCCTACATAACTATTGGGGCGTACGATTAAAAGATGGAAGTAAAAAAGTGTTAGCACGAGCTATTATCACTACAACAAAACCGGGAATAGAACTACCAAATATAAAAAAGAAGAGTATGCTAATCAACACCTTGACAGGGATAGTAAACTTTTAATAAGGAGTTAATAATTAAATGAAAATAGCTATAGCAGGAACAGGATATGTTGGCTTAAGTAATGCTGTGCTGTTAGCACAGCACAATAAAGTAGTAGCTCTTGATATAGTAAAAGAGAAAGTTGAACAGATAAATAGAGGTATAAGCCCAATAGAAGATAGAGAGATAGAAGAGAATCTTCCAAAAGCTATAAAAAGTAACAACTTAAAAGCAACAACAGATAAAGAAGAGGCATATAAAAATGCTCATTATATTATCGTAGCAACTCCAACTAACTATGATGAAGTTACAAACTATTTTGATACATCGTTGGTAGAAGTAGTTATCAAAGATATATTAGAGATAAATCCAGATGCAACCATAATAATAAAATCAACTATACCCGTGGGATATACAAAAGAGATAAACAGACAATTTAATACCAATAATATCATATTCTCACCAGAATTTTTAAGAGAGGGAAAAGCACTCTATGACAACTTTTACCCAAGTCGAATTATCGTAGGAGAGGAGAGCAAAAGAGCAGAGATATTTGCAAATCTTCTAGCAGAAGGTGCAAAAAAAGAGCATATAGATATTTTGTTTACAGATTCAACTGAAGCAGAGGCAATCAAACTATTTTCCAATACATATCTTGCTATGCGAGTAGCCTTTTTTAATGAGCTAGACTCTTATGCCCTAACTCATGGTCTAAAGACAGAGCAGATTATAAAAGGTGTAGGCTTAGACCCAAGAATAGGTACACATTACAACAATCCAAGCTTTGGATATGGTGGATACTGCCTACCAAAAGATACTAAACAACTCTTGGCAAACTACCAAAATGTCCCTAGTAATATTATGCAATCTATAGTAGATGCCAACCGTACAAGAAAAGATTTTATAGCAGACCAAATTATAAATAGACTACCAAATTTATATAGCACAGTTGGGATATATAGACTTGTAATGAAAAGTGGAAGTGACAACTTTAGAAGTTCAGCAATACAAGGTATAATGAAACGCTTAAAAGCCAAAGGAGTAGAGGTAATTGTATATGAACCTGTATTAAAAGAGGATAGATTTTACAACTCTAAGGTTATTAAAAAGCTAGAAGAGTTTAAAAAAATGAGTAATATTATAGTAGCAAATAGAATCGAAGATAATATAAGTGATGTTAAAGATAAAATCTTTACTAGAGATATATTTAATAGTGATATTTAAGGAATAAATTTGAAAATATTAGTAACTGGAACAGCTGGATTTATAGGTTACCATTTAGCACAAAAGCTAATAGAGAGAGGCGATGAGGTAGTCGGACTAGATAATATAAATGACTACTATGACCAAAAAGTGAAATATGGCAGACTTCAAAGAACAGGTATTATAAAAAAGATAAATGAGGGTATAGATATAGAGTATAACACTCTATTACAATCTTCAACCTATGAAAATTATAAATTTATCAAATTAAATCTTGAAGATAGAGAGAATATAGAAAAACTTTTTGAAGAGGAAAAATTTGATAGGGTTATAAACTTAGCTGCACAAGCAGGTGTTAGATACTCTTTGAAAAATCCATATGCTTATGTAGATAGTAATATTGTTGGTTTTGTAAATCTTTTGGAGTGTTGTAGGCATCATAATATAGAACACTTAACCTATGCAAGTAGCTCAAGTGTTTATGGATTAAATGAAGTACAACCATTTTCAACTCATCACAATGTTGACCACCCTATCAGTCTATATGCAGCTAGTAAAAAGAGTAATGAATTAATGGCACACACCTACTCTCATCTATTTAATCTCCCTACAACTGGGCTTAGATTTTTTACTGTTTATGGACCTTGGGGACGACCAGATATGGCACTCTATCTCTTTACAAAAGCAATTATAGAGGATAAACCCATAGATGTCTTCAACTATGGAGAGATGCAGAGAGATTTTACCTATATAGATGATATTGTAGAGGGTATAATAAGAGTCAATGATAACCCTCCAAAAGGAGACACTAAATGGAGTGCCAAAAATCCTAATCCATCAAGCTCTAAAGCACCTTATAAAATCTACAATATAGGCAATAACAACCCTGTAAAACTTATGGATTTTATAGAAGCTATAGAGAATAAGCTTGGTAAAAAAGCAGAAAAGAATATGCTACCTATACAAGCAGGAGATGTACCTAGTACCTATGCAGATGTTAGTGATTTGATAGAGGATTTAGGTTATAAACCAAAAACTTCTATTCAAGAAGGGATAGATAACTTTATAGATTGGTATCTTGAATTTTTTAATATTAAAGTACCTAGTAAATAAGGTACTTTTAAATACTATTTGAAAAACTACAAAACAGTACAAGATGGACTATCTGCACTACCACCTGCAAAGTAATCTCCATCAAAACTAACTAATGAGTATTTGGTATCGTCTCCTAGTGATGCTTTTAATCCTTCTATAGATAAAAATCCTAATGAATCAGCATCTATATATTTAGCTATCTCTTCGGGAGTTTTAGATGCAGATATAAGCTCAGTGGTGGTTGCTGTATCTATACCATATCTACAAGGGAACTTAATCTCAGGAGAGGCGATACGCATATGAACCTCTGATGCACCTGCCTCTTTTAGTAGTTTTACAATCTGTTTAGAGGTTGTTCCTCTTACTAATGAGTCATCTACAATGGCTACTCTTTTTCCCTTAATCATATCTTTTATAGGAGAGAGTTTTAGCTTTACTTTCAAATCTCTTATCTCTTGGGTTGGCTCTATAAAGGTACGTCCTACATAGTGGTTTCGTACTATTCCCATCTCAAAGGGTACACCCATACCATCGGCATAACCTTTGGCAGCAGCTACGCCAGAGTCTGGTACAGGTAGAACCAAATCAATATCAGCAGGTGTCTCTTTAGCTAACTGTTTGCCCATCTTTAGACGCATATTATATACAGTTTTTCCTGCTATGATAGAGTCTGGTCTTGCGAAATAGATATATTCAAAAGCACAAGGGTGTGGGTCTGGTTCAAAAATCATCTCTG
>Ga0256833_1003375_pt1 | contig 10931 bp, 8 predicted proteins | sample 356284metaG_FD_190535 | JGI IMG/M metagenome (GOLD analysis project Ga0256833, IMG submission 190535) | Hydrothermal vent microbial communities from Mid Atlantic Ridge, Atlantic Ocean - 356-284 | ecosystem: Environmental > Aquatic > Marine > Hydrothermal vents | place: Atlantic Ocean: Mid...
GATGTGGTCATAGCCCGGGGCGATGTCGGTAACCAGCGGCCCGAGGGTGTAGAAAGGCGCCTCGTGGCAGATCTTCAGCTGCCGCTCCATGTTCTCGGCAATCTTGTGCAATGGCACATGGCCCGGGCCCTCGATCATCACCTGCACGTCATGCTTCCAGGCGATCTCGGTGAGCTCGCCCAGGGTCTCGAGCTCGGCAAACTGGGCGGCATCGTTGGCGTCGGCAACGGAGCCGGGGCGCAGGCCGTCGCCGAGGGAGATGGCCACGTCATAGGACTTCAGGATTTCGCAGATCTCCTCGAAATGCTCGTAGAGGAAGCTTTCCCGGTGATGGGCCAGGCACCAGGCGGCCATGATGGAGCCGCCGCGGGACACGATGCCGGTGATGCGCTCTGCGGCCAAGGGCACATGGGCCAGACGCACGCCGGCATGGATGGTGAAATAGTCCACGCCCTGCTCGGCCTGCTCGATGAGGGTGTCGCGGAAGACCTCCCAGGTGAGCGCGGCGGGATCACCGCCCACCTTCTCCAGGGCCTGGTAGATGGGCACGGTGCCGACGGGCACCGGACTGTTGCGGATGATCCATTCGCGGATGTTGTGGATGTTGCGGCCGGTGGAGAGGTCCATGACCGTGTCCGCGCCCCAGCGGATGGCCCAGACCATCTTCTCCACCTCCTCGGCCATGTCGGAGAGCACGGGCGAGTTGCCGATGTTGGCATTGATCTTGGTGCGGAAGTGACGGCCGATGATCATCGGCTCGCTCTCGGGGTGATTGACGTTGGCCGGAATGATGGCACGGCCGCGGGCCACCTCGTCGCGCACGAACTCGGGCGTGATCACTTCCGGAATCGCGCCGGCCGGCCAGTCCTCGCCGGGTTCGTGGAGACGGGCACCGCGGGCCCTGGCCTCCTCGATCTGCGCGCGCAGGGTCTGCAGGCGGGCGTTCTCGCGGATGGCCACGAACTCCATCTCCGGGGTGACGATGCCGGCACGGGCATAGGCCATCTGCGTCACCGCACGGCCATCCCTGCTGCGGCGCGGGCGATGCCGCACAGGGAATGCGGGCGCCAGTGCCTCGTCGCTGACAAAGCCGTTGTCCGCCGGCTGAACGGGACGGGGATCATGCTCCTCCGTGTCGCCGCGCTCGCGGATCCAGGCCTCGCGGATGCGCGGCAGGCCGCGGGTGACATCGATGCGCGCGTCCGGGTCCGTGTAGGGACCCGAGGTGTCATACACCACAAGCGGCGGCTCGCCGGCGGAAGGATCCAGCGTGATTGCACGCATGGGCACGCGCAGATCCGACCGGCTGCCCTCGACGTATACCTTGCGCGAGGCCGGCAGCGGGCCGGTGGTAACCGTGAAGGGGGGCTTGTGCATGTTCATGGCTTCATCTCCCGGGCGTGTGTGTCTCTCGTCGTCTTGCTCCAGTTGTTCCTGCGGTCCATGTCAGGCCAGGCGGGCCCCGAGAAAGGCATGGCGCGAAGGGGCGGCCCAGATGTCCAGGTGATCGCGCGCGGAAAGGAAGCTCTCCACGATGGCGCGCGTCTCGGCATCATGGGCGGCAAGGTCCGCATAGACCTCGCGGCTGGCGCGGCGGGCGGCGGCCAGCACCTCGGCCGGCCAGGGCAGCACGCGCACGCCATGCCTCGTCTTCAGGCGTTTCAGGGCGGCAGCGTTGCGCCAGTCGTGCTCGGCGAGGGTTCGGGCCGCCTCGGCCGCGCACAGGGTGGTGAGGACGGCTTTCAGCTCGTCGTCCAGCTTCTGCCAGACGCGGCTGGCCACCAGCAGCTCGCCGGCGCCGTTGGGCTCGTGGAAGGCGGGATAGTGATAGACCTTCGCCACCTTGTAAAAGCCCATGGCCATGTCCGAAAAGGGGCCCAGGAACTCCGTGGCATCGATGGTGCCGGCCTGCAGGGCGGGCAGGATGTCGCCCGGGGCCATGGTCACCGGCGTGCCGCCCAGCCGCTCCAGGATGCGCCCCCCCAGGCCGGGCATGCGCATCTTCAGCCCCTTCAGGTCGGCCAGCGACTTCACGGGGCGGCGGAACCAGCCGCCCATGGAAGGGCCGGTGTTGCCCACGAGCAGGGGCTTGATGCCGAAATCGGCATAGAGGCGCTCCCACAGGACCTGGCCGCCCCCCTGTTCCAGCCAGGCGCGGTGTTCGTGAGGCAGAAGGCCGAAAGGGCCGGCCGTGAACAGGGGCGCGGCGGGCATCTTGCCGGCCCAGAAGAGCGAGGCCGTGTGGGCCAGTTCGGCCGTGCCGTTCTGCACGGCATCGAAGACGGCCAGCGGCGCCACCAGTTCACCGGCGGCATGCACACGGATTTCCAGCCGGCCACCGGCGAGGCGCTTCGCCTCTGACGCCAGGCGCTCGGCGGCCTGTCCCGGGCCCGGCATGTTCTTCGGCCAGGAGGTGACCATGCGCAGCTGCACCTTCGGCGCTGTCTGCACGGCCGGCGCGGCCAGGGCAGTGGCCGAGGCCACGGGGACCATCGCCGCGGCGGCGACGAGCCGGCGGCGGGAGAGGGGGTGGTGGCCATCCGCGGCCGTGCCGCTTCCCGAAAGGGCGGCAGGCATGGCATGGCTGTTGCGGGTGTCCCTGTCGGTCATTTTCTCTCTCCATCTGCTGTCGTGGTGTGGGGGGGCGTCATTTCTGCCCCGGGGCCGGCACCGGCCGGCTGCAGGCGCACGGGATCGGGCCCGGCCCCTCCCAGAACCGGGGGCGCGGCCAAAGCCGCATGCAGGTGTCGGCGGGCGGCCTGCACGGCATCGCGCAGCCCCTTGCCGTGGGCAAGGTGGGCGGCGACGAGGGTGGCAAGCGTGCAGCCGGTGGCGCGGGGCGCCGGCTCGGGCTGGCGGGGGCTCAGAAAGACCTGTTCGTCCGTTTCCATGACCAGCACGTCCATGATCGGTCGGGTGCCGGGAAGGTGCCCCCCCTTCAGCAGCACGGGGCAGCCGTAGCGGTGGCGCAGGGCGCGGGCCTGCGCGCGCATCTGGCGCTCGTTGGTGGCAGGCAGCTCGCCGAGCAGGGCGGCGGCCTCCGGCAGGTTGGGCGTGAGCAGGCAGCCATGGGCGCACAACCGCCGCAGTTGGCGGCGGAAGGTGGAGGAGGCAGCGCGCACGGCACGGCCGCCGGGGGTGGCGCGCAGCACAGGGTCCACCACCAGCGGCAACGGGCGGGCGATCTGTTCCAGCGCCGTGACCACGGCCTCCAGGGTGGCGGCATCGGCCAGCATGCCGGTCTTGATGGCGCGCACGGGCAGGTCCTCGATGACGGCGATCATCTGGCGGCGAATGAAAAGGGGGCCGGCGGGCTTGAGGTCATAGAGCCCGCGGGCGTTCTGCACGGTGAGCGTGGCGATTACCGGTGCGATGTGCACGCCGGCAGCCTCGCCGGCACGGATGTCTGCCGCCAGGCCGGCGCGACCCGTGGGATCCGTGCCACCGATGGCCATGACCACGGGCAGGACGGGCGGCGTGTCCGCATTTTCCGTGACTGGCGTGCTCATGGGCGGGCCTCTCCGGTGGCTGGCACATGCGAAGAGCCAGGTGCCGCATCCACGGCGGCACGCAGGGCGCGGGCGGCGGCCTCGGGATCCTCGGCGGCACAGACGGCCGAGATGACGGCCACGCCATCGGCCCCGGCGGCCATGGCAGCGGGGGCGTTCTGCACGGTGACGCCGGAAATGGCCACGATGGGCAGATCAGGCCGCAGGGCGCGCAGGGTCTGCACGCGCTGGGCCAGACCTGCCGGCCCGATGGCCGGGGCGGGTTGTTCCTTGCTGGTGGTGGGCCAGACGTTGCCAATGGCCGCATAGGACAGGTCGGCCAGGGGGGCGGCCTCGATCTCCCCGAAGGTCTTGAGCGAGAGGCCGAGGATGGCGTCGCCGCCCAGCAGGCGGCGGGCCTCCGCAGCCGGCATGTCCTCCTGTCCCACGTGCAGGCCGTGGGCGCCCGCAGCCAGAGCGATGTCCGCCCGGTCGTTGATGACGAGGGGCACGTGCGGGGCCTCCCTGCGCAGCAGGGCGAGCAGGTCGCGAGCCAGGGCGAGGGTGCGGGCGACAGGGCCGCGCTTGTCGCGCAGCTGCAGGAGGGTGGCGCCGCCACGCACGGCCGCACGGGCCACGTTCAGGGGATCGCGGTGCGCACAGGCGGCCGGATCGAGAATCACGTAGAGGCGGACATCCAGTCCGTTCGACACTGCCGTCATGGCGGCGTTTCCTCCCCCAGTTTCCAGAGCGCATCCACGAAGGCCGTGCGCAGGGACGCCGGGCCGGTCCCTGCCGCCTTCGCCTGCCCGGCGGCCTGGGCGAAGGCCGTGTAGGCCCGTTCGATGGCTGCATGCGGGGTGCATCGGGCGAGAAAGGCGGCAATGAGGGCGCTCAGGGCGCAGCCATATCCCACCTGTCCGGCAAGCTGGGGCAGACCCGGCAACGGTATCGTGATCCCGCCATTGGTCAGGCAGGGGCGGGCGCCCGTGGCGAAGACCACGCTGCCTGTTCCGAGCGCGAGGGCGGCCGGGTCCCCGTTTCCCCCGTTCAGGGCCCTCACTTCATCGGGATTGAGCCTGACGACAGCGGGAGACTGGGCGAGAAGCACCTGCGCGAAGGCCTGACGGGCCTTGCTTCTGTGAACCATGGCGGGATCGAGAAGCCAGGGAATCGATCGTTCTCTCGCCGCCGCAACGGCCGCCCGCGCCCCCTGCTTGCGCGGCTCGTCAAGCTGAGCAAGACTGACGAACAGGGAATCGGCACTGGCCGTGAATTCCGCCGCCTGGTCCTCTTCGTGCGTCACCGTTGGCTGCGCGCCGATGGCGGCGAGCACGTCGACCACGAACGGCGCCGTGACCGCGCCGATGATCACGTGCACGCGCGGGCGCGTCTGCCTCAGCTCGGCCAGATATGGAAGTGGATTGCCGCTCACCCCTGTCTCACCCGCGCACGCGCGGATCATGCGCGGACGGAAGGCGGCAGATGGTGGCAGAAGAGGATTTCGGCAGATCCATCATTCGCCCTCATTCCCTACGCCGGCATGACCCGGATCAGGTTCCATGGGTTGGCGGGAGGAACCCGCCTCTCAGCCCTTTCCTTCGGGCACCCCAATGAGGTCCCGTTCTCTTTACCACGGCGCCGGAGGGGTGCCAAGCCGGTGTCGGTTGCGAAGGGGCGGGATGCGGCCTAAATCCTCCTCGCAGGGCGGAAAGAGACCTGGCGGATCTGGCACCATGACAGACGACAGGCAGAAGAAGCCGGAAGAGGGCTGGTCCGATGGCACCGCGTGTGCGAACGCTGCCGCGGAAGAACCGGCCGGTTCTGCAGTCGGGGCTGGCGATGGCGAAACGGCAGGCCTGCGCACGGGCGCGGCGGTGATTGCCGAATTCGTGAAGACGCTGCCGCGCCGTCCCGGCGTCTATCGCATGTATGACGCGAAAGGCGATCTGCTCTACGTGGGCAAGGCGCGGGACCTGAAGGCACGTGTCTCTTCCTATGCGCGAGGCACGGGGCATTCCAACCGCATCACCATGATGATCGCCCAGGTGGCGCGGCTGGAGTTCACCACCACGCGCACGGAGGCGGAGGCGCTGCTGCTCGAGGCCAACCTCATCAAGCGGCTGAAGCCGCGCTACAATATCCTGCTGCGGGACGACAAGTCGTTTCCCTACATCCTCATCGAGAAGACAGGCGAGGCCCCGCGGCTGACCAAGCACCGGGGGAGCAGGCGGGTGCCGGGCAGCTATTACGGGCCGTTTGCCAGTGCCGGTGCGGTGAACCGGGCGATCTCGGCGCTCGAGAAGGCTTTCCTTCTGCGCACGTGTCCCGATTCCGTCTATGCCCATCGCACACGGCCGTGCCTGAAGTTCCAGATCCGGCGCTGTGCCGGGCCGTGCACGGGCGAGGTGAGCCCGGCGGACTATGCCGCCCTGGTGAGGCAGGCGGAGGACTTTCTCTCGGGTCGCTCGCAGAAGGTGAAGGCCGATCTTACCCGGCAGATGGAAGAGGCGGCCAAGCGGCTGGATTACGAGCGGGCCGCTGTGCTGCGCGACCGGCTGGCGGCCATGGCCCATGTCACGGCGGGGCAGGGCGTCAATCCGCGCACGTTCGAGACGGCGGACGTCTTTGCCCTTGTGCGCGAGGGAGGGCTGACTTGTGTTCAGGTCTTCTTCTTCCGCAACTGGCAGAACTGGGGCAACCGCGCCTATTTTCCGCGGGCGGAAGCGGAGCGGCCGGAGGCCGAGGTGCTGGCGGCCTTCATTGCCCAGTTCTACGATTCCCGCCCCGCTCCGCCGCTGATACTCCTCTCGCATGCGGTGGAGGAGGCCGCGCTCATCGAGGAGGCCCTCAGCGAACGGGCCGGCACGCGCGTGCGGCTGCATGTGCCGAAACGTGGCGAAAAGCGGCAGTTCGTGGAGATGGCGCTGGAGAATGCCAAGGCCGCGCTGGCCCAGCGCCTGGCGGGAGGACGTGCACAGCGGGCGCTGCTCGAGAGGGTGGCGGAGGTGTTCTCCCTGCCTCGGGTGCCGCGGCGAATCGACGTGTTCGACAATTCGCACATCCAGGGCGCGCATGCGGTGGGTGCCATGATCGTGGCCGGGCCGGAGGGCTTCATGAAGGCCCATTACCGGCGGTTCAACATGCGGCAGGCGGCCACCGACGACGATTTCGCCATGATGCGCGAGGTGCTCGCGCGGCGCCTTGCGCGGCTTGTGCGCGAATGCCCCGGCGGTCCGCTGGCGGAAGAAGTGCCGGCGGGTGGTTTTCCACAGTGGCCGGATCTCGTGCTCATCGACGGGGGGCGCGGACAGCTCAATGCGGCGCTTGACGTGGCGCGCGAGCTGGGCGTGGAAGGCGTCACCTTCGTGGGCGTGGCCAAGGGGCCGGACCGCAATGCAGGCCGGGAGACCTTCCATCTGCCGGATGGCGGCGTTTTGCGCCTCGCGTCCGATGATCCCGTGCTGTATTATCTCCAGCAGCTGCGGGACGAGGCCCATCGCTTCGCCATTGGCTCGCACCGCCTGAAACGGAGGAAGGCCGCGCGCGGCAGCCTCCTGGACGGCATTCCCGGTGTTGGCCCGGCCCGGCGCAAGGCCCTGCTGGCGGCCTTCGGCTCGGCGCGGGCGGTGGCAAGGGCCGATGTGTCGGAGCTTGCGGCCGTGGAGGGGATCTCCGAAAGGCTGGCGCAGGTGATATATGACCATTTTCACTGACAGTCCCGGTGATGGCTCTCTCGAGCTCGCTGTGCCAGCGGCAGGCTGCGAATGCGACCATGTGGTGAATACGGGCCAAGGCGGTGAACACGGGCAAGGGGGCCCTGTCGCGCATCAATGGCCGGACAGGACGATCCGTGACACCTGAGAGAGGCAGAGCTTCAGAACGGAACCACGGAACCATGAGCGAAACCGGAATGGAGATGGGGATGGGTGCACGGGCGCGCTCCAGCTTGCCGGTGGCGTTGCAGGTGCCGAACCTGCTCACCTACGGGCGCATTGTCGCCGTGCCCCTGGTGGCGGGGCTGCTGCTGTGGGGCACGAACGGGGCACGCTGGATGGCGCTGACCCTCTTCATTCTGGCGGCCGTGACGGACTTCTTCGACGGCTGGCTGGCACGGGCCTGGCAGCAGCAGTCGGCCCTGGGGCGCATGCTGGATCCGATTGCCGACAAGCTGCTCGTGGCCGGCGTGCTCCTCATGCTGGCGGCCAACGGGCAGCCGCTGCATGGCGTGCACCTGTGGGCGGCCTTCATCATCCTCATGCGCGAGGTTCTGGTATCGGGCCTGCGCGAGTTTCTGGGCCAACTGCAGGCCTCGGTTCCGGTGACCTTGCTGGCCAAGTGGAAGACGGCCCTCCAGCTTGTGGCCATCGGTTTTCTCATTGCCGGGCCGGCAGGCGACGAGGTCATGCCCTATACTTCGCAAACGGGTATCATCGGGCTGTGGCTGGCGGCCCTGCTGACCATGTACACCGGATTTGACTACTTCCGGGCCGGTTTGCATCATGTGATCAGCGAGGAGCGAGCGGCGTGAAGATTCTGTATTTCGCCTGGGTGCGGCAGCGGCTGGGCAAGGGCGAGGAAGAGGTCTCGCCACCGGCGGAGGTGCGAACGGTGCGCGATCTGCTGGAGTGGCTGCGGGGGCTGGACGAGGCTCATGCCGAGGCGCTCGCAGACGAGCAGGTATTGCGTGTGGCGGTGAACCAGGAGCATGCCGATCTCGACACGCCCCTGGGCAATGCGCGCGAGGTGGCCTTCTTTCCGCCCGTGACGGGGGGGTGACACCTTAGGTGCGATCGATCGGCTTTTCGCCTGCCATGAAGGCTGGAAAACTTCTCTTCACGTTCGACCAATCGGTCTTGCCGGCTCAGGGCACAGCCCGGCGTTGGCAGGACATCACTCTGCCGCGGGACGCATTGCAGGATTCTGCCGGAGTTCCGGCACATATTGCATTCGCAATCCCCCGATACTCCATGGAGATTGCAAGTCCGCCTGTTGCCGGAAACTTTCCAGGCGCCTCTTTGTTCTTCACGGATGAACGGGTGATCCTTCTGGCCTGAGGACACGTCGTCTCTCCCGTCTTCCGATCTCATGCCTCTTCGCCATGCGTTGCGGGCATTCTGCCTGCAGGCCGAACGTCTGGTCATCAGTCGGACACAGCTCCGGAAAGAACCTGCTGAATGCTCTTCGTTGCCTGTTTCCAGGAAAGACCGGCCCAGGCATGCCTTTGCGACATGCCGTTCCATGACGGGGCTCACAACCGCGATACACTTCGTGGTCGAGGCCGGTTGCCGGCATTGCCATCCCTGTTTGAAGCACCAACTTATGGTAGAGTTAAGTAGATTTTTCTCTTCCTTTCATGATTCCTGTCCATCATGGCGCTTGTGGGGAGGGAGACCGTCACTGAGCGAAGGAGGGCAAGTTCAGTGATGAGGTCCACACACGTCAAGAGTGGAATGGTTCAGGAGATATGCGAGATTCTCTTTCATGATTCTCGAGATCGGTTCCTGCCGTGGGGATTTGTTCACCATTTTGCTTTTATGTTTCTTGTATTGTTGCTTTACAGTGAGGCCCTGTCAGATAATGGAATTCTTTCCCATGCCAGCAGTTTGTCGTTCATAGAATATTCCATAATAATGTTCATATCCATATTGACCTACCCAGCATGCTCGAAGACCTTTCGGGAAAGAATCCTGGTATCGGCATTTTCTTCATTGTCTGTTCTTGTTTTCTATGTCTTCATAGACAAGAATCTGTCCTACCTGAACAAGGTACCGAGAATCTCCGACCTTTACACGGTGCTGGATGGACTGGCTGTCATGCCGGCGGAAGTCGGTGGCGGCATGGTCCTGTTGTCCGCGGCGGTGGGCATCCTGGTCTTCCTGATCTGGCGGGCCGGCCGGGCGGTCCGCTGCGAGGGACAGGAGAGCATCTTCAGGGAGCGGGGCAAGCTGTTTTTGCTGGCATTGAACATCGTGCTCGGCAGTGCCCTGTTTTCCGTAGTCCTGCACATGGGCAGCGCCCTTGTCTTCACGGCCCTGGGGAAAACCAGTCACTGGTCCTCGTCTGCCTGCGGGCTCTGTGCCCTGGCCTTTTCCGATCGGGAAAGCGTGCATCGCAACGGACGCCTTGTGACCTTCCTCTGGCGGAACGTGCAGGAGATCCATGCCACCTTCAAGCTGGCCGGTTTCGAGCCGGTCATGGATCTGGAGGAGCGGCTTTATCCGGGAACGGTCAGGGCGCCGCGAAACGTCTACGTGATCCTGCTCGAAAGCTTCATCGATGCCCGTCGTCTGGCGGTGACGTATGATCGATCCCCGCTGGCCAAGCGCATGGAGACCCTTCTTCGCCGGCAGGGCAATGGGCAGTTCTCGTCTCATCGGAGCATCATCTTTGGCGGCAATTCGGCCCAGACAGGCTTCGAGCTGCTCACAGGCGTGCCGGCATTCGATGCTGTTGCCTCCATAGCCTATGACGTGCTCACGGGCCGGCGTACGTTCAGCCTGCCCTGGCGGCTGCGCGCCCATGGCTATCGCACCCTGGCGGTGTTTGCCAGTCAGTCCAGGTTCTTCAACGAACCCGCGGCCATGCGTTCACTCGGGTTCGACAACCCCGTGTTTCTCGGCGACATGCCGGATCGCTTTCCCAAGGCGGATGGTGATGTCTGGATGTTCGACGGTGATCTCTTTCGACATGCCCTGCACCTTCTCGACCGCCTGCGCACGCAGGATGACGGCCCCTACCTCGTCTTCCTTCAGGGGATGTATGGGCATGCGCCGTTCTATCGCAACAAGCGCCTGAGGCCGGATGTGGTGCGGGTTGAGCGCGGCAGCGCGCATGCCCAGGACGTGGCCAATATCTTCCTGTATCGTACCCGGGCCCTGGCCAGGTTCATTCAGGAGATCCAGGCCAGGGATCCGCGGGCCTTGATCGTGGTGGCGAGTGATCATCTGCCGCCTCTTGAGCCTTTTGGCCTGTCTCTGAAGGATGGCGATCGGTACAGAAACATTCTTCTCGTGTTCGATGGCCCACGCTTGCTTTCCATCAAGGAGCGGCGAACCTACCAGATTCCCTGGATCATCTGGGACTTGCTGAGCGGCGAGACACACGAACGGCGTTTCACGGAAGAGGAGCTGCTGGCCTTTCACTACAGTGTGCTGAAGGCCGGGCGTTCCGGCCTGCCCGCTCGCCATCGGCAGGCTTCCCCGTGACTTGTCAGGCGCACAACAGGATACAGGGGAACAACACGGCGGGCGGCACAAGCCGGGGCAGCATTTCTGGCTTGCGTGAATCGCAAGGGTCTGACGATGTATCGTCAGACCCTTGCGATTCACACCCATCCAATCATCCGCAAAGTTCTTTCAACTCAATACATTGTCGATACTTCACATGCGACTGTGAAGGTTTCTTTGCGATCGCGTTTGCGCTCGAGCTTGCCGGTGTCTG
>Ga0256833_1003376_pt1 | contig 10929 bp, 4 predicted proteins | sample 356284metaG_FD_190535 | JGI IMG/M metagenome (GOLD analysis project Ga0256833, IMG submission 190535) | Hydrothermal vent microbial communities from Mid Atlantic Ridge, Atlantic Ocean - 356-284 | ecosystem: Environmental > Aquatic > Marine > Hydrothermal vents | place: Atlantic Ocean: Mid...
CATAATTATTGGTTTTGTCGAATATTATTTTCACCTCATTGCTTGGAAGAAATGTCAAATCGTAATTTTTTGAATAGAACAAATCTTCAACAAAAACCGAATCCGTTTTACCTGCTTTCAGATTTACCGGTTGAATTATATCTGTTATTTGTTGGGCACCGAGCTTAATTCCAACAAACCAAATCAGCAAAAGAATAGTAATTTTATTTTTCATTCCGTCTTATCTGTATGTTTGTGTCATATCTTCCGGAGTTACCAATATAAAATCGGCCAGTCCTTTGTTTTCGTCGTCAAGTGAATCGATGTTTTCTTGTTGCACCGAGGAAATCACAAGAATTTTCAGATCAGGTCTCCTTTGTTTGATGTACCAAACTATTCCTTCGTGATAATCGGAATGTTTTGAACCGTCGTAATGAATAAACTTTTTACCGTCTTCAAAATTTTGAAGAATAAAATGCGCCATGGTTGCATCTTTAATTGCCTGGGCTTCGGCAATATGTGCCATTCCGTGGTTTTTCATCATTTGTTTCATTTCTTGCATTGCTTTTTCGTTTGCTTTTTGAAGCGAATCTTTGCCGGCTTGAACCATCCCTTTCGGTGTATGCATCGATTTGGGGTTGGGCATTTCTTTTTTAACGGTTCCACCGTGTTTTGCCCCGTGTGAATTTCCGCCCCCTATCATTTCATTCAATTCTTTGTACACTCTAAGACCAGCATCGAATTTAACCGGCAGCGGGGCAATAAATTTTTTCGATTCAGCATCCAATGTATCCAAAAAAGACAACCCTTTTTTGGCAACGCTCGATGCATAACGGCGAGGAATATTTGTTGCAACAAAACGCAAATTGTGTTTCCTTGCAAATTCAAGAATCGGTTTGTAATCGGTTTCGTAATTATTCCACAACCTCATTTCTTTCTCGAATGATTTTTGTGAAATGAATCCGTTGAAATATTCATCGATTAAAAGCTGCCCGTCGGCTTCGAACATTTCCATTCCTACAACCACGTTGTTTGAATCTTGTTTATACAATGCCTTTAGCAAGCGGAACTCGAGCCAGTGCCCTACCGGGTCGGTATGTTGTTCACCGAAAAATATAATATCGTAATCTTTTGAAGCTTTAACAATTGAATTAAAATCGGTTTTTGTGCCGTCCCCCTTAAAAAATTGATATGAAGCCATATGCGAATTGATAAACGCAATGCTTAAAATCGATATAATAATAGTTGATATTATTTTGGTTTTTGTTGTCATGTTATTGGCTTTCATTTCCGTTCCTTTTAATTTGTAATACGATTAATAAAAATTACTAAATTTATGTTAGAAAATTGCAAAAGAGTATTTAATTTTCTGCTCTGTTTATAAATTAATTTTGACGGAAGATGAATGGAAAAGTTCGTAAGTAAAATATTGGTATTGTTTTTCTTAAATTCGGTGTTATTTGCTCAAATTAACATAGAAAAACATCGTAAAACGGGAATGGACTTGGGATTCTCCGGTCTGGCAAACATCAGTATTTCAGCCAAAACGGGAAACAAGGATATTCAAGAAATAGATTTGGAGGGCCGGATAGATTATCAAGGCGAAATGTTTTATACCTTTGCCGTTGCACAAGGTGAATACGGCTGGCAAGGTGGAAAGGAGTTTTCCAACCAGGCTTTGTTGCACTTGCGTTATGTTCACGGTTTGTTCAACCGGATAAAATTGGAGATTTTCACCCAAATGGATTATAATAAAGCGCGCTTGCTACTCTTCCGAAGTTTGGCCGGAGCCGGTTTAAGATTTAATTTGATCAAATCAAAAACGTCTTCGCTCAGTTTCGGAATTGCCGGAATGGCGGAACATGAAAAATACGATTTACCCGTAACTGCCGTTCACCCCGTTACAACTTCGGTTTTCAGAATAAGCAATTACCTGGCTTACCGGCTGAAATTAAACGGAACAGCATCTTTAGCTTCGGTAATTTATTATCAACCGAAGGCCGGTGAATTCAAGGACTCCAGAATTTTGAGCGAAAACAGTTTGCGCGTGAAAATTTCGAAACGCGTTTCCCTCTCGGCTGAATTTAATTTGAGGTACGATAGAAAACCACCCGACGGGAAAAAGGCGCTCGATACAAAAACAAAATTCGGTTTTTCCGTGAGTTTTTAACAGGTTTAAAACAAACTCTTTAGCATTGCAAGATATTTTTGCTGGGTTTCCATGGGTGGAATTTCCGAATTTCTCGCAATTTTAATCCCGGAATCGATTTTATTAAACAAAATATCGCATGCATCAAACATATTAATTTCGGGCATACCCGAATCACGCAAGTAATGAATCAATTTCAAAGTACGGAATCCGTCGAACCACAATTTTTTTTGTACATTTATTTGATTCCGGTTGCCTGAATTCACCAATATTTTTTCCCAATCCGCTTCAAAACCGTTCGATTTCAGAAAATTGACCAACCGTTCGTTTGTTTTTCCAGCTCTTTTAAGATAATCGCCGGCACTTAAAACTTCGGGGGAATTAAAAATTTCCAGCCAATTTTTTAATATTTCAAACGATTCAGGATTATATAACAAATATTCGTTTCTCGCACGGGATAAAAACCTGCTTACTCTTTTGCCAGTTCCGAAAGGCACACGCCAGGATTTGCGAGACGACGGATATACTTTTGTGGAATTTATTCTGCCAATTTGCGTCACTTTTGCCAATTTTTCCATAAAATAAAAATCTTCCCCCGCTTTTTTCCTGTTCATTCCGCCGGTTTTCACATAATTTTCATAATCTACCGTTATCGTTGAACCGATTGTGTGAAAAGCATAAGGCGAATTTGCATATTTCAATCCCAAAACATAATATCTCAAAAAAATTTCATAGTTAATTATTGCTCTAAATTGTTGCTTGTCTTCCGGAATTTGGTGTTCAAACTCAACGTAAGCCGCAGAAAGTTTTTCTTCGTTATAACTTCGAACTATTCCGGTAAAATAATTCGATTCAACCAGGCAGTCGGCATCCAAGCAAGCCAAAATTTTCTTGTTTGCAGAAGAATAATCGAATAAAGTAAGCGCTGTATCCATACCGATTTTTCTTGCCAATCCAACTCCGGCAAATTTTTCCGGCAATCCATTGCCCGGCGAACTGGCATCGATAAATCCCAAATCGAATGTATTAATCTTTCCGGCTTCATCCTTCAAATATTCCATCAGATTTTTGTTCTCACTCCTGATATTTTCATCCGCACTTTCCGGATTATTTACAACAAACAAAACAAGTGTTTTTGACGTATTTTCATTGTTTTTTAAAGATTTTAACAGTTTTTTACCGCTTTTAAGCTCGGCAATTGCCGGAACAACAACTATAAGCTCATAAATACTTGGGTGATTTGTTTCGGGTTCCCGTATAAATCCCGCATTACGTTTGAGGTATTTTTTAACATTTCCGGGCAAATTTACTGCGGTTGTATTTATTTTGTGACTCATCTCACTTTGGGAAAATCATTTTGAGACATTTAATTATTTTAAAATAATTATAATTTTATTTTATCCCGAACTTATGCCTGCATAACGGATTTTTTAAGCCGCTCTACTTTCCGGTAAACCTGTAAAATCAAACAAATACTTCGGCACAAAAGTTGTTTTAAGTGATTCAAATCACAATTTAACAAAAGAAAATGTGCCGAGCTGATAAAATTTTTCATAATAAAATAATAAACTGAACGGCAAATATATCGATAATCCAATAGTTAGTACTAAAACTTAAGAGAAATCCATGCAAAATCAATTGAACTTAGCGTTAAAAAGCAATCATCTTTTTCGTAATGCCGATCTTTCCGAGCATAACTTAAAAGATTTGAAAATCTCATTGAAAACCTTCAGAGAAGGGGAAGTGATATTCAGAGAAGGTGACCCAGCTAACTCTATTTACTTGATATTAAACGGCGAAGTAAATCTGCTAAAACGTAAAGCGTTCGGAAAAACGAACTCGATAATTTTAGGCGAAAATGAATTTTTCGGGCAAGATGAATTTTTCCTTAAATCGCCAAGAAAATCAACTGCTGTTGCGCTGCGAGATTCCTATTTGGCAATTTTAGCGGAACATGAACTTGAAACTTTGCTTGAACACTACAACGTTATTTTCAGTAATATTAAAAAGTCATTAACCGACCTGGACAAATACACAAAGAAACAACTCGAACAACTTGTTGAAAGAGCCAGACAAGAAAAAATCAACAAAGCAAACAAGCGCGAAACTCCGATTTACGAGCTCGAAATCCGTCAGCAACAAAAAGCGCCGGAGGCAGAACTTGAGCCTTATCTCGAACAAATCGATTCTTTGAAAAAAGAAATCAATGATATTCAATCCGAAAAAGACAGCTTCAGAAAATCACTTGAAGAAAAAGAACACGAATTGTATCAAATTAAAAAAGAACTCGAGGCTTTCAAGCTGAACGGTATTGCCGTTTCGGAAGAGTTCAAAGAAAAACTTTCGCAACACGAAGAAGAAATTAAATCCCTGCAAAACGAAAGAAACGAACTCTTGGACAAACTCGAAATCGCTCAAAAAGAAATTGAGGCTAGGGAACAAAAAATATCCGATTTGGAAAAAGCAAACGAAGAATTTAACGGACGATTAACGGCAAAAGACAACGAATTGGAAAACCTGAGAAAAGAATTTGCTGAATTTCGAAGTAAATTCGACGAATTACTAAACGAAAAATTACAAATTTCGGAGGAAAGCGAAGAAGTTTACCGCGAATTACGCTCTAAATTGGATGAATTACACTTGGAAAATGAGAAAAAGAATGAAATATTAAAAAATTACGAAAATGAAATTGCGTCCCTCAAATCTTTTAACGAAGAACTAAACGGCAAATTGGAAAGCCGGAACGAAGAATTACACTCTTTAAAAGAAGAGTTTTCTGTAGCCAAACAAAAGTTTGAAGATGAAGCCGGATGGAAAGACAAAGAAATCGAACGGCTGAACGCAGAACTTAACGAATTGAACAACAAATTAAATACCGAATCCGGAAAACAAGAGCAATTTGAAAGCACAATTGCGGAAAAAGACAAATTAATTGAAAATTATGCAGCCGAAATTTCCTTCTTGAAAGGACAAAACGAAAAACTCGAAAAAGTAATCGATTCCCAAAGTGTAAAATTACAAGAATACGACGAAAAATTGAACGACGGAATTGCCAATCTCGAACAAGTTGAAAAAGAACTCGACGTAAAAAACGAAGAAGTTGATATTCTAAACATAAAAATTGACGAACACTACAAAAACGAACTTTCCGGAAAAGAAGAATTAATAAACTCTTTACAAGAAGAAAAACAAAAATTACATGAACAGCTTGCCGGCTATCAAGCTGAAATTAATAATCTCGAACAAAAAATAGAAGAATATCAAGAGCAATTGGTTAATTACAAAAAGCTCGAAGACAAAATTGTTGCAACCGAAAAACAGAAAAATGCTTTAATCGGTGAACAAAGCGTAAAAATCCTCGAACTTGAAGAAGCCCAAAAAGAACTTAACGGAAAAATCAAGGATTTGGAATATGAAGTAGCCAAGTATGAAAACAGGGCAAACGAACTGGAAAAATTAAACAAAACTTACGAAAAAGAAATTTCCGAAAAAGCGGAATTGATTTCCGGACAAAATAATTTAATTGCCAAATTACAAGAATCCGAAAGACAACTTTCCGGAGAAAAAGAAACGCTTCAAAATGAAATTGTTTCTCTGGAAGGGAAAGTTTCCGCTCTGGAATTACAAAAACAAGAGCACGAGAAAGAATTAAATGAAAAAGATGAAATTATAAATAAAGCAAAACAAGAGAATAAAAACCTGAGAAACAAAATTATAGAATTAGGGTTTCGTATTCATGAGCTTGAACAAAACCTGAAAGAAAAAGAAGAACAAATATTTAAATTAGACGAAAAAATCAATATCCTCGAGTTGGATAAAGAAAACGGATTACAAAAAATCGAACAGCTTGAAAACGAAATTTATTCACTAAAATCGGAGCTTTCGGAATACAGAAGCAAACTTCTTTCCGCCGAAGAAAAACTCGAAGCCAAAAACGAAGAATTGGAACAATTAAATAAAGAAAGGGATGAACTTTCCGGCAAACTTGAAAACGCAAACGCGGAAATAAATGAACATCTCAAATTAATTGAAAACCTTAAACACGAGATCGAAGAGAAAGAAAGGTTGATTTCCGGTAAAGAAACACAAATAAAAGAATACGAAGCACAAATAAACGAACTTGAAGCCGCAAAAGCCGGACTCGAAAACGAAGTCGGCAAAATACCGGCTTTAATTGAAAAGAACGAAGAAAAACTACGGGCAATTCACAATCTGAATGCCGAAATAAAAGAAAAATCCGCTGAAATTGAAAGTTATGCGGCACGAGTAAATGAACTTGAAGAACGCGAACGCGAGCTTGAAAAATCGGAACAAGAGAAAAACGAAATAATAATCGGTCAAACCCACAAAATTTCCGAACTTCAGGCTATAATCGACGAACAAAAACAACTTGAAAAACAGAAAGACAAAGTCCTCGACCAGCTGAACCTTCAAATTAAAAACTTGATGGAAAAGGTTGAAGAGTACGAGAACATTCAAGAAGAGCAAAGCAACCTAATTAACAAACAGAACGAAAAACTATCGCATTTCAAAGCGGAAACCGAAAAATTACAAAATGAACTGAAAGCAAAAGAAGAAGCGTTGAACGAATCGGGTGAAAAAATACGAATTCTGGAAGAAATCAAATCGACGAATGAAAAAATTCTTGCCGAAAAAGATGAAGAAATAAACAGAAAAGCGGAAGAACTTTACAGGTTAAACGGTTACGTTGAAGAACTTCACCGCTCCGAAAAGCAGAAAAACGATTTAATCGCAGAACAAGTTGCCAGAATTTCCGAACTTGAAAGCAGAATGGAAGAATTGAAAAATTCCGAAGCGGAAAAAGACGCCGAAATAGCGAAACTTGGCAATCAACTAAATCAATTGAATCAATACAAAGCAGAAAGCGAAAGGGAAAAAGAGGAACTGAACGCTAAAATATCGCAACTTTCGGAACAAATTTCCGATTTAACAATCAATGCACAGAAACTTAAAAACCTTTCGGAAGAAAAAGAAAATACGATTAATGAGCTTGAAAAACAACTCGATAACCTTAATAAAACCCGCGAAGAATATCTGCAAAAATTATCGGAACAAACCGGGCAAATAAACAAATACGAAGCACAATTAAACGAATTGCAAGCTCAACTTAATTCAGCCATCGAAAAAATCAAGTCGAAAAACGGATTGATTGCGGAAAAAGATTCCGAAATTTCGAACCTGAAAAACAAAATTAATGAACTGACTGACGTAATTGACGCAAAAACCAAACTCACAAAAGAACAAAACGACAAAATTGCACAAGTAAAACTGCTTGAAAAAGAACTCGAAGAAACCAAAAGACACAAAAACGAACTCGTTGAAAATCTGAATGCCCAAATAAACGCACTGACCGCAGAAGTTGAGCATTTCAAACGCGTGGATGCGGAGAAAAACAACTTAATGGAAGAACAAAACAGAAAAATTGAGGAATTAAAACAAAAAGAAAGCGAACTAACCGCAGCATTACACGAAAAAAATTCGGTTCTGGACGAACTGAACAAAAAAGTTATTCATTACGAAAGCACACTTCGCGAGCAAACGGAAAAATTCGAATTGATGAACAATGAATTGAACGTGTTGAGGGAAAGAAAACTTCAATTCGAATCGGCGGAAGAAGAATATCTGAGAACAATAAGCGAATTAAAACGGGAAATTCCCGAACTTAAAAAACAAATTGAAGAATATGAAATTCAAATCGAACGCGATAACAAAATTATCGACGACCAAAACAACCGGCTTTCGGAATTGGAAAACAAACTGAACAATTTACACACTGCCGAAGTTGAAAAAAGCGAAATAATTGAAAAACAGAAGGAGCAATTAAATGAACTATCAATATATAAGATGGAATTTTCTAAGAGTCTTGAAGAAAAAGAAAAATTCATCGAAGACCTTAACAACAGAATAGCCGATTTTGAAGAACGCATAAAAACACTTGAACAAGAAGACAAAGAAAAATACGAACAACTGAAAAGGTTAAACGGTGAACTTACACAAGTAAGACAAAGGGAAGAAGACCTGGAAAAAGCCGAAGAAGAATATTTGGAAACAATCGGAATGCTTAAAGAAGAAATTTCGCAACTTTCCGGACTCGTGGAAGAATTCAAACATAAAAACGCAGAAAACGAAAACCTTGTAGCTGCACAAAACCATCGCTTAAGCGAATTGCAGCAAAAACTGGAGGAATATCAAAACAAGGAAAATGATTATGAAAGCAAATTCCATAACTTGGAAAATCAAAAACTTGAAGTTGAAAGGAAACTACAAGAGCTCGAGCAACAGAAAGCGGAAATTGAAGAAAAATATTCGTCTCTGGAAAAAGAAAAACTTGCTCTTGAAGAGAATTTAAAACAAAAAGAAGAATTCAACAACGAACTTCAAGTAAAATTCTCCGGTTTGGAAGAAGAAAAATCGAATCTCCTGGCACAATTAAACGAAAAAGAAAAACTTTTCTCGGAATTAGAGCAAAAATTAAATGCCCTTGAAAATGAAAAAGCGGAACTCGAAAACAGAAAAACCGAACTTGAAGAAGAAAAATCGAGACTCGAAGAATCTCTGAGCGAAAAAGAAAAACTACATACCGAAGCCGCAGAGAAACTGCATGAATTCGAAGAAAGAATGAAAAATTGCAGTCTCTCCACGCAAGAAAAAGACGAATTGATAAACAAACTGCAACAAAATGTTAATCTGCTTGAAAAAGCCGAACAAAGTTTGCTTGAAGAAAAAGCCCAATACGAAAAAACAATTGAAGACTTGAATGCGGAACTTAACAAACTTGGCTCATCGGTTGAAGAATACAGGGCAAAAGTTGAGGAACAAAACGAGATAATCAACCGGAAGAGTGAAGAGCTTAACGGACTTTACGCAGAGTTTGAAAATTACAAAAACAAATTCGCCGAAAACGAACAAGCCAACAGAGAATTAAACGAAAAACTGGCTGAGCTGGAGCAAAAAGAGCAGGCGCTTGTAGATGCAGAAGCTAAACTTACGGAATACAACGAAAAATTCGAAGCGCTGCACAATGAGCTGAACTCCTTTAAAGAAAGGGCGGAAGAATACGAACAACTGTTTAACGCTCAAGATGAAGAAGCAAAAGCACGCGAAGAGGAAATAGAAAAATTACGCAAAGAAGCGAAAGAGCTTGAAGACCGGCTCCATAATTATTCATCCAACAGCAACGAGCTTCAACAACGCCTTGAAGAATATGATGAGAAACTGAAAGAGAAAGAAGCGGAACTTGTTCACAACCGCGGAATAATTGAAGAACTGCAAAAACAGATTAACCAACTGAACGAAGAACTTTCAAATGTGTCCGCAGCCCAAAACGAAAATGGCGAACGGGCACGTGAGCTTGAAGCAAAAATTGCAGAGTTGGAAAAAGCCAAATCCGAACTGGCTCAAGCGGAACACGAAAAACAATTACAGGTTGAAAGCCAGAAAAAACAAATTGATGCGCTCCGCGACAAATTGAACGAATACCAAAACACAAACAAGAAAAACCTTGTGGAAATTGAGGCTAAAAACGAGCTCATCAAAAGTTTGGAAAGTTACATAAAAGAACTGGAAGTCACAGCCGGTCAACAAAGCGGATACGAAGAATTAACAGCAAAAATTGACGAGCTGGACAAAAAAATAGAAGAACAAAAACAAATAATAAACAAACAAAGCGAACAACTTGCAAAACTTAAACTCGAAAAAACCGAATTTGAAATGCTTGACGCCCAAAGGGAGCAAATCATTGAAAACCAAAGCCAGAAAATAGCAGAACTGCGTGGACTGGAAGAAAAATACGAACAATTGAAGAAGGAAAAAGACGAAGACACCGAACACCTGAAAAAACAAATCGAAGATTTGCGTGAAAAAATTTCGATGGAAGAAGCGGAATTACAACAAAAAGAAGAAATGATAGAACGGCAAGTGCAAAAAATAGCCGAACTTGAAGCCATGCTTAACGAAAACAAACAAGAGCAAGTGCACGAACCGGAACACATTCCGCTACCGGAAGAACATAACGAACAGCCGCTTTCCATTGAAGACATAAACAAAATGCTAGAAGAAGAAAACTCTGCCGGAGCACATGAAGAATTCGAAATCCCCGCAGAGCAGACCGGCGCACCCGAATTTCAAGAAGAACAACCGGAAAGTTTTGAAGAACCGGAAAACGGGCAAGAGTTGGAAGGATTAGAGAAACTCGACTATGAAGCAGGGCGGGAAGAAGAATTTGTCAGCAAATGCATTGACGAAGTCTGCATTGTAACGGTTAACCTCCCCCGTGCAACAATGGATAAAGCGTTAGAATTTAAAGAATATATGCAAAATCTTATTGAAGACGGCAATCATAAATTTGTAGTTGATTTAACCCGGTGCGAGTTTGTAGATTCCACCATGTTGGGTGTTTTGGTTAACGCACTTAAAAAATCCAAGTCGAGAGGCGGCGACCTCAAACTGGTTTGGGACGATCAGACCGAATCCTCAATGTTCTACATTACCAGAATGGATAAAGTGTTCAACATTTTCAGCGACCTGACAAACGCCGTGGCAAGCTATAAAGACCATTGATTAATTTTGGGGAGCGCAACACTGTCGCTCCCCGTTTTTTTAACTTCGTTATTATGAGCAGAATAAAACCCTTCCAAAATAACCGCTAAAAGTTAATCCCACTAACAATAATTTCTTTCATACTTGTTGAAACCGGTAAGTTTATTTAACTTAAGTGAAAACAATTCCACCAAAACAACAACATAACGGTTATGATTAACAAAGTTTTCATTCAACATCCG